>Ga0315281_10007792_pt1 | contig 15010 bp, 13 predicted proteins | sample YL17G07_0_MG_FD_204540 | JGI IMG/M metagenome (GOLD analysis project Ga0315281, IMG submission 204540) | Sediment microbial communities from Yellowstone Lake, YNP, Wyoming, USA - YL17G07_0 | ecosystem: Environmental > Aquatic > Freshwater > Lake > Sediment | place: USA: Wyoming | collected...
CCAATGCAATTGGGGTAATTGTAGGCTATTCAGATTCATACATCTATGGAGGGGTATTCTCGGCGGGGGCAGTGCCTGCGCTGCTTCTTGCGAAGGGACCTTTGGATTTTGGAAGCATAGATAGATTCGTTATAGGAGTGATTCTTTTCGCATGCTCCTCATTCATATTCGTGCATCTTATATCAAAGAAGAGCAAGGCAAGGGACTCAATCTTCAGCATCCTGGAAGGCAGCGTGATTGCCGCAATCCTGATTACAGTTATATTCTCCATGAGGTTCTTTAGCATAGACATGCTCTACCAAGGGCAGTTTGATAAGCTTTGGAAGGATGTTTCGCCATTGTTTGTGAATGTCCTCTGGCTCTCTGTTATTTCAAATGGTTTGGTGCTTCTGGTTGCTTTTATAGCTCACGAACTTATTATGTACGCCCTTGAGCTGGTGAGGGAGATTCATGAGAATGGGGAGGTGGGGTACCGCAAGACTGCTGCAAAAGTCGAAGAGGTTGCAGTGGAGGTGCCTGAAGAGGGTGAAGACCCATTTGCATCTCTCACGCTGAGGCTGAAGAAATTTATACAGGATCTTCCGCAGTACGACACTTCAGCAGCTTCGAATGTCCTCACAAGATTTGATGCGGAGTTAAATTCTCTTGAAAATTATGACAGCAATTTGAAGGATGACACAAAGGCTTTGCTCTCAAAGGCAGAGAAACTCTTGAAGGATCTTGGAGGGAGGGAGGAGCCAAGAAAGCCTCCGAAGCTGTCTGTCAAGAGGTCTGAGATGATAGAGCTGCCAAAGGGCTCCGTAGTACTAGTCGAGGGCCCGATTGGAAGCAGGAAGGAGGAGTGCTGCCTGGGGCATCTGAAGCTTGCAATTCAGAGGGGGAAGAAAGTCGCTATATGCTCCTACGAACCTGAGGAGGAGCTGCAGTGGTTCAGCAAGGAAGAGAGAGGGAATATTAAAACTTTCAAGGTTGAGCCCAACATAACTGAAATGTCGCTGATTATAACCAAAATTGTTGAGAGCAAGCCTGAGATGATATTCTTCAATATACTCTACAAGCTTCTGCCAGCTTATTCATCAGATGTGCTGAGCGAGTTCCTAGGCTCAAACATCAGGAAAATCAAGAGGGCGGGCACCACGGCTGTATTCGTAATGGAAAGGGAGATGATATCCACCCAGATATTATCGGTAGTGGAGAGCCTTTTTGATGGGATAATTGAATTCCAGATAAGGGAGGAAGGCGATGAGCTTGTTCCGTACTACAGGGTGAAGGAGTTCAAGCTGAAGGAGTTTGATACTAACTGGATGGAGTTCAAATAGGTGGAAAAATGGAGAAGATAAAAACAAACATAAAGGGCTTGGATGTTCTGCTTGGAGGCGGGATTCCGATCCACAATAATGTCTTCATATGCGGTGGGCCTGGGACAGGCAAGACGAGCCTTTCCATGGAGTTCCTTTACAGGGGGGCGCTGAACGGAGACAACGGGCTCTTCCTCTCCCTTGAGGAGGATACGAATTCGCTCATAGACAATGCCACTTCTACATTCACAAAATGGAGCAAATTCAACCAGCTGATAAAGGAGAAGAAGCTCGTGGTGCTGACGCAGGAGTCGTATATACATGTTGATATGCCTGAGACAGGCGTGAGCCCTTACTACACATTCAACAAGCTGTATGACAAGATAAATGAGACAATAGAGGACCACAAGACAAAGAGGGTGGTGATTGACTCCGCATCCATACTCAACCTATTCTTCACTGACGACCTCGAATACAGGAGGACTCTGCTGAACCTGCTCAGAGACCTTAAGAAGAAGGGATGCACCGCTCTGCTCACGGCAGAGCTGCAGAATGTTAACAGGGAAACGGTGAGGTTCGCAATAGAGCATTTCGTTGCTGACGGAGTTATACTGCTATACCTTCTGGAGCAGCAGGAGAGAAGGATATCCGCAATGGAAGTTCTTAAGATGAGGGGAAGCGAGCATTCCAAGGTGCTGACTCCCTTCAAGATAACGCCGAACGGAATTGAGGTTTTCGTAGGCGAGAGAGTCTATTAGCCTGAGAGCGGATGAGATGGACCGAAGCATTGTGCTGTCATTAGTGGGCCTGCTTCTTATAATTGCAGTTCTAGTGAATACTTTTTATTTTGACGAGATTGCCAAAAAATGGCTTGTTGACCCCACGGCAAGCCTTGTGAACACTGGGGCGGGAAGCATAAAAAATATAATAAAGCCTCCGGAGACAAGGGTGATTGCATACGAGGACAAGAGCATCATACTGCTGGATAACATGAGCAGTGAGGAGGAGGGTGCGCTGCTTACAGAGCCCGGGTTCAGGAATGCGCTTGCCAGCCAGGATAGGCTGCTGCTTTATACGAGCAGGAACGGCTGGAGCGCAGTAGCTGCATCAAACTATTTCAACGGTGTTGAGGTTGAGATGCTAAGCGCTGACAAGAAAATTTTAAATGCGCTGGGGAGCCATCACCTGCCAGGCATGATAAACCTCTCTGGCGTAGATGCGTCAGATCCTACAAATGCAAAAGTTGAGATGGTTGAGGTGGGAGGCAGGTGGGTTTCGCTGCTGGCATCCCACGAAGTAAGCAATGATAATTTTTCAGTCATGGCTAGCTCCGATGAGTTTGACAATGCGATTGGCGACAGCAGCAAGCTCAGGGGCAAGACTTTGGTGCTTTACCGCCCATCAAAGAGCAATGTAAATATCATTATTCCGGTGAACTTTCGTGACGACGAGATTAGGCTGCTCGCGAAGAATTCTGCGGTGAAAACCGCATTGGATGTTATGGATGTCAAGAGAGGCGAAACTCTTGACCTTGAGGGCACACCGGAATTCCGGCAGGTGGATATGGCGAAATTGCCCTATCAGCCAAACACAAGGATATACGTCTCGTTTAACATAAAGGGCGAGCTGGGATTTCTGTCTGAGGATATGGTGATCTACCTCGCGGTGGCAATTGTCATTCTTGTCGTACTCTATGTGCTCTACACAATTCTCGTGGATTAGCCGACTTTTTCAGAATATTTTTTGAGGTTTCTAATTCTGCTCTCAAGGTCTGCGTGGCTGGAGAACAATGTCACAAGCCTGGAGAGGGTGTTTGGAGTCAGATTGTACTTGCTTATTTTTTTTAGGGCGGATATGAGGTCATTTCCGTAGCCCATCTCCGCAGCAGCGGAGTCCGCCTCGAATTCGAATCTTCTCATCATCCACATGGTCGTTAGGAATGCGACTGCAAGGGCTATGTAAGGAGAGGAGCCTGCAAGAATATCGCTCACATCTGTGAGGTTTGCGGCTTGGAGCAGCAGGCCGATTATTACGAATAGGGCTAGCACGCCGCACGCTATCATCAGATATCCGAAAACTGTCTTGAGGATGTGTTTTTTATTGACATGAGCCAATTCATGTGCAACTATGGCCTCAAGCTCCCTCTGCTTGAATCTCCTTCTGTCGAGCATCGTTTCAAATATGAAGAGCTTGACGTTATTTCCAATGAGGCCGGACTGGAATGCATTTGCCAGGTTGGAGCCTGCCGCGGCTATTACTCTGATGCTGCCGACATTGCAGCCAAACTTCTCGGCAAGCGCTTTCAGCCTGAGGTTCATCTTGCTGCTTTCAATCTCGCAGCTCGGGTTTGTGTATTCTATGAACCTGGGGAACAGAATAACCGAGAAAACCGACAGGAACATGAGGATGAGAAGCACCGCAAGGGCGGACACCACACCAAAATTCATGTATGCAAATATTTCTTGTATGTTGGATATCACGAAGATTGAGATTATTGTTATTACTGCTCCCGCGGTGGCTATAACTGCGGATTCCTTGTATCTGGTGATGAGGAACTTTCCCATGTCCATCTTGACCATTCCATAATCCCTTAAGATGCCGGTGGAGGACCAGAGGTAGAACAGAGTCAGGAGGAGGAGGGGGAAGACGAAAATTATGTATATAACTGCGGGGAACAGCTGGAAAAACAGTGAGAGTTGAAGCATGAGAGGGAAGAGTATGACCGCAAACAGGGATATTAGGATAACATTCTTGGAGTATTCCCTGTTGAAGCTCTCACTCTTTCCACCGCCACTGGAGGTGAAGTAGGAAATCACTGACATCCAACAGATGATGACCAGCGGCAGGGCGTATATCATCACTACGCTCATTATGGTGCCCTTCACTATTATCGCAGGGTATAAAATTGAGTAATAGTAGGAGAGGGCGCATATGTCCTCTGCAATGTTTATTTCCGTGGCATTCCACTCCATCTCTTCCCGGATTTTTCCGGCAAAAAATGTCTGCTCATAGCTCGGGCCCAGGAGTTCGGAGTTGAGGGGCTGTTTGAGTATGAAGGATATCAGCGAGCTGGCACTGGAGAAGTTCTCCCTGTTCACTTTTTTGTTTTCGGGTTCTATTGTCTCTATTGAGTATGCATAGAGGAAATCTTTCGTCCCATTGGCCGCAAGCCATTTCTGTATTTCGCTGAACTGCCTCTGCAATCTCTCATCCTTGTTGCGGTCTGCTCTGAATTTAATCTCATTGGCTAGTAGTATAAGATCGTCCGAGGTAGTTACGCCAAGCTTCACCTGCGCTATCTGAGCGTCTATCCTCTCGCTGAAATTTTTTCTGACTTCCGCGTCATTCTGGACTAGCAGAAAGGCCAAGGCCTGCTTTACGCTACCGTTCATCACCTCTCCCTTTGTCTCTGCAAGAAGCCCCTGGTCCACCCACACGCCCATCTGGGCCTTTGAGAGTATGCAGACTGGCTCGCTGCAATTAAGGTTCCATGCCCGACTCCTTAACTCAGTTACATCTGCCGGCTCTTTTATGATGCTGGAGAAGAATAGGGCTATGAATGCTATTAACACCGCAATCTCAAGTTTGCCCATTCTCCCTCCCGCATATAAATAGGTGGACAGGATTAATATCTCTTCCTTAATTTCTTTTTAATGCCAAAAAGCTTCCTGCCACCCATGTCAAAGAGAAGTTTCCCCTTGAGGGAGGATGCATGAGAGGCTACAACCTCCCCTGCGAAAAGGGTGTGGTCGCCAGCATCAAGCTCTGCAACAACCCTGCATTCTATGTTTACGGGGCACTCCTTTATGAGGGGCGGTTTGACTTCTGTTGCCGGCAGAGGGGTGAGCTTGAACTCCGAGAATTTGTCAACATCCTTGCCGCTTTTGCTTCCAATGAGCAGCACTTTATCCTTTATGTCTTCCGTTGGGATAGACACCACAAACTCCCTGCCTTTTTCTATGAGCGAGTGGGAGAAGCGCGTCTTGCCAACCGATATTCCTATAAGAGGCGGCTTGAATGAGAGTGGGCAGTGCCAGCCGAGGGTTATTATATCCCTCATTCCTGCACTCTGGCTGGTTGCAAGAATAACCTGCCTAGGGTAGAGCATTTGGTAGCCGTATTCCATTCTATCAGCACACCGGTATCTTGCCCTCTATGAGCAACTTGCAGAAAGATTCTATGTCGTCCAGCTCCTTGTCTATTATTTCCTCAATCTGCATTGAGAGTGATTTGGAATTCAATTCATCCTTTTTCTTTATGAGCTGCACTGCAATCACCTTGGGCTGGTCTACGGGCTTTCCTATCTGGCTCAGCAGCCAGATGTATACCTCGTCAATTCCAGATACTTCCTGGTATATGTGGTCTGCCATTCTGTGTGTGAGAAGGTTGTAGATTTTTCCCACATGGCTGACGGGGTTCTTGCCTGCAGCAGCCTCATTGCTTATGGGCCTGTTCAGTGGTATCACACCATTCACCCTGTTCCCCCGCCCTACCTGACCGCAGTCTCCATCTTCTGCAGAAGTTCCAAGAACTGTGAGGTATATTCCGTTTATACCCCTTCCGTTGACATCAAGTGTATTCAGGTCAACGTTGAATTTCTTTCCTGCTCTTTCCCCTATGAAATCTCTGAGCTCCTCGTGTATTTCCTTCTTCTTGCTGAAATAATCTCTCTCGGAACTTATGAATCTGTCTACGAATGCCATGGCAACTGTAAACTGGAATTCATCCTGTGTCCTCAGCCCCATCACTTTTATATCCTCGCCAGATTCGGGGTGCTGCTTTTTGAACTCCTTTGAGTTGAGGAACAGCTCTGTGTCAAGAACAAGCTTCTCAAGCTTCGACATTGGCGCGTAGCCGACTGCTGCGCTTGTGTCGTTTGCATCACGCACGCCTTTTTTCCTGTTGAATATGTCTGTCAGCTCGGCTGAGCCTCTTCTCAGCTGATTCTGGAAGTGGATATGCTCGTCGGGGTTGACAAACCTAAGGTTTTCTCTGAACCATTTCTTTGCGGCATTCTCCGCAATCTCCTCAACCGGTATTTCAACACCCTCAAACACGTTGGTTGCCCTGTCTCCCATGACCATCAGCATGTGCTCGTCAATGTGACCTCCTCCGAAGGCAAGCGTAGCCCTGCCTGCGGCAAGCAGGCTCTTGTCCGTATTGTGGTGGAGCACGTCACCGAATAGTTTGATATACTCTTTGCTCAGTTCCACTGACACGCGGTTCATGACCGCATCACATATGTAGTCTGGATGGCCTAATCCCTTTCTTTCAACAACCTCCACCATCCTCCTGTCAACAGGAAGTTGCTGGGTTTCTTCTATAATTATGTTCCTCAAAAGAATCACCTCATTAGCTTGAGAATTGAATTTGCAGCAGACTCAACATCCGAAGAACTTGTTATGTATCTTCCGACTATTATTATATCCGCACCATTCTCGATGGATTTTTTAGCGAGTTCTAATTCTATTCCGCCACCGACTCCAACAAGCACCTTACCTGCAAGCTTTTCCTTGACATTTTTCAGGTTGTCCCATGAATGCTTTGCAACTGCTTCGGAGTCTATTCCTCTGTGGAGCAGCACTGCATTGGGAACTGCTTGTGCATCCTTCAGCGCCTTGAGCGGGTCTGGGACATTCATCATGTCTACAAACGAGCATATTCCGACTTTCTTAGCCTCATCTATGAACTCTTTTATCGTGAGGGGGAAAGCAAGACCCGAGACAACTGCGGCATCCGCTCCACCCTGCTGTGCTATTCTGACCTCAAGAGCGCCAACATCAAGAGTTTTCAAATCCGCAACTATAAAAGAATCATCTCTTATCTCCCTAAGCTGTGAGATTACCTCAGAGCCGTATCGTTTTATGAGAGGAGTGCCTGCCTCAATGAGTATCCTATCGCTTTTGGGAAGCTTGCTGACAACTCTTTTCACGCTCTCAATGTCTGGAGTGTCCAGTGCAACCTGAAGGTATGGCGGATTGTCAAGGGTTCTCAACATGCGCACCTCCTTTGTAATTTCTCCACTACTCTTTTAATAATATATTGTTTAAGATATACTGTAAAATATCATCTTATTGGAAGGTGGTAGGATGGCCGTTTCACCGTTGGATTTGAGGTACAAGAGCGAGATGAACGCAGTATTTGATGAAGAGAACAAGCTTGCGAAGTGGCTTGCGGTTGAGGGAGCTCTCGCAAAAGCGCAGTCACGGGTCGGGAGGGTTCCCATAAGCGCTGCAAAAGAGATTGAGAGGAAAGCCAACCTGAAATATGTGAAGCTTGAGAGAGTAAAGGAGATTGAGAGGGAGATAGACCATGACCTCATGGCAATGGTGAAGGCGCTGAGCGAGAAGTGCAATGGAGACGCTGGAAAATATGTCCATCTGGGGGCCACAAGCTATGACATTGAAGACACTGCGAATGCTCTCATACTGAGGGATGCAATAAAAATTATTGAGAGGAAGCTGGTGCATCTCAAGCAGATTCTGCTTGTCCTTGCTGAAGAGAACAAGTTGAAGGTGTGCATAGGCAGGACACATGGGCAGCACGCAGTCCCGACAACATACGGGATGAAGTTCGCACTCTATGCTAGTGAAATTGACAGGCACCAGAAAAGGCTACAGCAAGCTCTTGATAGGATGGTGGTGGGTAAGATGAGTGGTGCTGTAGGAACGATGTCATCATTCGGAAAGGAGGGTTTCAGGATTCAAGAGTATGTAATGAGGGAGTTGGACATAGAGCCCGACCTTGTCACAAACCAGGTTGTCCAGAGAGACAGGCATGCCGAGGTTTTATTTGTGCTGGCGCTAGTCGGCTGCACACTTGAGAAGATAGCCAAGGAGATAAGGAACCTGCAGAGAACAGAGATAATGGAGGTTGCCGAGCCGTTTGGAAGGAAGCAGGTGGGAAGCTCAACAATGCCGCACAAAAGGAACCCCCACAGATGCGAGAGGATATGCAGCCTTGTGAGGCTGCTCAGGTCAAATGTTTCTGTTTCGCTTGAGAATATCGCCCTTGAGCATGAGAGGGATTTGACAAACTCAGCAAACGAGCGCTTCATAATTCCCGAGTCTTTCATAGTTGCGAATTTCATGCTGAACGAAATGATAGACATACTTGTGGGGCTGGAGTTCTTCCCGGACAACATAAGAAAGAACATAGAGCTCAGCAAGGGGCAGATAATGGCTGAGAGGCTTATGATACTGCTGGCGCAGAAAGGCATGAGCAGACAGGAAGCTCATGAACTACTCAGGAATGCCAGCATAAAGGCATTCAAGGAGGGCAAGCACCTCAGGGAGGCGCTAAGCGAGAACGGGGAAGTCATGCGCTACCTCAGTGAGAGGGAGCTTGAGGATGCATTCGACACGAATACGTATATTGGAGAGGCTGTAGAGATAGTCGAGAGGGCTCTGAAGGAGCTGAAAGGAGCGTAGGTCCACTGGTGCACATGCTCCGCATTGGAGCCATGCAGGTGTTTGGATGAGTATGGATTACGCAAAGGCAGGAGTTGATGTCAACAGGGTGAAGGGAATCCATGCATCCATAGATGAGCTGATTTCAACAACGCAAGGAAAGGATGTGCTGCCAGTCCACGGACATTACGCAGGCATTGTGAAAGTTGGGAAGGAGACAATTGCCATACATACCGATGGTGTGGGAAGCAAAGTGCTTGTTGCACAATTTCTTAAAAAGTATGACACGGTTGGGATAGACTGCATTGCCATGAATGTCAATGATGTTATATGCGTTGGGGCAAAGCCAGTTGCGCTTGTTGATTATATTGCGCTTGAGCATGAGGATGAGGAACTTGTCTCCAAGCTAATGCAGGGCCTTGTTGAAGGCGCAAAGGAAGCTGAGGTTGCAATAGTCGGGGGGGAGACTGCAATACTGCCAGACATGATAAGGCCCGGCCTTGATTTCAGCGGATTCTGCACAAACGGCTTTGACCTTGCGGCAACGTGTGTAGGTGTTGTCGGAAGATGGGGTCTGGTGGCAGGGGAGAAGATTAAAACAAATGATGCTGTTATTGGCGTTGAGAGCTCTGGCCTGCATTCCAACGGCTATACTCTTGCAAGAAAGGTTCTTGACATGAACGAATGGGCAAGGGAGTTGCTCACGCCGACAAGGATATACGCCAAGCCCGTCATGGAGTGCTTGAAAAAGTTCAAGGTGCACGGCTTGGCGCACATAACAGGCGGTGCCTTCTCCAAGCTCAGCAGGATTGGAAAGCTGGCAAAGAGGGGTTTCCTGCTCGACAACATGCCTAAACCCAAGCCTATTTTCGAAGAGCTGAAGAAGAAGGCGGGCTTGAACTACAGGGAGATGTACTCAACCTTCAACATGGGCATCGGCCTGTGCATTGTTACAAGCAAAGGAGATGCAAGAAAAATCATTGATATTTTCGAGAGGCATGGGCAGAAATGCCATATTGTAGGGAAAGTCATAAAAGAAAATAAAGTGGAAGTTCTCAAGGACGGAACTTCCTTTGTTTTGTAGGCTCATTTTGCAGAATATGCATTACACCCAGAGGCAGTCCCCTCCGCTGAGCACGTTCACTCCTGCAAACATCCTTGCAACTATGTAGAATGCCATTATGAGAATCAATATGCCCGTTATGACATATTCGAGCCTCTTCTCGGCTTCCTTGTGCTTCATCGGGTCGCTGCCGGATGTCATGAAGCTTATTCCAGCCCAGGAGAGCATTACTATGGCAACAAAAACTCCGATCTGCCGGACTAGTGTTATAATTGGACAGAGTGCATCCCTTGCACTTATGCTGGAATCTGCGTAGGCTAGGCCCAACATTAACAACAGTAAGAGTACTTTCGCTTTCATAATTCCACCCCCACTAGTATATGGAGCGTTACATTTAAAAATATAATTAAAAGAGGGAGCGGCAACCATATTGGTTTGTTTCTTCTTTTTCCAGCTGTGCGGCGAAGAGAGCCTCTGAAAAATGCAAGTTAGCAGAAGCGAGCGGGAAATCCCACACTCTTTAGGGGTGGGAGTATGTCACGATACAATTTTATACCACCTATGATTGATTATTTACTGGTGGTTTAATGGTCTTCGGAATTGGCGAGGGGAGTATAGACATCGTTTTGGATAAGCTGAACTTTTCACCGGGTGATATGCTGATGGGAACTGTCAAGCTTCAGCTTAATTCTCCCACGAAGGCCAGGGACCTCAGGGTGAGATTCTGGGGGGAAAGAAGTGTGAAAACCAGCAAGCAACATTATGATTCCAAAAGCCATCAATTTGTGAAAACGCCAATTAGCAGCAATGAGATAGTCTATGAGTTCACTGTCACACTTGACGGAGAGAAGGAGTATGCCAGCGGGGAGTACCAGTTCCAGATAAAAATGCCGGACTACCCGGAAAAAAAGCCAGATGTGCCGGGATTGGAAGTTGCAGCAGAAATAGCGCAGACCCTCGGAGTCCTGCCCTCTCCGGTGAGATGGTACCTCCAAGCCACTCTGGATTTGCCAAAGGCCTTTGACATAAACAAAAAAGTACAGATCACCCTCGCTTAGGGGCTGTTTTCTTCTTTTTTGGCATTTTTTTCTTCTCCTCTTTCTGGGGTTTCTCATGGCAGCAGAAAGGGCAAGAATCGCATTCGGAGTGTTCCTCCACAAAAATCACCTGTGCATATTGATGCATTGAGGTATATTAAACTTTACGGGGCTAAACCTGCAACAATTTAAATCTATACAGATAAACTATATCGGGGAGGGTTTCTTCTCTGGTCGTATTATGAAGAAGCTTAGGTGGATTGAGGAAAAGTGCAAGGCGCCGGAGTGTAACTACTGCACCAGGGTATGCCCCAAGGGAGTTCTCTCCATAGCCGGGAAAGAGCTGCAGTACTGCACCCAATGCAACCCCAAGTATGCAGTCTGCGTGAAGGCGTGCATGAATAACGCTCTTAAGATAGACAAGAACGGCGTGATACAGGTGATTCCCGAGAAATGCGATGGCTGCGGTGCATGCGTTTCGGAATGCAAGACTCGCGGGATAAAGCTGAAAAAGAATAAGAAGGGGATGAAAGTTTCAATCAAATGCGATTTATGCTCTTCTCTAAAGCTTTCCAACCCCATATGCGTGACATTCTGCCCGTATAATGCTCTGGAGGTATATGAAGTTGAGGAAGAAATATCCGAAGCCAAGAAGGAGCACGAGTCCGAGGAGTTCTATGAGAAGCAGTTTGAGCCGCACTTCATAGGAGAGGGAAAGAACATTCCCACAATCAGGTACAGGGAGCCGCTCACTCCTGAGAGCATAGAGAAGAGGTTCTCGGCGTCCTTCTCGTTTGGTGTTCTGGAGTTCCCGCCTCCAGGCAAGGATGCGAGGCTGATTGACGAGTACGGAAGGGTTAAGATATTTGATGTTGAGGACTTGGGGAGGATATACTGTATAAGCTTCCCAAAATTGTTCTCTGACGACTGGAAGCTTGCTGAATATGTCAAGCACTTCACCATAATGAAGGTTGCAGACGACTATCTGTCTGCTTTCCTGAGCCCGCCGGAGTATTTCAATATGGAGATGAGGCTGAAGGCTCTCAACAAGGTCAAGCTCATTGCGAGGGACATAATAAACAGGCTGGAGCCGACTCTGGATCCTGAGAAGAAGGAGTCCATATCCGAAATAGTGGCAGTCGACACAATAGGCTTCGGCGCCATAGAGTACTTCTGGATGCGGGACAGGGACAATTTGGAGGAGATAGAGATTGACCATCCTCTGAGGGAGATTCTGGTTTATCACAGAAAGCATGGAAGGTGCATAACAAATCTGAGATTCACAAGCGACAGGTCATTCAAGAAAGTGATGAATGCAATCCTGAGACCTCTGGGCAAGTCGCTTGACATGATACACCCTGTTGTTGACGCGCAGCTTCCCGACGGCTCAAGGCTTCACGCCCAGATCGCCCCAGCTTCCCTTACAGGCGCCACTGCAAATATAAGGCTCTTCGGGAGCGACCCCTGGACTTACACGAAAATAATGAATGCCGGAACTGTTGATGCAGAGTTGGGAGCATTCCTCTGGATGGCCATAGAGCTCAAAAAATCCCAGATAATAATCACGGGCGCACCTGCAACGGGAAAGACTTCACTACTCTCCTCGTTGCTTGTCTTCATCCCAGCCGGCGAGAGGGTCATATCGGTTGAAGAGGAGATAAACGAGCTGAGGTTCTATGACAAGTTCATCAATTGGATTCCACTCATTGGAGTTTACAAGGAGAGGAAGGATGAGGCGCTGAGGAGAGGTGAGGAGATATCAAGGCTCAGGACATCCATGGACCAGATAACGAACTCCCTGAGGATGAGGCCTGACAGGATTGTGCTGGGGGAGCTGAGGGGGAGCGAGGCCCGAGAACTCTTCTCAGGAGCCAACTGGGGCATATCCTTCATGACGACAATGCATTCAAAGGAGGTTGGCACTGCGGTTGTCAAGAGGATACACGGCCCTCCCATGAAGGTTCCAAGCGACATGCTCTCCATGCTTGACATAATAATAACACTCTCGACAGATGTCCACAAGAGGAGAAAGGTGATTCAATGCTCGGAAGTGAACTGGCGCTCCAGGGGGGAGATTCCGGACGAGGTTGAGAGCATGCTTGGGAAAAACATTCCCACCAAGATGAGGGACCAGATTTGGAAGGAGGGGGATGAGGTCGGCTTCCTCAACAAGCTCTATGAGTTCAACGATAAGAAAGGCGAGCTTGACAGTGTTGGTCAGTACCAATCAAAAACACTCAATAAATATGCACAGAGCTTCAACCTTACAGAGGAGGAGCTCCGGGATGAGTTCAAGAGAAGAGTTCATCTGCTTGACTATCTTGCCAAGAATGGAATAACGAATTTCTTCGATGTCGGGAAGGTGGTTCACGCCTATTACGACACCCCAAGGAACAAAAGGGAGGAGTTCATACCGAGGATAAAAAGCGTTCTAAAGTGAGCCTATGGATTTTGTTGTTGATTTCTCGGCATTCTGGTCAAAGGTTTTCTCAAGGCTCGGCATAAACCCTCAGAGGGTTATACCCACCTCCAGAGCAGCAAAGCTCAAGATACTCCAGTCCGGCATTGACATAACTCCGGAGGGGTATTCCTCATTTGTTGTCGGTGTCGGTCTGACTTCCCTGCTTCTCTCAATTCTTTATTTTTCTTTCATTGCAGCATACTTTCAGTTCACCCCGTACCTCGCCTTCTTCCTCTCCTTCATAATGCTTTTTGTCTCCACATTCATGGCTGTGAGCTACTTTGACTTCATAGTGCACAGCAGGACGAGGGATGTGGAGCTGAATCTTCTTGACTCGCTGAGGCATCTGCTCTCAGAGCTGCGCTCGGGCATAGCACTGCATGATGCCATAGAGTCCATTGCACGAGAAAATTACGGGGTAGTCTCAGAGCTGTTCAGGCAGAGCCTGGTGAGGATAAAGGAGGGGGAGGAGATAAGCAGTGCATTCGTGGAGATTTCCATGAGAACTCCTTCGGTGACATTCCAGAGGTTTGTTGCAACCTTGAGCTATGCAATGGGGAGCGGTGTAAACATAGTGAACGTCCTGGAGAGCTTCATAAAGGAGATTGAGAGCTCGAGAAGGAATTCCATATCGGTTTATACAAACGAATCGGTGAAGTATTCCATACTTCTCATATTCATCACGGGCATAATACCGGGCTTGCTGGTCCTGCTCCTCTCGCAAGGTTCAATACTGGCAGGCTTCAGGATTGCCATACCTATTGTAGCTCCGTTCTACCTGCTGCTGTTTCCACTTGTAAAATACTTCATAATGATGAGGCTGGTGAGGATATCCCCCTGGGGGTGAGGTGGTTGCATGCTTTCTTTGGATGAGGGAGAGTACCTGATAAAGCTTGCGAGGAAAGCTATTGGAACATACCTGGAGAAAAGAGTCGCGATAAATCCGGATAAACCCCCTGCATCGCTTCTTGCAGAGAGAGGGGTCTTTGTAACAATTGAAACTTACCCCGAGAAGGAGCTGAGGGGCTGCATAGGCTATCCCTACCCGGTAAAGGAGCTTGCCAAATCTGTTGTTGACTGTGCCATAAACTCGGCAACAGGCGACCCGAGGTTTCCTGGGATGAACAGGAGGGAACTGGATAGATGCACAATTGAGATAAGCGTGCTCACAGTTCCGGAAGTGATAAAGGTCAATGACCCCAAGGAGTACCCCAAGTGCATAAAAGTCGGGAGGGACGGGCTGATTGTGGAGTACGGCTATTACTCTGGGCTGCTTCTCCCCATAGTTCCGGTTGAGCAGAAATGGGATGAGGAGGATTTTCTGTCTCAGACCTGCCACAAGGCAGGAGTGCCTGTCGATACATGGCTGAGCCCAAGGGTTAAAATTTACAACTTCCAGAGCCAGGTTTTCAAGGAGGAGAAGCCTGGGGGCAGGATAGTTGAAGTTGCGCTTGAGGTGGGAAAATGATTGAGAATGTGCCAAAGGAATATGTGGATGACATACTAGATGCACTACCATTTGAATTCTCTTTTATAGATGCAGATGAAACTGTCAGGTATTTCAACAAGGAGGGGAGGAGGGAACTCTTCCAGAGGCCGGCTTCGGTTATAGGCAGGAGCGTGCAGAAGTGCCATCCGGAAAAAAGCCTTGCTGCGGTGAACAGGATACTCTTTGAGTTCAGAAGTGGGAAGAGGGATTCTGCGGAGTTCTTGATTGATTTGAATGGCAAGAAGATTTACAT
>Ga0315281_10007793_pt1 | contig 15009 bp, 12 predicted proteins | sample YL17G07_0_MG_FD_204540 | JGI IMG/M metagenome (GOLD analysis project Ga0315281, IMG submission 204540) | Sediment microbial communities from Yellowstone Lake, YNP, Wyoming, USA - YL17G07_0 | ecosystem: Environmental > Aquatic > Freshwater > Lake > Sediment | place: USA: Wyoming | collected...
TGGCTTCCAACTCGTCCAAGGTGAGAGCGAGCGTTTCCAGCGAAGACAATGGAATCCCCTGCGGTTTGAAGTAGCTGCTGGCAGGTTCACAGGCCACCCTTCGGCAACATAGCGGTCTCGCCATATTTCTCTCGCTCCCGACCCACAACCATTATGGGCATATGCTCATAACCTGTCAAGACCCAATTCACCTTCCCCCGGTACTGAGAGGAATACGTACCGGCTCTCCCAAGCCGTTAAGGCGCTGGCGTGAGTTGTTCTGTAACCCTGTGGCTGTGGATGTCTTGCGGAGAAACGCCGTGCAGTTAGAACACAAGCTGACCAGTGTTTTCCGGGCTCTGCCGGCGGGGCAGACATCGTTTCTTGATGTCAACGACTTCCGCAGCGGCTGGAAGCAGTAAGAGCAGGTGTCAAGTGGCAGAAGAACGGGGGGTGGGTGTTAGGGGCTGGGGATTGGAAGAAGGAGTGGCAGCGAACAGCAGAACGTAGGATGGGCAGGGGGCAGGGATCAGCGGAAAAGGAAGCGGATGACGTGTCATGTCGCCCCTAGCAGGGCCAGTCTCCAGGACCGGTTAACAGTCGACAGTCCACCGTCAAGAGCCGCAAGTGGTAGGTGGGGAAGGCGAGGAAAACGTGCCGTTATGTGGCTGTGGGGCGAGTTTCAATTTTGGAGTTTAGAACTTCAGCAAGAGATTCCCAGCGTTTCCGCGTAGGCATCGCGCGCCCGGTTCAAATCCTCCACAAAGCGTTTGCGCCGTTGTCGCAGCCTCTCGCCCTGTCGCCCGAGGCGGGCCGCCACGAACAGCAGTCGGGTCCGGGCGCACAGCAGCCACTCGTAGCGCCACAGGAAGGCTCCGGTGAGAGGCAGGGTCAGCGCGTAGTAACCCGCTGTCGCCCGTCCCAGCCAGTGCGCGCACAGGAGAACCTGGCCAGCGTAGCAAGCCAACACGACCAGGGCGCGCAGGAGCCACTCGAGCGTCCGATCCCACTCGCTCTCTCGCTTCAGCAATCCAGCCCAGAACAAAAGCACCCATGCCAGGAGGTGATTGGCCAAGCCATAGGCCGCGATGGGGAGCCCCACCACGCTTTCCAGCCAATACCAGGCGCGGACCACCAGCGATTGCAGCCACTCACCGCCTGCCTCCACCTCGATCTGGCCGAGCGACCAGCGCCGCCGCTCTTCCCGGTAGGCGTCGAGGTCATCTCGCAACGCCACCAGCCACCCGGGGTTGAGGAAGTTCAATTGCTCTACCCACTCCGCGATGAACTGGCTCAGCTTGAAGCCCTCAACTTTCTGCTTCGAGTCCGGTCGTGCGGCCCATTCCTCTTCGAGGTCGGTGCGCAAGACCTCTTCGAGATCGGCCAGAAACTGCCGGATATCGCCCGGCTGAAGCCGGAACGCACTTTGCTCCAAGGCCTCTTCCAGTTCCGCCGCGAATCGGCGGGCTGGAAGGTCGCCGGTGCCCGCCGAGAGGAATTCCTTCGGGGACAGAGGAGAATTGACGTGCATGAGCAGTTCGCTCGACTGCGACCGCCCTACGGGCAGAAACAGGTGGACGGGGAAAACGCGGAGATGGAGCTGGCCGGCGTGCTGGGACTCGGCCTCGACGGCGAGGGTCGCGGCGGCCTGGCCAACCGGCGGCAACTCTCCGGATTTTGCCGGCCGCTGCTCCGCGAAGATCACCACCGCCTCGCGCCGCGCCAGCGCCTCGCGCGCGCCCCAAAGCGCAACCGCTCGGGCTGCACCCTGCGGTTCATACGGGATCATGCCCAGCCAGCGCGCGAGCCGGCTCGGCAGGTATCCGCGTAGAAGGTCCTTATTCAGAAGACAACGCACTTGTCTGTCGAGCGCGGCCACGAGGATGAGCGCGTCCAGCAGGCTTGCCGGATGGCTGACCACCAGCATCACGGCGCCCGAGGCGGGCACCGCCTCTCCGCCGAGCACGCGAATCTTGCGGAAGGCGAAGCCAAACCAGATGCGGATCAGCCCGCGGGAAAACCGGTAGCCGCGCGCAACAACGGGAGTCTCAGGCTGCGAGTCAACGACCGAGGGCATGTTTCAGATTCTGTGCCGTCTCCTCAAGGATGATGCCGGCCTCGGGCGGCGGCGCGAGCGCGCCGCGCCTTGGAGACAGGCCGCGCGGGCATCGCGTCGCTCTCCCAACCCTCCACCGTCCCGATCGGCCGGACAATGGTATCGAACATGCCGTACACCTTCTGGAACTTGCGACCGCCTCTGTCCAGCAGGCGCAAGCGGAAATGCGGGACGCCGTCCACACGCGTCACGCGAATGGGAAAGTAGCCGTTCAGGTTGCTTTCCACGTAAGCCGTGACGTACTCCTGTTTCTTGCTCCACCAGGTAAAAACCCGGATGTGATTGAAGTCGAACTCCTGGGTCTCTTGCCGGTCGGCAACCAGGTACTGTGGCACCTGGCGGCCGTTGTCGTCCACCGCGTTGAGCACTACCCAGCCCACCAGATTAATGCTCTGCGCGTACATGGCGATGGGCTCGGGCACGTCGAGGGTTACGAGGCGGCCGAGAACCCAACCAGCCTTCGCCTCCGCGCGGACCAAATACCACACGTCGCGCGCCGGCTCGCTGGGTGCAGGCGCGCCCGGTTGCGGCAGCCGCTCCACCAGCCGCCGGCCGAAAATCTCCACGCTCTGATTGGCAGGAAGCTGGACGAGTTGAGGCGCATCGCGCGCAGGCTCGACGCGCAAATTGGCCGCACCCGACGTGTGCCCGGCCGCCTGCGGCTGGGCGCTCGCGAGTTCCCTAAGAAGCTGTTGACCTTTCTCGAACGAGGCAGAGTCAAGGAGATCGGCCGCTTCTACCCAGCCGGCACGTCCGTCGGCCATGCGGACACGCACCCAGTTCTTGGTTCGCTGGAGTACCTCCAGCCTGTCGCCTTGCTTCAAGACGGCGATGCCCACGCGGATTTGCGCCGGCGAGTCCACTACGCCGACCGACTCCGGCAGGACGTAGGCCACCTCAACCGGAGCGGCGTGCGCAGGCTGGTAAACAAAGTAGTAGTACGCCGCGCCGCCCGAGGCCACCAGCAGAAGACCGAAGATGATTTTCAGCTTGATAGGACTACTCCCTAAGACTAGTGAGGTCCAAGCCCGCGCTCCCGAAAAGCCGGGCGCGCCCTCTCCCGGGTCACTCCGCCCCGAAAGAAACTCCGATGGCTCGCGCCGCCCGCACGATGTCGCAATCCGGGGGAACCATTTTCAAGCGCCCGACCGCCTCGTCGAGCGTGCAACTGGAAATCGTGTCGCCCTTGAGGCAAACCATCCGTCCGAAGTGCTTCTGCGCCACCAGGTCCACGGCCGCCGAGCCCAGGCGCGTGCCCAGCAGGCGGTCGAAAGGACTGGGTGAACCACCGCGCTGGAGATGCCCTAGCACTGTCACCCGCACATCGTGCGGTGCCGCCCGGCCGATCAAGGCTCCCAACAGGTTGCCAATGCTCTTCTTCTCTGCAAACGGAGGTTCGTTTCTATACGCCCGCCAAATGGAGTCGTCGTCCTGCACCTTGCAGCCTTCGGCCACGACCACGACGCTGAAGCGATGCCCTGCCGCCTTGCGGGCCTCGATGTGGGCCAGAACTTTTTCGACGCGAAAAGGAATCTCCGGGACGAGGATAATCTCCGCGCCTCCCGCAACCCCTCCCTGGAGAGCAATCCACCCCGCGTCGCGCCCCATCACTTCCAGGATCATCACGCGCCCGTGACTTTCCCCTGTGGTGTGGAGCTTGTCGATGGCGTCGGTGACCGTGTGCAAGGCGGTGTCAAATCCAAAAGTCACATCCGTGGCGGAAAGGTCGTTGTCAATCGTCTTCGGCACGCCGACCAGGGGAACGCCCCGCCGGTGCAAATCCCGGGCAATGGTCAGCGTGCCATCGCCGCCCACGACGACTAGAGCTTCGACCCCCATCTTCTTGATGTTGTCGATGGCCACCGGCGAGAGGTCGCGCTCGACCTGTTGGCCGTTCTCCACTACCTTGTACCGGAAGGGATTGCCACGGCTGGAAGTGCCCAGGATCGTTCCGCCGCGGGAGAGAATCCCGCGCACCTGGAACGGCGTGAGTTCCTTGCTCTTCTCCGGCCAGATGAACCCATCAAAACCATCGAAGCTGCCTAAGACTTTCCCGCCGTATTGGTAATACGTGGTCCGCACCACGGCGCGGGTGACGGCATTCAAGCCGGGAGCGTCACCTCCGCCGTTGACCAGGCCGATTGTTCCCAGGGTGCTCATCAGCTCCACCTCGTTTCTGCCGGGTCAGGGCGGCAGGCCTCCGGTTCGAAGAAAAACCCAAAACCTTGACCGCCATTCTACACTATCTGCTCTGGTGTCGCGCCGGGACACACCTTCTCGCACCGCAGCAAGGAGGCGATACGAAGGCTGAACGACTTTTCATTCCTGGCCCAGCCGGAAGGCTCGAGGCTCTGCTCGAGTTCGAACCCCAGGCCCCTCTGCGCGCCGCTGCCCTGGTGTGTCACCCGCATCCGCGCTACGGCGGCACCATGCACAACAAAGTCGTCTATCGTGCCGCCAAAGGTGCCCTCCAGGCCGGCTTGCCAACGCTGCGGTTCAACTTCCGCGGCGTGGGAAGAAGCCAAGGAGAATTTGCGGACGGGATCGGAGAGCGGGAAGACGTCCGCGCCAGCCTCGATTACCTGGCGACCCGCTTCCCCCAGACCCCCCTCTCGGTGATGGGGTTCTCTTTCGGAGCCGTGGTGGGACTCCTGGCAGGCGCAGCCGACCCGCGCGTGGGCGCGCTGGTAGGGCTTGGCGTCCCTGCCGGGTCCGCCGACTTGAGTTCGCTGCACGGCGTTTGCCGGCCTAAACTCATCATCCAGGGAACGGAAGACATCTTCGGGCCGCGCGAGGAGGTGGAAGCGCTCTTCGCCGCGCTCGCTGAGCCGAAGCACCTCGACTGGGTCGAGGGAGCGGACCATTTTTTCACCGGCAAGCTCGACGAAGTCCAGTCGGCGGTGCGCTCATTCCTTCAACGAATTGTCGCGGCGATCACGCAAGAAGAAAAATAGGCTGGGCCACCCTTGGGTACCTCGGGTAGATTCTGGCCTGAGAAAGCCCAGGGCACCCCCCCGGGTCGCCTCTACATGGAATGGTGAAATGATGGCCGAGATCGAAGGCGAGGAGCGCGAACCACTCTACTGCCCCCACTGCCAGCGAGAGGTCGACGACCCCCTGGTGTGCGACGACTGCGCCGCCGTCATCTGCCGCCAGTGCGGAACGCCCCTCGAGAAAGTGGATGAGTTGGGAATCGGCTAAGAATAGCCGGGATTCGGGGTTCGGATCTCGGGCCGGACGAGCCCGAGAAGGAGTCTGGCAAATCCCGAATCCCGTTCTTTCAGAAGGCCGCGAGTTCTTTCGCCACGCGCACGATATCGGCCGGCTGCGGCAGGACGGCGTCTTCGAGCACGGGATGGTACGGGATGAAGACGTCCTTGCCCGCCAGGCGGCGCACGGGCGCATCGAGATGCTCAAACAGTTCATCGGCAACGCGCGCTGCAATTTCCGCCCCGTAGCCCCACGAGATGTTGTCCTCATGCAGCACCAGCACGCGGTTGGTCTTCTTCACCGAGGCGGAAATCAAATCCCAATCGTAAGGATTGAGCGAGCGCAGGTCGAGGATTTCCGCCTGGATGCCCTCCTGTTCCAACGTCTTGGCCGCCTGCGTGGCGCGAACCACCAGCGACCCGTAAGTCACGATGGTCAAGTCAATCCCTTCGCGGACCAGCTTGGCTTTCCCAAAGGGGATCATGTAATCCGGGCCGGGGTAGGGGCTGCGGTTGTGAGTCTGACGGTAAAGATGTTTCGGCTCCAGGAACAGGACAGGGTCATCGCACCGGATCGCCGTGCGCAACAGGCCGTTGGCGTCGAGCGCGGTCGCGGGCATCACCACGCGCAGGCCCGGCAGGTGAGTGAAAATCGATTCCCCGGACTGGCTGTGATAGAGGGCGCCGCCCGCCAGGTACCCGCCAATGGGCGTGCGAATTACCAGCGGGCACGCAAAGGTATTGTTGGAACGCCAGCGCAGGTTGATCAGCTCGTCGCGGATTTGCATCATGGCCGGCCAGATGTAGTCGAAGAACTGGATTTCGACCACCGGCTTCAGCCCCCGCACCGCCATGCCGATGGCGCGACCCACGATGCTCGCCTCCGCGATCGGAGCGTTGAAGCAGCGGGCGCTGCCAAACTGGCGTTGCAGCCCGTGGGTGACCTTGAAGACGCCGCCCTTGCCTTTGACCTTGGCCAAGTCGTCCGGGTGACTGCAATCCGCCACGTCTTGTCCGAAGACCACGACCCGAGGATCGCGCGCCATCTCGTCGCGCAGGCAGGCGTTGATCAGGTCCACCATGGTCCTCGGCTCGCCCTGGAACTTGGGCGGATGATCGAAGCGCTCGGAGGTGGGGTCCACGGTGGGCGAATAGAGAAAAGCCAGGACCGTGGCGGGCGAAGGAGGCTCGGCCTCCAGCGCCTTATCGGCCGCCTCGCGCACGTCCTGCTTCACGGCCGCCTCGAGTTCCTTTAACTCTTTTTCCGTGATCAGGCGCTCGCTCAAGAGGTGCTTCGCCAGGCGCGTCACTGGATCACGCTTCGCTTCTTGCCGGCGAATCTCCTCGGGCTTGTAAAGGCGCTCGTCATCGGAAAGCGAGTGGGAGTAAGGCCGGACGCAATGGGCGTGGAGCAGCGCCGGGCCGCGTCGCTGCCGGAGGTATTCCACGGCTTTCCCCGCGGCGTCGTAGCTCTCCAGGAAATCCGTGCCGTCGCACTCCAGGGTCAAGAGGTCAGGATAGCTCCGCACCAGCCGGGAGATGCTGCCCCCCGCCGTCTGCGCGTCCACGGGGACCGAGATCGCATAGCCGTTGTCCTGCACCACGTAAAGCACCGGCAGCTTGCGGAGGCAGGCCCAGTTGAGCGATTCCCAGAATTCACCCTCGCTGGTGGCGCCGTCACCCAGGGAGACGTACACCACTTCACCGGCGTGGAAGCTGGAGGCGAGTTCTGCCGCTTCCGGAACCGCCGAAAAGTAAACACCCGCGTCCGCCGTGCCTACCGCTTGCAAGACTTGCGTCCCCGTGGGACTGGATTGGCAGACGATGTGCAACGCCTTCGAACACCAGTGGGAGGGCATTTGCCGCCCGCCGGAACAGGGATCGTCCTTGGAGCCGACTGAACCCAACAACATATCCAGGGGCGTCATCCCCACCTGCAAGCAGAACGCGCGGTCGCGGTAGTAAGGATAGAACCAGTCATAACCGGGCTGCAGATGCAGCGCCGCCGCCACACCAACGGCTTCGTGCCCTACACCATTCATCTGGAAAAAGGCGCGGTTTTGCCGCTTGAGCTGGATCTCTTTGTCGTCCACTTGCCGCGAGAGGTAGATCGTGCGGTAGGCGCCGACAAGCATCTCCCGGGAAAGCCGAGGAGCTTTCTGGACATGAGTCGTCGTGGCCATCAAGCCTCGCTAAGAAAGGGGTATGCACTTCGAGAGTCCTCTAGGTGGTGCCAAGCCAGATTATCAAATCCTGAGAGGGCAAAGTCAACCGGCTCGATGTCGGGTGCCGGGTGGCCGTCAGTGGTCAGTTATTAACGACAACCAAGCGGAAATCTCCCGCTCGGGCTGGACCGCAAACGTGAGGCCTGCAAAAAAGGCACGTGCGGACTGGTCGGGAAAATGGTACAACAACCCACGAAAGATCATTTTAAACCACCGAGTGGGAAGATGAGGTGTGGAATGGCAGAGAGAGAACTGTTCTACCAGAAGACCTCTTGGCACGGGCGTGACGCGCGCCTGCTGGGAAACGACAAAGTCCGGCTGGTAGTGTTGACAGGCGGCGGGCACGTCGCGGAGTTTCGCTTTGCGGAGTCCACGGGGCTTTCCACGGTGAGCGCGTTGTGGGTGCCTGTGTGGAAGCTGATCGAGCCTTATCACTACCGCGCGAAAGTGCATGCCGCGCGTTATGGGCCTCCGGCCGTGGGAAGACTGCTGGCAGGAATTGCCGGCAACAACCTTTGCCTGGACCATTTTGGAGTTCCGTCGGACGAGGAAGCGGCGCAGGGGCTGCCCCTCCACGGTGAAGCCGGGGTCTCGCGGTGGCGGAAAAAACGATTGGTGTTGACGCCGCGCAGACTTTCCTTGACGCTGGAAGTGAAGTTGCCGATTGCGGGCCTGCAATTCCAACGGGAAATCGAACTGCGACGCGGCGAGTCTGTGGTGTACTACAAAGAGACGGTGACGAACGAGCGCCAGGCCGATCACTTCTTCGACTGGCAGCAGCACGCGACCTTCGGCCCGCCGTTCCTCTCCCGCCAAGATAGCCGCCTGGCACTCTCGGGAACCCGTGGCCTGGTTTACTCCGGTGGATACGAAGGCAGAGATTTGCTCCAGCCGGGCGCCGAGTTCCGTTGGCCGAACGCTCCGGGCGTGGGCGGGGGAAAGGTGGACTTGAGACGTCCGCTCGCCCGGCGGGGGCGCGGCATCCTGGCTACGGTGCTCCTGGACCAGCGGCGGGAAGTGCAGTACGTCGCAGCCTACAACCTCCGGTATGGTGTGCTGCTAGGTTATACGTTCCGCTGGCAGGATTTCCCGTGGTCGGCCATCTGGGAGGAGAACCATGCGCGCCTGTATCCCCCCTGGAATGGCAAATCCGAGACACGAGGAATGGAGTTTGGTTCGACTCCTTTACCGGTAACGCCGCGTGAGGCTGCCGCCTTGGGGCCGTTGTTTGGAGCTCCGTCGTGCGCTGTCGTGCCGGCGAGAGGGAAGAAGGTCATCCGGTACGCATCGTTCCTGGCGGCCTTACCCAAGGGGTTCAAGGAAGTAAAAGACATTCGGGTCAGGAAGGGCGCCATCGAAGTACGCGCTGCGGGTAACAAGGAGCCGGTGGTAGTGGCGGCGGCTGGCGTGGCTCGTAACAACGCGATATTTCCCGGCGCGTGAGCCCAGGCGTGATTGCCCATAAACTCCAGCGCCGAGGGTGGATTTACAAAGATGTCGACACCCTACGCACACGGTCTTGAACACGAGCTAACGACAAATTGGGGGCTGGATGGGACCGCTGACGACCAATGAATGCATGTTAAATGCCCGAAGGGCGGGGACAGCCATTCCTGCGTTTAATATCCCCTATCTCCCTATGATGGAACCGGTCGTGGCGGCATTGCGTGACATGGAGAGCTTCGCCCTGATCATGGTGGCACGCCTGGAATGGACCAAGTTTGAAGCGCGAAGCCTCAAGGCTGTCTATGACGAGTACCAACGGGTCAAAGATGAAAGGTTCACGAGATTGCACTTGGATCACGTCCCCGTCATTGACGAAGACAACTTGCGAGTGGACTACGTGGCCGTGATCCGTGAAGCGGTCCAACTGGGATACCAGTCAGTGATGGTGGACGGCTCACGTCTCCCCCTGGATGACAATATCCAAGCGACAAAGAAGATCGTGCAAATCGCGCACACCGCAGGAATCCCGGTCGAAGGCGAATTGGGAGCCGTATTTGGTCACGAGGCCGGCCCGCTACCCTCTTACGAGGAACTCTTTGCGACGGGCAAAGGCTTCACTGACCCAGAAGACGCAAAGCGATTCGTTCAGGAAACAGGAGTTGATTGGCTCTCAGTGGCGGTGGGAAATATCCATGGTGCCGTTTTGGGTGTCGCGCGGCACAACAAGAAAGTTGAAGGGAGACTCAACATTGAACATCTGGATCGGATCAACCAGGCGATCAGGATTCCACTGGTCTTGCACGGGGGAAGCGGAATCAAGAGAGAATGCCTGCGGGACGCCATCCAGCACGGCATCACCAAGATCAATATCGGCACCGCCATTCGGCAGCCCTATGAGACAGCAATGAAGGAATCCGTCGCGGCCGGCCAAAAGGCGGTTTACGAAGCCTCCGTGCAGGTGCTCAATGAGGAACTCCAGGTACGAGGGGCGATGCACCAGATCAACTCCGATTGCGGCTGAGAGTTCCAATCCGGGCTCCTCATCGGCTTTCGAAAAAAGGAATCCCCATTCAGAAAGATTCTCCGGAGGTTATCATGGGAAACGAAAAGTCAAAATTCGCTTTATTCATCGGCAATCGCGGGTTCTTCCCCGCTTCACTTCTTACTGCGGCCCGCGACGAAATGGCTGGGGTGCTAGGAGATCTTGGGCATGAGGTTCTGACACTCGATGCGGGAGCAACCCGCCATGGCGCTGTTGAAACAGCCCGGGAAGGGGAGATTTACGCCAATTTCTTGCGCGCGAACGCGGGGAAGTTCGCCGGGGTTATCCTTTCGCTTCCGAATTTCGGAGATGAAACCGGGGCCGTCACCGCACTGAAGGATGCCGGGGTTCCGATCCTGATCCACGCTTACCCGGATGAGCTGGACAAGATGGCCCCAGCGCTACGACGCGACTCCTTTTGCGGCAAGTTCTCGATTATGGATGTGTTTTGCCAGCACGGCTTACCCTTTACGGCACTTAAGCCCCACACGGCGCATCCTAGAAGCTCGCGCTTTGCGGCAAACATCGACTACTTCGACCGGCTATGCCGGGTGGTCAAAGGCATGAAGTCAATGGTGGTCGGGGCCATCGGTGCGCGGACGACGGCGTTCAAGACGGTCCGCATCGATGAGATCGCGCTGCAAAAGAACGGGATCACCATGGAGGTGCTGGATCTTGCGGAAATCATCGCAAGAGTGGCGGCACTGAGTGCTGATGACAACAAGGTCAAAGCCAAGGCAGCTGTGCTCAAGAACTACGCCTCGTGGAACGGCGTCCCCGACGCTGCTCTCGGCACGCTGGCGAAGCTGGGCGTGGTTTTTGACGCAGTAGTAGAGGATTACAAGCTTGACGCGGTGGCCATCCGTTGTTGGGTAGAACTCCAAGCGCAACTCCACGTTTCGCCGTGCGTCTTGTTGAGCGAAATGAACAATCGCGGCGTCATTGCAGCTTGCGAAGTGGACGTGGGCAACGCAGTGGCCATGCACGCTCTCAGCCAGGCTTCTGGAAATGTTGCGACCTGCCTGGATTGGAACAACAACTACGCGGAGGAAGACAACAAGTGCATCCTTTTCCACTGCGGCCCGGTTCCGCAAGCGATGATGACGTCCAAGGGACAGATTAGCGACCACTTGATTCTTGCCAACACCTTCGGCACCGGAAGTGGGTACGGGTGCAACATCGGCCACATCGCTCCGACACCGTTTACTTTCAGCAGCATGCTTACGGATAGCGGCAAGCTGAAATTCTATGTCGGGCAGGGGAAATTCACCAAGGATACTATTCCGGAGAATTTCTTCGGTTGCGCGGGGGTGGCCGAGATCGATCACCTTCAGGACACCTTGCAGAAGATCGGATATGGGGGACATCGGCACCACGTAAGCGTCACTCCGGGACACGTCGCGGATCCTGTAAAAGAAGCGTTAGAGAAGTATCTTGGATACGAGGTGCAAATGATGTGAGTCTGCTGGGAATTGATGTGGGAACTACGAGGTGCAAGGCGGCTGCGTTCTCGGAGAGTGGAGAGTATCTCGCTGGTGCCTACCGGGAGTACCCGACTTTACATCCGCGGGACGGCTGGGCAGAACTTGACAGCCGCCAAGTGTGGACATGTGTGCGGACGACTATCACCGAAGTGGCCGCCCAAGTGACCAATGACCCCGTTCGGGCGCTTTGTGTCAGCTCTATGGGCGAAGCGATGACACCTGTATCCAAGGAGAGGGAGATTCTCGGCACGTGTATCTTGTCCTCGGACACACGCGGCGCCGAGTACATCGAAGCTCTTGCGGGCGACATCACGCCGGAGGATTTTTACTCGACTAATCCGAATATTCTGGGTCCGCAGTATTCCCTCCCGAAGCTCCTCTGGCTGCGGCAGCACCGGCCTGAACTCTACGCGCAAGCCCACAAGTTTCTCCTTTGGGGAGACTTGGTGGGATTCTTGCTGGGTTGCGAACCCGTCACCGGTTATTCACTCGCCAATCGCACACTTCTTTTTGATATTCGCCAAGAAGACTGGTCGGAACGATTGCTCGCTTTGACAGGAATCGAGCGAACGAAGCTCCCTCTGCCGGCGCCGGCGGGCGCCGTTGCCGGGACCGTCTGCGAGAGCATCGCTCGGGATCTGAATCTGCCGAAAGATGTGGCCGTGGTGGTCGGTGGGCACGACCAATGCTGCAACTCACTGGGAGCGGGAGTCTATCAGGCAGGAAAGGCAGTCTGTGGAATTGGAACTTTCGAGTGCATTACTCCCACGTATGATCACATCCCGCCTGCGACGTTGATGCTGCGGAACGGGCTGAATATTGAGCACCATGTCGTTCCGAAACTGTTCGTCTCGTTCATCTACAATCAAGCTGGGACCTTGGTGCGCTGGTTTCGTGACACGTTCGCTCGTGCTGACTGCAAATTGCTGCCGCCCGGTACCGATATCTACGATGTGCTGGCGCTGGAAATGCCGGCCGGGCCCACGCGACTGCTCACGCTCCCGTACTTTGAGATTACCGGCCCACCGGGCTTTGTGACAGACTCCTCTGGAGCTATCGTGGGCCTCAAGACCAGTACTACCCGCGGTGAGATCCTAAAATCGATCATGGAGTGCGTTACTTTCTATTTTGCCGAAAGCATCAATGCCTTGAGGAATATGGCAGTGGATACCTCAGAATTTGTCGCCACGGGTGGCGGAGCAAAATCGGACCAGTGGCTCCAAATTAAGGCTGATATCTTTGGAGTTCCTTTTGTGCGGCCTCGCATTACGGAGGGAAGCCTACTTGGGGCTGCGATCCTGGCGGGGATTTCAATCGGGGTCTTTCATACTCCCCTCGAGGGGGTTGCCCAGTTTGTCAAACGCGAGAAAGTGTTTGAACCAAATCCGCAGCGCCATCGGCTCTACCAGGAAAAACTTGAAGAATACCGCGAGCTATTTCCACTTCTCCAGGATTTCCTCGCCAAACTTGAGAAGCGCAAAGGGCAGCACTGCGATGGCCAGTAGCGATGCTTTCCCCGCTATCCGCTTCAGCCGCCATTTACGCCCCAGAATGGAGATTCCCGCTCAACATCGCTATCTCGGTAGATTGCATGCTCGATTGGCGAGAGGGCGCTGATGCCGCCTTTCGAGAGCAGGAGCACTCAGGCCCGTTGTTCCCAGGCTGAACCGCTTGTTCGGACCGGACGGGAAGTGCTTTGCAGGGGCGATGGACCATGGCCCCCACAATGAGCCGAATTCCCTTACCGGCATGCAGAACCTGGAGCAGGCCGTCCGCAAGGAAGCGATGGAAAGCAGGTGCCAAGTGTCCGGTGTCGGGTGTCAGGGAGCCGTCAGCGCTCAGCGAGGAAAAATTCGAGAAGCATCTCGGTAAGCCGGCGCGCGCAAAAGCCGTGTTTCAGCCGGGAGGCGTAAATGCGCGCATAGTTTTTCGGATCGTGACTCACCTCCCAAGCCTTGCGCAGGTTGCGCCGGGCAGCTTCGCGCTGACGGTCGTTGCACGGGTAGCCTCGCTCCCGTAGGACAGCGTTGGCTTTGGCAAGGTTGGCGAGGGCGGCTTCCCACCGCGGCCGCGTGTTGGGCAGGCCACGCTCCCGGATGGCGGCACGCGCTTTCTCGATGTTGGCGCGAGCCGCCGGCCGCTGCAGCTCCGAATGCGGCCAGCCCTGCCCGCGCAGCACCTCGCGGGCCTTCGCCAAGTTGGCCCGCGCCGCCGCACGGTGCGCCCTCGACTTCCGAAAGGGCTGGCGCCGCGGCGCTACCCACGCCCGGCGCAGATTCTCCAGCAGCGCCGCATGATGCTCCGGCGTGGGGGTGTAGGTCCAGCGGGGACGGCGCTTCCCGGCCATATCACTAGCCTATCACAGCGGTCCGCCCCTGTCAAGTAGGGGTGATTCACGAATCGCCCCTGGTATGGGTAATTGCTGTCGGGGCAATTCATGAATTGCCCCTACTACGACACTCCATGGCTGGCGCAGACCATCCGTCGCCTGGGATTTTGCTATGGCGCCCTGTACGCTTGCCTTCAAGCCCGGAGGGCAACAGAATATGGCCCAGCGCGCCAGCGCTGGGAACGCGGTGCCCCACAAGCGATTTTCCCACCCGGCCCGAGTTTCCTCGTAAATCCACAAGGAGGCTCTATTCCAACTTAGAACCCCCTTGACAAATGGCGCGTTCCATATACAATAAGATTCGCATTTTGATTAGTTCAATACTAATTGCAGGGAGCTCAAAGGATGCCCAAGCCTGATGTTGATGTCGTTCCAGTTTTGGGTCGGCAAGAAGCCCCTGAGGAAAGGTTCAAGCGACTGGCTGCGGCAAGGACCAGGGCCGTCCTAGAGAGACTCCGAGTCCTTGGTAACTGCGCCAACCGCCATGTCTACGCCTATACGGAAAAAGACGTAGGAAAAATCTTTGCCGCCATCGAGCGCCAAGTAAAGCAGGTCCGGGCCAAGTTCTACTTTCCAAAGGAAGAAAGATTCAAGCTCTGACGTAGGGCTTTTTCTGTGAATTTACCTAACAACAAACGGCCAGCCCAAAGGTTCTTTCCACCCAAACGTGACCCCGAGCAGTTTGCCCTCGTTTCGTCCGAGGCAGTCTGTGAGGCCAGCTACGACAAATTACCTTTGGACGAGCTCCTTGTCCACGCCGTCAAACGGATTAGTGACGCCGGTGAGGACTGTACGTTCGAGAGGCTTGTTTATGAGTGCTTTTCTTTATTCCCGAGGAAATTCGGTTTTGAAAGATATCCGCAGTGGCCGGACTCAGCTCGCGTAAATAAAACGTGGCTTCGATGCCGGACCGATAAAGGCTGGATAGTTGGCACGGTGCAGGAAGGCTTTCGGCTAACGCCAAAGGGGGAACGAGCATCAGAAGCCGCCGCCAAGAAGTTACTGCAAGAAACGGTGCCTTCGCCAAAGCGCACACCCCGACCCAGGGAACGCTACGAGGCTGCACTTCACCAGATGCACCAGAGCGAGGTGTTTCGCCGCTTCACTGCTGATCCGGTA
>Ga0315281_10007794_pt1 | contig 15007 bp, 11 predicted proteins | sample YL17G07_0_MG_FD_204540 | JGI IMG/M metagenome (GOLD analysis project Ga0315281, IMG submission 204540) | Sediment microbial communities from Yellowstone Lake, YNP, Wyoming, USA - YL17G07_0 | ecosystem: Environmental > Aquatic > Freshwater > Lake > Sediment | place: USA: Wyoming | collected...
GGTCGAGTGGTCCCTGTTCGTTCCCCAGGAAGTGGATAGCAGCTGGATGGCGCTTCCCGGACGGTTCTTTTCGAGGTAGAGCGCTGGAGTAGCGAGGCCCAGCGAGTCGCTTGCCGCCAGCGAGCGGAGCATGACCTCCAGCCAGTAAACCCCCTCGTGCCAGCCGTGGCCGAAAAGCTCCGTGTCGTAGCTCGCGACGACCAGCGGTAGCGCGCCGCCTTCGCAGGCAGGCGCATCTGAGATCTCGCTTGAGGCATCGCTCATGAAGTGCCGGGAGTGGTCGAGCGCCCGCGCCATCGCTGCCACGGGCTCGTAAACGGCCTTTTCCTCTATCGACACGCCCGGCCCCGTGACCTTCCAGTAGCGCAGGCCCGAACCGTGGTAGTACCTGGTCGTGTCCATGTAAAGGGCGTCCGCCGGGTAGCCCGAGCGCTCATCCCAGACGTTGTAGTGGGCGCGGTCGCTCCTGAGAAGTACCGCGACCGATGAATCACCGACGAGATAAGGGCATGTGGATGACACATCAGGTGCCGCCGACGGATCGGCGATGAAATAGCGAATGCCCTCCGCTTCCAGGGTTTTCTCGATTCCATCTCGGTACGCGCACTCGGGCATCCAGAATCCGACAGGTCCGACTCCCAGGTGGCGGCGGTGTGAATCGATGCCGATGGCTATCTGGTAACTGACCACCTGCTGGCTTCCCTGCGATGGCAGAAAAGCATGTGTCGCCGAAGACGCGACGGTCTCGATAAGTCCCTGTTCCTCGAAAGACCGGATCGCCCCGATGATATCGCCGTCCATCGAAAGAAAGGAGATGAGCTTTTTCTCATATCGTTCATAGTATTCATCGGCGAGCGCCCTCCGCTCCTCATCGTGGAAGTACTCGAAATCGCGGATATCGCCGGCGGTGTGCTCCGCCATCGTCTTCAGGTGCGCGATGAACCGCTCCTGTAAGTACGGGTCCGCCAGTTGCTCGCACAGCACCGGCGTGAGGGTAAGGGCCAAACAGGAGGTCAGGCCCTCGTCACTCAGGCGCTCGAGCGCATCCAGGAGCGGCATGTATACTTCCGACATCGCGCGGAAGAGCCAGTCCTCGCCGACGGGCCAGGTGCCGTTCTTCCTGACGTACGGCATATGGGTGTGAAGGACGAAAGAAACGTATCCCTTCAAAGGGCGAGCTCCAGGGTTTGCCTTCTGCAGATGGCGATTATGTCGAGGCAGTTCTCGATTCCCGAAGCGCTCACCCGGAAATCGGCGGTGCCTACAAGCGGTGCGAGGAGGCGGTGGGCCCAGTACCGCGGGTTGTACTTTTTCATCTCGTAAAACTTGATGAAGTCGACAAGGGGGACCTTCTCGTTCAGCTTCAGCCACTTCGCGTGGAATAGCCCTTTTATCTCAACCCCCTCGAAGTAGCCGCCCAGCACGTCTCTGAACTCCTGTGGCGTGTACTCGCGCAGGTGAAAAGGGTTTATAGGCCGGCTGCTCCCGGGGGAGATCGTCAGGCGGTTCGGGGTGGACAGGAGGGCGACTCCTTCCGGCGCCAGGACCCGCGCTATCTCCGCGAAGTATCCGGAGACGTCTGCCAGGTGCTCGACGACCTGGAGCGATACGGCGAGATCGAATGACTGCGGAGGCACCTCGAGCCTGTTTACGCCCATTACCCGGAAGGAAAGGTTTTGGGACGTGTACCGTCTTATTGCGTGTCCTATTACCTCCGGGGCTATGTCCACGCCGAGGACCTGCCCCGCGCACCCGGCGAGTACCGCGGGACCGTAGCCTTCGCCGCAGCCGACATCGATGACTTTTTTGCCCTCCGCAAGGTTGGCGGCGAGCTCGTACGCGGCAAGGTGCCGCTGGTACCAGTAGTTCTCGCGCGGTATCCCCGGCAGCGTCCTCTCGCCGGTAAGTTCGAGTTCCCCGGTGGCAACGGTCACGAGGCCTCCAACCTCATTTCAGAGAGTCGAGGACCTGGTGGGCGGCCTCGACCCCGGAGCCGAACGCCACGTCTCCGCCCGAACCCGGTGCCGCGACCGTATCCCCGGCGAAGAAGAGGTTGTCCAGGAACGGCGCCCTCACTCCCGGCCTGTCCTTGGAGGTCTGGCCGGTGCGCGGCTCGAAGCCGTCGACCATCTTGAGCTTGAGCGTGCGCTCCCACTCGACCTTGCCCAGTGTTCCAGGGAACATCTTCTCTATGAGCTCCCGCAGGTTTTTCTCCCCGGCGTCCACCGCGTCGCGGTCGTCCATCATGTCGACAGGCAGCGGGTAATAAAACGTCGCGAGCTGCTTGCCCTCGGGCGCGGTGGTCGGGTCCAGGTTCGAAGTGAACTGGCCCATGGTCACCGGCTCGGCGGTGACTATCAGGCCGTCGACGTCAGTCACCTTGTCGGTCAGGCACAGGTCTATCGAGATGCCGGCCGTCGGTACGATGGAGCGGCACTTCTTGAGGAAGTACTCGGGGAGGGCTTCACTGAACAGCTCTTCAAGTTTCTGCAGGGGCACGGCCACCACGACAGCCTTGCAGGCCAGGGCCTCCTCCCTGACCGCCACACCCGTTATCCTGCCGCCCTCTACTTCGAGAGACTTTGCACGGCTGTTGAGCGAGATATTTCCCGACTGCTCGACTCTTTTTGACAGAGCTTCTATCAGCTGGCTGGTGCCGCCTCGCGGGTAGGCGACGCTCTCCTTTGCCCGCAGCGCCTTCTTCAGAAACGTCGCGAACTCGCCCGCGCTCGTGGTGCTGATGTCGGGGGAGACGAGGCCGATGCCGGAGAGGGTCTTGAATATGGAGGCTACTTCAGCCCTTCCCATTCCCCACGCTGCCTTGTCGAGGGGCACGTCCGCTTTCTTCGCCGGGCTTGAGAGCACCAGCTTGAGCATGTCGGCGACCATCACCAGCTTATCGGGCAGGGAAAGAAATCCCGCTTTGAGAAACTGCGGGACCCCGTTCGGGAGCGGTACGAAAGTCCCCTCTCTGTACAGCTGTGGCTCGCCACCGGGGACGAAATCTATCTCGTGTCCTATCTCGCGCAGGGCCGCAGCCGCCGCGCCCTCGCTCGCGTAGCGGTTCGCGTGAATCCCGTAGTCCACTATGAAACCGTCCTTGCGGTCGAAGGCGGCCCTTCCGCCCAGGTGCCCGGTCGCCTCAAGGACCTTCACCTCTACCCCGTTGTGCGCGAGCACCGCCGCGGCGGTCAATCCCCCGAAACCTGCCCCGATGACTATCACATCAGCACCCATGTGGACCTCCCAGTTTAGTCGTCGATGATATTATAATTCATTGAGTTTTAGCCCGGCCTCTCAGGCCCGGATCGGTGAACCGATTATTAAGCCCGGCCTCTCAGGCCGGGATCGGAGAACCGGGCTGAGAGCCCGGCCTAAAAACATAGAGCCCGGTCTAAAAAAGAATTCACGAATCAAGACCGCACTCTATTCGAGCAGTCCCTTGAAGAGCTCCAGGATCTCGTCGTAGTCGGCTTCGTGGGGGTTACCGTACATCTGGCTGTCGCCCATCGCTTCCTCGGCCATCTTCTCGGCGAGCGCTATATCGGCCCCTGCCTCCTTCAGGGTCTGCGGCAGCCCGAAACCCCGTATGAACCCGGTTATTCTGCCTGTGACCTTTTTTGCTGCTTCTTTTTCGTCGAGTCCGGCCACGTCGACCCCGACGGCGCCCGCCAGGTCCGCGAAGCGGTCGGCACAGTACTCGAGGTTGTAATCCATGACGGTGGGAAGGATTATCGCGTTGGCGACCCCGTGCTCGACCGGGCTTACGCCACCGGCGGCGTGAGCCATCGCGTGACAGGCACCGATTGACATTATCGTCGAGAGCGCGGTACCGGCCAGATTAGCCGCTATCAGCATGTAACCCCGCGCCTCGAGGTTCTCCCCGTCCTCGAAGGCAGCCGGCAGGTTCTCGAAGATGGTCCTAACCACGTAGTAGCTGAAGGCGTCGGCGGGAGGCGAGTGCTCCAGGCTCGTGTATGACTCGACCCCGTGTGTCAGTGCGTCGATGCCGGTCGCAGCGGTCAGGCGCGGGGGCATGGAAACGGTGAGTTGAGGGTCCAGTATCGCGACATCCGGAAGAAGGTACTTGCTGTTGAATGATATCTTCTGGCCCATGGGGGTGTTCTTTATGACCGCGCCGAGGGTGACCTCTGCCCCCGTGCCCGCGGTTGTGGGGATGGCGATATGTTTCTTGAGCGGCTCGGGCACCAGGTGGGTACCCTGCCAGTCCTCAAGCAGGTCGCCCCCGACGCCGAGGAGGATGTTCACACCCTTGGTGGTGTCTATGACACTCCCGCCCCCGACCGATACGAGGGTATCGATGCCGTTTGCCTTGCCGGTCTCCGCGATCTCTTTACAGACCTCGACCTCGGAGTTGACCGGGACCCCGGAATAAACCTCGACGAGCTCGAGGGAGCTCTTCTCGAGGCTTTTCTTGACCGGCTCGACGAGGCCCGCTTCAAGGACTCCCTTGTCTGTGATTATCATGGCGCGGTCCCCCCCGAGGGTCTCAGCCTCGGCGCAGACCTCGGCCGCCATGTTCTCGCCGTACATCACCTTGGTCGTGACAAAGAACTCGAAGTATTCTTTTAGGGCCATTTCGATTACCTCCCCTTCGGACGATCAATGACCAACGACCGCCGGATTGTTCAATAAGCATGCTTGAAAAGGTCGATCACCTGCTCGAGCTCTGGCTCGCCAGGGTTATTGGACATGGAGCCCTCGAGCATGGCGTCCTCGGATACACATTCGAGACCGTCCACCGGCACGCCCACCTCGGAGAGCTTCTGGGGCAATCCGAGTTCGACGGTGAAGTCTTTGATGAACTCTATCGCCTTCTTGGACGCAGTGACGTCGTCGTCTTTCGTGACGTACAAGCCGAACGCCTCGGCGACCATCCTGTACTCGGGGGCCACAACTTCCGGCAAAAAGACGAGGTTGAACTCCATCCCGTACGGTAGCAAGATGGCGTTCGCCACGCCGTGGGGGACACCGAACCGCCCTCCGACCGAGTTTGACATCGCGTGTATTATCCCGACGAATGCGTTCGCGAAAGCAACGCCACCCATGTTGGCCGCTATCAACATATAAGTCCTGGCCTCGATGTCATCGCCGTTCTTCGAGGCAATCGGCAGGTACTTCGCGATCAGCTTAATGCCGTGCACGGCGAGGCCGTCGCATATAGGCTCGTGCATCTCTGAATGAAGCGCCTCGATGCAGTGTGTCAGCGCGTCCAGCCCGGTGGAGGCGGTAAGCAACGGAGGCATGGCCACCGTCATTACCGGGTCCAACATGGCGGCCGTCGGGGCGAGTTCGGGTCCCTGGAATATGAGCTTGAGTTGCTGCTCCCTGTCCAGGATGACGGCCGCGAAGGTAGCCTCGGAGCCGGTGCCGGCCGTTGTCGGCACGGAGACATGCGGGGGCAAAGGACCTCTCGGCACGTAAACCGCGCTCCGGTGGTCAAGGAGCTCGCCGCCCTCGACCATGAGGATGGTGGTTGCTTTCGCGGTGTCGATGCTCGAGCCGCCGCCGACCGATATCAGAGCATCGGCCTTGAGCTCCTGCGCTTTCTTGTAGCAGGCCTCGACGACCTTCACCTCGGAGTTCGGAGGGACCTCGTTGAAAACGCCCACGATCTTGCCTCCGCCGCTCTCCATACCGTCGATGACTTTCTGGACGAGCCCTGCTTTTTCCACGCCCTCGTCGGTCACGATAAGGGCCTTGGTGCCGCCGACCTTGTCCATCTCGGTGCCTATGCTGTCAACACAGTGCTCGGCGCAGATGACCGTCGTAGGCACCTGGAACTCGAACCATTCAACCATTCCCATTCGAATCTCTCCTCACTCTCGTAGCAACCTAAGGCTGCTCAAACGGCACCTGTCAATGGTAACTGATTATTGTCTGGGAGATAAAACCACCGCCCAGTAGTTCGCCCCCGCGGTAGAAGACCGCAGACTGACCGGGGGCGGCGGGCGGGCCCGGCTCGATGTAGCGCACCTTTCCCGCCTTATCGGGGTAGACTTCGACTTCGGCTGGCAGGGGTTTGCCCTGGTAACGGGTAGCGACCTCGCACGAGAAAGTGCCGGTCGGGAAATCTCCAGATATGAAGTTGACTTTATGGATTGCGAATTCCCGGTTGTTTCTGTCCTCGATCCCGCCGACGACCAGGGTGTTATCCGTCGGCCTAAGTTCAATGACGTATAGCGCCATATGTCCGCCGAGGCCCAGGCCGTGCCGCTGACCTACCGTGTAGAAAGCGAGGCCCTTGTGCTCACCAAGGACCCTTCCTTCGGAGTCCACGATTGGTCCCGGGTGGATAGTCTCTGGCGCTCGGTTTTCGAGTAACTCGTAGTAAGAATGCCCTGAAAGAAAGCAGATATCCTGGCTCTCCGGCTGGACTATATCCCGAACCCCTGTCTCGCGCACCAGCTTCTCGACTTTGTCCCTGGTCAGCTCGCCGACCGGGAGAAGAACACGCTTCAGGGTTTCCTGTGAGAGTGTCCAGAGCACGTACGACTGGTCTTTTTTAGAATCAACGCCCTTGAGGATCCTGTACGGGGTGCCATCGCCGCCGGTGACGCGTCCATAATGCCCGGTGGCAAGAACATCGAAACGTCTTTTTTTCGCTTCATCGAAGAGAATGCCAAACTTTACAGCACGGTTACACGTCACGCACGGATTAGGAGTAAGCCCCTCAAGGTACCCTTTGATGAACGGCTCTATAACCAGGCTCTCGAAAGCAGCGGTCACGTCCAGAGTAGCGTATTCAACATCGATAGCTTCCGCTATCGCTTGCGTGGCCCCCGGATTCATTTCTCCCGGCAGCAGCATATGCACCGCCAGGACATCGAAGCCCCTCCGCTTGAGTAGTATCGCGGCCGCGGTGCTGTCAAGCCCCCCGCTGAAGGCAACAGCGACTCTCATCTCGTAATCTCACGTCCCGCTTTGACCCAGCGCAGACCGGAAAAGGGCTTTCCAAGGATCAGCCATGCGATAAGGATAACCGCAAGGGGGATTGAGAGGTAAAGCAAGGGCTTGGCTTTCCCGCCCTGGTGCAGGAGGAGATGTGTTGTAGGTACCTTGTACAGTGTGAAGAGACTCGAGGCGGCGATTGTACATGCAGTCGTCGCGTTCCATCCCGTTACGGCGCAAACCATGATTCCAATGGCGAGGTACCATGGCAGTAAATAACTCGAGGTCAGGATCCAGGCAAGAAAGATGCCCGCTGTTGAGAAAACCATCGAGCGATAGTCCCTTACCTTCCACAGAAGTGCTAGTGTAATCGCTACAAAGAGTCCAAGGAAAAAGACATGTGCAAGCGAAGTCGAAAGAGATCCAGCGGTCGTTTTCGCAAGGCCTATCGCTGAAAGAAGTTTTGTGAGCACGTCCTTTGCAAGGGTCGGGATGGACGACGATGAGGACATCCCCAACACTTTGCTGGTGGCGTTGAATATTGAGAAACCCTTCCAGAAAGGAAAGTAGAACAATAGCGGAATTACGACGACTGCGGCGGCCGATTCGAGAATGCGCGGTACGACCTTTCCCCGCTGGTCCCTTAAGAAAAATACTAGGTAGGGGAGGAGAGCGAGAGCAGCCGTCATTTTAACCATCACCGCCAGCACCATCGATACAAGGCCCCAGACGGGATAGTCCCGTCTGTAGAGATAGAATCCCAACAGGGCGAAGAAGAACATCACGGGGTCGTTGTGGCCTCCACCTATGATGTGAAAAAGGAGAAGAGGGTTCCAGGCGGCGATGACTAGGGCCAGGTTTTCGCGCCCGGGTGATACGCGGCGGGAAATCGCGTAGACGAGCGGCAGGCTGGCTGCATAGAAGAAGAATGAGAGAACCTTTAAGCCGAGAACATTTGCGGGGATATTGTTTCCGGCCACGCGGCAGACGATGAAGGAGAGGTAGTTGAACAAGGGTCCGTATACGCTCGCGGTTTCCTTCCACCCGACGAACGGGTAAATAACATCAAGCGGGTAGGAGATCGGTTTTGCAAGGAAGGGGTTCGCGTGGTGGACGGTCATCGCCCTCCCGTAGAAGGTGTAACTGTAGATGTCTCGCGATAGCAAAGGTGGGATGAACAGGAACAGCAGAGAGAACAAAAGGAACCCGCCGGCGATAAGGACGGTGGTGCTGATCCGCCTGTCCTTGCGGGCCAGGAAGGCTGCGGCGAAGTAAGCAAGGTTGAGGAACACCATAAGTAAGATGTAGAGGGCGTGGCGCCCGGTTGCTGAAAGGCCTCCGAGATTCAGCCACCTTCCTAGCCATGTCAGAGGTCCACTGTATGTTGCCCCCTTGGTGTTGTAAGCAATCGTGAGCTTCGGGTTTAACGCCACAGATACAAGCAGCGCGAAGCATAGAAAGACAACGAGGCCGCATATCAAAAGGATGAAAAGCCTCAATCCGGGCCCGATCCGTTCGCGGTTTCCTTCACCCAAGATTCCTCACCTACTAGCTTGAGACACTGATAGATTATCTTAAGAAGCCAGGCGGGGGATAGTTTCCTTGACACTTTCCGACTAAAATGGTAGGTTTACTGGGAACCGCACAAGAGTGCGGTTGTGCATTCTTGAAAACTGAATAGAGAGCAAGGCGTTGATGGGGAGGAGTAGGAAAGAGTCCGGACTTAAGCGAGCCGGGACGGTGGGAGCCGGCGTCGCAGGTCTTTCCGAACATGGCCCCGGAGCTTCCGGAAGAAAGCCGGGTGGCGAGTAGAACCGGACGGTTGTCCCCGTTAAAGGGCTAGGGTATATCCCGCGGAGGCGGGCCGTACCCGATGAGGCGCGCGCCGCGAGGCGCGTGCGAAGTGGGGTGGTACCACGGAGGTAGGCCTTTCGTCCCCACGGACGAAAGGCTTTTTACGTATATGGACAAGGAAGTATGATAGGCAGGACACCTTGAAGGGGGTGGGATTGTGGCAAAGACATACGAGGAGATAAACCAGCGGATCAGAAACGGTGAGGCGGTCGTGCTCACCGCTGAGGAGATGGCCGAACTGGTTAAAAGCGATGGCGCCAAGAAGGCCGCGCAGAAAGTGGACGTCGTCACAACGGGGACGTTCGGGCCTATGTGCTCCTCGGGCGCTTTCATCAACTTTGGCCACAGCGACCCCCCGATGAAGCTTAAAGAGGTTTGGCTGAACGACGTGAAGGTCTGCGGGGACATAGCGGCGGTCGACGTCTATATCGGGGCCACCGCCGTTTCTGAGAATGAGGGCATGAGCTACGGGGGCGCTCACCTCATACAGGATTTCGTCGATGGCAGGTGGATAAAGCTCCGCAGCACGTCGCACGGAACCGACTGTTATCCGCGCAGGCAGATCGAGACGTGGATAAACAAAGATACGGTTAACCAGGCTTTCCTGTTCAACCCCAGGAACGCGTACCAGAACTACGCTTGCGCGACGAACGGAAGCGAGCAAACCATATACACCTATATGGGTGTCCTGCTTCCGAACTACGGTAACGCGACCTACTGCAGCGCCGGGCAGTTGAACCCGCTCCTGAACGACCCGTACTACAGGACGGTCGGGCTGGGCACCAGGATTTTCCTGGGGGGCTCGACCGGCTACGTGGCGTGGCAGGGTACACAGCACAAGCCGAGCGTCGAGCGCCTGCCTAACGGGACACCCCTGGGACCCGCCGGGACGCTTGCCCTGATAGGAGACTTAAAGAAGATGGATTCCCGGTTCCTGCGCGGGGCGCGCTTCGTCCGCTACGGGGTGAGCCTTTACGTCGGGGTGGGGATCCCGATCCCGGTCCTTGACGAGGAGATGGCCTCCTTCACCGGGGTTTCTGACGATGAGATCGAAACTAACATATTCGACTACAGCCAGCCGACACGCTCGCGCGATTCCCTTGGCCGGGTGAACTACCGGCAGCTAAGGAGCGGCTCGATTGAGATAAACGGCAAGAAGGTAATTGCCGCCCCGCTTTCCAGCTACAAGGTGGCGAGGGAGATCGCGGAAACGCTCAAGGGCTGGATAAAGGAAGGCCGGTTCCTCCTTTCCGAGCCCGTGGAGCTTTTGCCCCCGGAAGGTACGCTGAACACGCTCGATGTTCGCGAGCCCGACACCGGCGACAAGGAGGGGGTCTAAATGGCGAAGAAAAGGCTTGTTCTGACTTTCCCCCCCGAGGTCGTCGAGCGCCCGATAGTCGCGCTCATGGTGAAGGAGTTCGACATCCTCACGAACATCCTGCGGGCGGAGATCCACGAGGGCGAGGTCGGGCGCATGCTCGTCGAGATGGAGGGCTCCGGGCGCCGCCTGAACGAGGGGATAAAGTACCTCGAGGACCAGGGTGTCCAGGTAGAGGAAGCGATAAAGGACATAGAGCTAGACGAGTCGCTGTGCATAAGCTGCGGGGCGTGCACGGCGGTGTGCCTTCCGCGGGCTTTGAAGGTGGAGGAGCCAGACTGGGGGCTTGACCTTGACAAAGACCGCTGCATCCTGTGCGGCTTTTGTGTTGATGCCTGCCCTCTGCAGCTCATAACGGTGAAGTTCTAACGCCATGGAAGAAACAAGCGTCAGCTTTCCTTCCGGGAGGAACTCCGGGAAGATTATGCTCGAAGGCAGTCTCGGCGTTCCGGATGCCGGAGGGTTGAACCCGGGCGTTGTACTCTGCCATCCACATCCCGCGGGCGGCGGCGAGATGGGCGTCCAGCTCCTGACGGTCCTCGCTGATTACCTCTGCTCGCAGGGCATGGTAGTCCTGCGCTTTAACTTCGGAGGGGTGGGAAGAAGTGAGGGCGTTTTTTCCGATGGGGCCGATGAGCCCGCTGATGTCGGTGCGGCTTCCGATTACCTCGCCTCGTTGGACGAGGTCGATGGCGATAGCGTAAGCATCGTCGGATGGTCTTTCGGGGCATGGATGGCTCTCGTGGCGTTGGCTGAAGGGCTGCAGGCACGTTCACTCGTCGCCATCGCACCCCCGATAATCGCTTATCCGTGGGAAGGATACACAGAGCGCCTAACCGAATCCGCAGCAGCGAGGCATTACATAGTCGGAGACAGCGACTCCATCTGCCCGTTTACCTCATTAGAGATGTTCGCAGCGGCCGTCTCCGATGAGGATGAAAGGAACGTACACGTCCTTTCGGGCGCCGACCATTTCCTCTTCGGAAGGGAAAACGAGGTCGCGCGGCTGGTCGATGGGATCATTACGCGATAGAAATTATTGCCGTCGTAATCCCTTATTTTCCGCGCGGGGCCACGTGGATGGCCCTGCCGTGGGCGGCTTCGGCGGCTTCCATGACGGCCTCTGGGAGCGACGGGTGCGCGTGTATGGTCGTCGCGATGTCCTCCGCCGTGGCACCGAGCCTCATGGCGACGGCGACCTCGTGGATGAGATCCGAGGCGTGCGGCCCCATTATCTGCGCCCCGAGCACCTTATCGGTTCTGGCGTCGACCACCAGCTGCACGAAGCCGCGGTTCTCTCCCATCGCGAGTGCCTTCCCGAGCGCCCCGAAGGAGAAGCGGCTAACGTTCACCTCGATCCCCTGCTCGGCCGCCTTGTCCGTGTTTAGCCCCACGCTTCCGATCTCGGGGGTCGTGAATATACAGGCCGGCACCACGCTGTAATCCATCGTCGAGCTTCCGCCGGTCGCGTTCTCGGCCGCGACGAGGCCCTCGAAGGTCGCGACGTGGGCGAGCATTATCCCTCCGACCACGTCGCCGATGGCGTAGATGCCGCCCACATTTGTCTCCATCTTCTCGTTAACGAGGATGCGGCCGCGTTCGTCGAGCTCGACGCCGAGTTCCTCGAGGCCGAGCCCGCCCGAGTTGAACCTGCGGCCGATGGATACCAGAAGCTTGTCCGCCTCAAGTACGTCACCGCTCGAAAGCTCGACCTTTATCCCGTCGTCACGGTACTCCAGCACCTTCTCTACCGTGGTATCCGTCCTGATGTCGATGCCCTCCTTGCGGAATGTGATCTTCATCTGCTTCGAGACGCGGTTGTCCTCGGTGGGAAGCATCCGGTCCATGAGCTCGATCATCACTATCTGGGTGCCCATCGTGGAGAAGATGCACGCGAACTCGCTTCCTATGACGCCGCTTCCCACGATGATGAGGCTCTTCGGCACCGCCGGAAGCGCGAGCGCGTCCGTGGAGGTCATAACCGCCGGCCGGGAGAAGTCGAAGGTCGGGAGTTCCGCCGGGTCGGAGCCGGTCGCGACGATGATACTGCCCGCTTCCAGTGTCGAGTCGCCGTCAGCGCCCTTTACCAAAACCTTCTTATCAGGGGTGAGAGATGCCGTTCCTGCTATAAGCTGGATCTTGTTAGCTTTGAGCAGGCCGAGAATACCGCTTACCAGGGTGTCGGTGACCCTCTGCTTGCGCTCCATTATCGCGCTCCAGTCGGGCTCCACGCTTCCTATCTTCACGCCGAATTCCTCAGCCTCGCGCGCCAGGGCGACCAGTTCGGCGGAGGCGAGAAGCGTCTTGGTCGGGATGCAGCCCCGGTTCAGGCACGTTCCGCCGACCTTCTCTTTCTCGACCACGGCCACCTTTGCCCCCCTCTGGGCAGCCCTTATCGCTGCGGGGTAACCACCGGGTCCTGCGCCTATGACCACAAGATCGTACTTGGATTCAACGTCTGCCATTGGATGTTCCTCCTCGTTGGGGGGGGTCAGGTCTTGATTCTTGCTTTTGGGTCGGGCCCCTTGCATTGCAGGCTGGAAAGCATAAAAAAAGACCTGACCCCGATCAAAAACGCCATAACTTTCTCACATAGGAGGGAGTCAGTCAAACGGCCGGGGACGGATTTTTCGAGGACCCGTTTTCGCTTGCACAACAGGAGTGCTTCTAATATAATCTGCCCAAGCGTGCCTCCTTATGGAGGCAACATTTATGTTTGTGTCTGAATAGACCGCGAACGTGTCCTTTTGAGGTCTAAGTCCATACCGGAAAGGTGTTGATGCGCAGGACGGTGAGCTGTATTCAGTTGCAGCATGGAGTTACCGACCCGCCCGGGTCTTTGATCATCGTAAAAAAGGAGGAACAATGGCTAAAGTCCCCAGTGACCTCGACATCGCGCAGGCCGCGAAGCTGAAGCCGGTCGTCGAGATAGCGAAGAAGATCGGGCTTGGAGAAGACGACCTTGAGCTTTACGGTAAGTACAAGGCGAAGGTCCATCTGGATGTAATCGACAGGTTCAAGGACAAGCCCACCGCGAAGTATATCGACGTTACCGCGATTACGCCAACCCCGCTGGGAGAAGGAAAGACCGTGACCTCCATCGGCCTCACCGAGTCGCTCAACAAGATAGGCAAGAACGCCATGATCTGCCTGCGCGAGCCCAGCATGGGGCCGGTTTTCGGGATCAAGGGCGGTGCGGCCGGTGGCGGGTACAGCCAGGTCGTCCCCATGGAGGATTTGAACCTCCACTTCACCGGCGACATCCACGCTGTCGGCGCGGCCAACAACCTTCTCGCCGCTTACATCGACACCAGCATCCTGCTCGGCAACCCGCTGGACATCGACCCGCTGGCCGTTTCCTGGCGCAGGGTAATGGATATCAGCGACCGCGCCCTTCGCGAGATAGTCATCGGACTCGGCGGGAGGCAGAACGGTTACCCCCGCCAGACGGGCTTCGACATCACGGTGGCGTCAGAGGTCATGGCTATTCTGGCCCTGGCAGACAGCCTGGACGACCTTCGCGTGAGGCTCGGCAGGATAGTCATAGGCTATAACCGGGACGGCAAGCCCATTACCGCCGAGGAGCTCAAGTGCGCCGGTGCGATGGCGGTGCTACTCAAGGACGCGCTGCAGCCGAACCTGATACAGACTCTCGAGGGGAATCCCTGCTTCATGCACGCGGGACCGTTCGCCAACATAGCTCACGGGAACAACTCGGTCGTTGCCGACATAATCGCGACGAAAGTCGCCGACTACGTGGTGACAGAGAGCGGATTCGGGGCGGACTGCGGCGCGGAGAAGATGATGCACATCAAGGTGCGGGCGATGGAGGAGTTCGGGATACGGCCCGACTGCGTCGTCATCACCACAACGGTGCGGGCTCTCAAGATGCACGGCGGCGCGTTCGAGGCAAGGCCGGGCAGGCCGATCCCGGAGGAGGCCCAGGCCAAGGAGAACTACCCGGCGCTGGAAGAGGGCTGCCAGAACCTCGTCAAGCACATCGAGAACATGAAGCTTTTCGGACTTCCCGTCGTGGTGACCATAAACCGCAGGACCTCTGACAGGGACAAGGAGGTCGAGACTGTCCGCGAGATAGCCGTGAAGGCCGGTGCCGACTTCTGCGAGCCGATCGAGGTCTGGGCCAAGGGCGGCGAGGGAGGCAAGGAAGCCGCCGAGGCCGTGGTCAAGGCCTGCGAGATGAAGAACGACTTCCACTACCTTTACGATCTGAAGGACTCTATCAAGGACAAGATACAGACGATAGCGACGAAGATATACGGTGCGGACGGCGTCGACTACTCACCAGTTGCTGAGGCGGCCATAAAGCGGCTCACGGATGCCGGCTTTGCCAACCTACCTCTCTGCATGGCGAAGACCCATCTGTCGCTGAGCCACGACCCCAACCTGAAGGGCCGACCGACCGGGTGGAGCCTTCCGATCAGGGACGTGAACCCGTCCGTCGGCGCCGGCTTCATCTACCCCCTCTGCGGCGAAATGAGGACCATGCCGGGCCTCCCGAGCGAGCCCGCGGGCAACAAGGTGGACCTGGCGGAGGGCGGAAGGATAGTCGGCTTGTTCTGAGACGGATATCGGATATCCCCGGCGGCGCGTTTGTGCCGCCGGGGAACCGGAGAGTTCGATATGGAAAAGGCCAAAGTCTGCTTTTACCCTGCGAATGTCTGTTTGGAGGTTCCCAAGGGAGAGAACCTCCTGCGTGCCGCCATGCAGGCGGACGTGCACATCAACGCCTCCTGCGGCGGTGAGGGCTACTGCGGTAAGTGCAGGGTCATAATCGAGAAGGGCGGGGTCACCCAGAAGCTCCAGGCAAAGCTCTCCGAGGAGGAGGCGAAGCAGGGCTACGTC
>Ga0315281_10007796_pt1 | contig 15004 bp, 9 predicted proteins | sample YL17G07_0_MG_FD_204540 | JGI IMG/M metagenome (GOLD analysis project Ga0315281, IMG submission 204540) | Sediment microbial communities from Yellowstone Lake, YNP, Wyoming, USA - YL17G07_0 | ecosystem: Environmental > Aquatic > Freshwater > Lake > Sediment | place: USA: Wyoming | collected...
GCGGTGGTGAAGAAGAACTTCGCCGCGGTGGACGCCACGCTCGATCACCTGCACGAGGTCAAGGTCCCGGGCCAGGTGACGAGCACCTTCGACATCCGGCGGCCGGTGCCCGTGGAGGCGCCGGAGTTTGTGCAGAAGGTGACGGCGAAAATCGTCGCGGGCGATGGCGACCTGCTGCCGGTGAGCGCCTTTCCCGTGGACGGCACCTTCCCCAGCGCCACGGCGCAATGGGAGCGGCGCAACATCGCGCTGGAAATCCCCGTGTGGGATGAAGTGCTCTGTATCCAGTGCGGCAAGTGCGTGCTCGTTTGCCCGCATGCGGTGATTCGCGCCAAAGTTTACGAGCCCGCGCTGCTGGCCCAGGCGCCGCCCACGTTCAAATCCACGGCGGCGCGCTGGAAGGAGTTCAAGGACCTGAAGTACACGCTCCAGGTGGCGCCGGAAGATTGCACGGGTTGCGCGTTGTGCGTGCAGGTTTGCCCGGTGAAGAGCAAGACGGAGGTTCGCCATAAAGCCATCAACATGATGCCCCAGCCCCCCATCCGCGAGCCGGAACGCGAGAACTGGAGCTTCTTCCTCACCCTGCCGGAGATGGACCGGCGCGGGTTGAATCTGAACCAGGTGAAAGACGTGCAATTGCTCCGGCCGCTCTTCGAGTTCTCCGGCGCTTGCGCCGGCTGCGGCGAGACTCCGTACGTCAAGCTGCTGAGCCAACTGTTCGGCGACCGCGCCATGATTGGCAACGCCACCGGTTGCTCCTCGATTTACGGCGGGAACCTGCCCACCACGCCTTACGCGATCAACGAAGAAGGGCGCGGCCCGGCATGGTCGAACTCACTTTTCGAGGACAACGCGGAGTTCGGCCTGGGGATGCGCCTGGCGTTGGATCAGCAGGCGCAGTACGCGCGCGAGCTGGTTCTGCGGCTCGCGCCGATTTTGGGCGAGGAGATGGCGCAGGGGCTGGTCGCCGCGGACCAGGCGGACGAGACAGGTATCAAGGAGCAGCGTGAGCGCGTCCGGCTGCTCAAGGAGAGACTGCAGGGCGTGAACACGCGGGAGGCGCGCGACCTGCTGGCCGTGGCGGACGCGCTGGTGAAGAAGAGCGTTTGGGTCGTGGGCGGCGACGGCTGGGCGTACGACATCGGCTACGGCGGGCTGGACCATGTGCTGGCTTCCGGTCGCAACGTCAACGTGCTGGTGCTCGACACCGAGGTGTACTCGAACACCGGCGGGCAGATGTCCAAGGCCACGCCGCGCGGCGCGGTGGCGAAATTCGCCGCCGGCGGCAAGCCCACCCGCAAGAAAGACCTGGCCATGATGGCCATGGCTTACGGCAACGTCTACGTGGCGCAGGTGGCCTTCGGCGCGAACGACATGCAGACCGTCAAAGCCTTCCTGGAAGCCGAAGCCTACGACGGGCCGTCGCTCCTCATTGCTTATTCCCACTGCATTGCCCACGGCTACGAGCTGCTCTACGGGCTGGAGCAGCAGAAGGCGGCGGTGCAGTCGGCCTACTGGCCGCTCTTCCGCTTCCACCCCGAGCTGGTCAAGCAGGGCAAGAATCCGCTGCAACTGGATTCGCGGGCCCCGTCGCTGCCGCTGGAGAAATACGTTTACAACGAGACGCGCTACACCATGCTGGTCCGCAGCGATGCGGAGGCGGCCAAGCAGTTGTTGCAGCTCGCCCAGGAAGACGTGAACACCCGCTGGCGCTTGTACGAGAACTGGGCGGCGATGCTGGTGAATGCCGCGGAGAAGGAGGCAAAGAAATGACTGATCTCTCCACGACCTATCTGGGCCTCAAGCTGAAGAATCCGCTGGTGGTCTCCGCTTCGCCTCTGTGCGAGGAGATCGGCAACCTGCGGCGCATGGAAGACGCGGGAGCCGCGGCGGTGGTGCTCCACTCGCTCTTCGAGGAGCAGATCACCCTGGAAAGCCAGGAACTCGACCGCAGCCTCTCCGCGGGGACGGAAAGCTTCGCCGAGTCGTTGACCTACTTCCCCGACGTGACCAGTTACAACCTGGGGCCGGAAGGCTATCTCGAGCACATCCGCAAGGCCAAGGCGGCGGTGAGCATCCCCATCATCGGCAGCCTGAACGGCGTCTCCACGGGCGGCTGGATCGAGTACGCCAAGAAGATCGAAGCAGCCGGCGCCGACGCGCTCGAACTCAACATCTTCCACCTCCCCACGGACCCGGAGATGACGGGCGAGGAGGTGGAGCGGATGTACTGCGACCTTGCCGCCCACGTCAAAGCGAGCGTCCGGATTCCCCTGGCGGTGAAACTCAGCCTCTACTTCAGCTCGATGGTCAACATGGCGCGGCGCCTGGATCGGACGGGCGTGGACGCGCTGGTGCTGTTCAACCGCTTCTACCAGCCGGACTTCGACCTGGAAAACCTGGAAGTAGTGCCCAAGCTGATTCTGAGCAGTTCCTACGAGTTCCTCCTCCGCCTGCACTGGGTGGCCATCCTCCACGGGCACGTGCGGGCTGATTTGGCCGTTACCGGCGGCGTCCATACGGCTCTGGACGTGCTGAAAGCTATGATGGCCGGGGCGCGGGTGGCCATGATGACCTCGGCGCTGCTGGAGCACGGCATCGAGCATCTGGCAAAAGTGCGGGCCGACCTGGTGGCTTGGATGGAGGAGCATGAGTACGAATCCGTCCGCCAGATGCAGGGCAGCATGAGCCAGCAGTCAGTGGCGGATCCGGCTGCGTTCCTGCGCGCCAACTACGTCCGGGTGCTCAGCTCTTACGCCTGGCGCGCGCCACGGGCTTAGCAGCGGGTGTGACAACTGGTTGAATCAGAGCGAGCGGCAGCGCCGCCCCCATTGCGAAAAGGCTGAACCTTCCCGCACAGCAGGCAACTATGCCGCGAGCAGTGGCGGTTTTTAGAGAGTCTCTCAAGCAGTCTGCATCTTCTCCACGAGGCGCCGGCCCGTCACCCCCGCACAATTTCCTCCCTCGCAGGTCCCGCGAATCTGCTAGAATGGGCGGTTATTATCGGCGCAAAACAATGGACTATGACCAGTTAGCCAGCTTCCTGGAGGTGGCGAAGCTGCAAAGCTTCTCTTTGGCGGGGGAGAAACTCTTCCGCACGCAGCCGGCTATCAGCGCGCAAGTGAAGTTGCTGGAGCAGGAGTGTGGCGAGAAGCTTTTTGACCGCAGCGGGAAGAAGGTTCTGCTGACCCCGGCGGGAGAGATTCTGCGGCGTTACGCCCAGCAGATACTGGAGCTCCAGAAAGAGGCGCTGCAGGCGATTGCCGAGTTCAACCAGACGCCGCGCGGCAAGCTGTATATTGGCGCCAACGAGGCCACCTGCCTCTACGTGTTGCCGAAGACTTTTGCCCGTTTCAAGCAGCTCTACCCGCTGGTTCAGATCAGCATCTACCGCAATTTCAGCCACAAGATTGTGCAGAAGGTCCACGAAGGGGTGGTGGACCTGGGGATCGTAACCCTGCCGCAGACGGCGGAGAACATGGAAGTGGTCCCGGTTTTCCGCGACGAGGTCCAGGTGGTGGTGCCAAAGGATCATCCGCTGGCCAAGAAGCGCAGCCTGACCGTGGAGGAGATGTCGCGGTACCCGCTCATCCTGCCCAAAACCGGCCACACGCGCGTGATGTTAGACAAGCTGCTGCGTCCGTACCGCGACCGCCTCCAGATCTCCATGGAGCTGGCCAGCGTCGAGACCATCAAGAAGTTCGTGGGAGCGGGTCTGGGGATTTCGGTCCTCAGCCGGACCTACGCGCAGCCCGAAGTGGCGGCGGGTCTGGTGAGACTGATTCCCCTGGAAGGCCAGAGACTCTACCGGGAGTTGGGCCTGATCTATCGTCGCGACCGCCACCACTCGCTTCCTGCCAAAGCTTTCATCGAGGTCGTTCGCGAGTCCACCCAGGCGACCAACGCCGGTCCCCCGTCGACGACGAAGACGAGCAAGATTCGCTGACGGGCCGGAGACCCTTCGCAGGCTCCGGCGCGGCGAGGGTTCGGCAGTTTTCTGCGGTTCAGGGAGAAGGAAAACATGACGATGACCAAAGGGAAGAAACCAGTGATTGTCATGAAATTCGGCGGCACCTCCGTGGGCAGCGCCGAGCGGATGCGGTGCGTAGGCGAGATCGTCGCCCGGCAGGCGCAGCAGGCTGAAGTGGTGGTAGTGGTTTCGGCGATGGGCGGCGTCACGGACATGCTCATTCGGGCTGCCACTGAGGCGAGCAAAGGTGATCGCGAACACTGGAAAGGCGTCCGCCAGGAAATGGCGCGCCGCCATCGCGAGGTCGCCGATCAGCTCCTCACCGCGAGCGAGCAGGCTAGCGTGCTGCCGCGCCTGGCCGAACAGTTGACCAACCTCGACAACCTGTGCTCGGGCTTCTCGCTGGTGCGCGAGGTCACCCCGCGAGCCATGGACACGCTGTCGAGCCTCGGCGAGGTCATGTCGGCCACCTTGATGGCTGCCATCCTCAGGTCGTCGGGCGTGGCGGCCGAAGCCGTGGACGCCACCGAGTTGATTGTCACCGACGACAATTTCGGCAACGCCGCGCCCTTCCTGGAGGAGACGAACGGCAAGACGCGGCAGCGCTTGGCGGCGATTCGCCGGCACGGGGCCATCCCGGTGGTGACTGGTTTTCGCGGCGCCACGCGCGAGGGCGTCTGCACCACGCTGGGGCGCGGAGGGTCTGACTACAGTGGGACCATCGTGGGTGCCGCGCTGGAGGCCGACGAGGTCTGGATTTGGACCGATGTCGATGGCGTGATGAGCGCCGACCCGCGCCTCGTGCCCACCGCGCGCATCATTCCCGAGATCTCCTACCGCGAAGCCATCGAGCTGTCGTTCTTCGGCGCCAAGGTGCTGCACCCGAAAACTATCCAGCCGGTGATGAAGAAAAAAATCCCGGTGTGGATCAAGAACTCGTTCAACCCCTCGTGCCCGGGGACGAAGATTGTGCCTTCGGCCGGCAGCGGCGCGCCCGGGGTGAAAGCCATCACCTGCGTCAGCAACGCCGATTTGATCACTATGAGCGGCAAGGACACGCTCAGCTTTCCGCGCCTCGCCACGCGGGTGTTCAACGGCCTCCACCTGGAGGACGTTACCACGCTGATGGTGACGCAGTCCTCCGCCGATAACGTCCTTTGCTTCGCCATCCACGACGCCGACCTCCCACGCGTCAGGGCGCGGCTCGGGAAAACCTTCGAGCTCGAAATGTTGCACGAGTACGTGGGCACGCTCGAAGTGCTGCCCAAGATTGCCATCGTGGTGGCAATCGGCGAGAATATGAAAGGCACGCCCGGAATCGCCGGCCGGGCTTTCAGCGCGCTCGGTCACCGCGGCATCAACATCATCGCCATCGCCCAGGGATCTTCGGAGCTGAGTATTTCGTTTGCCGTGAAGTCATCCGACGTCAAGGAAGCTGTCAAGGCAATCCATGACGAGTTTCAACTGTAATTGTCAGTAGTCGGTTGTTGGTGGTGGGTTGTGAGAGACGAGAACTTGAGCTCTGACCAGGAAGTCCAGGCTCTCTCGACAACCAACAACGAACAACCAACAACAAACAACTGACAACAAACGACCAACAGAAATGTCGTCAGCTTATTTGCAGTGCATCGAAGAAGCCTGCCAGCGCCGGCAGGACCCGAAGAAGGAAGGCCACGCGTGTGCCTTCTGTGGCGGGCTGCTGGAGGTGAGGTACGAGTTCGACCCGTTCGATCCCGAGCAACTTCGCCGGGCCTGGCACCAGCGCCGGCTGAGCGGCGAGCCTATCGACCGCAGCGGCGTGTGGCGGTTTCGCGAACTGATTCCCTTCCTCGAGCCGGGCGCCCGGCTCATCTCCCTTTCGGAGGGCTCGACGCCGCTGGTGGGGACGCGGCGCACGGGCTGGTGGGCCGGCCCCGTCCACCTGACCATCAAGCATCAAGGGAACAACCCCACGGGCTCCTTCAAGGACCTGGGCATGACGGCGTGCATCACGCGGGCGGCCTCGCGCGGCGTCCGCCTGGTGGCCTGCGCTTCGACGGGAAACACCTCTGCTTCCATGGCCGCCTACGCGGCCCGCGCCGGCATGAAAGCCCTGCTGTTTGTCCCCTACCGGCAAATCTCCGCGGCCAAGCTGGCCCAGGCGCTCGACTTCGGCGCCCTGGTCATCGAGGTGGGCGATACCTTTGATGAGGCTTTCCGCCTGTTGCGGGAAATTGCTCCGGAGCTGGGATTGTATCTGGTGAACTCCGTCAATCCCTTCCGCATCGAGGGCCAGAAGACGATTGTCGCGGAGATGATGGAACAGCGCGCCTGGCGGCCTCCGGATTACATCGTGGTGCCCGGCGGCAACCTGGGGAATTGCTCAGCCATCGGCAAAGGCCTGCGCGAGTTGAAAGAGATGGGGTTCATTGAGAAAGTTCCCCGCATCGTCGTGGTCCAGGCCGCCGGGGCAAACCCGTTCTATCAGATGCTGGCCGAGGGCGCGGCGGAATTGACTCCGGTAGAGAACCCCAACACCGAAGCCACCGCAATTCGCATCGGCAACCCGGCGAACTGGAAGAAGGCGCGGCGGGCGCTGGAATGGTCAGGTGGGTTTGCGGAATCCGTCACGGACGAAGAGATCTTCGAAGCCAAGCGTATGTTGGCCGAGGACGGCGTGGGTTGCGAGCCGGCGTCGGCCTCAACCGTCGCGGGCGTGCGGAAGCTGGTGCGGGCCGGCAGGATCGAGTGGCATGCGGACATCGTCTGCGTGCTTACCGGCAGCCAACTGAAGGATGCCGACTACATCATGCGCCACCGCTCGGCGACGGAGGAGACCCAACAGCGACTGCGCGTCGAGCCGGATTTGGACGTGCTGCGCCAGGCGCTCGAGAAAGCTCTCGGCGTGCCAGCGTAGCTGTAGCGGGTTGCGGCGGCGAAGACGGCGCCGATATAGCCTCCCACAACGTGAACCTATGGACGAAGCTCTGCGACGAGAAGTACGGTTGCTGACGACCCGGCTCGGGGTGATTGTCCAGGAGCAGTGCGGGCCCAAGACGTTCGCGGCCGTCGAGAACCTGCGGCAACTCTCCAAGCAGATCCGCCAGCGCCTTGACCCCGGCCTGCTGGAGCTCAAGCAGCGCGAAGTTGACCGGCTGCCGCTCGCCCGGGCCACGGAGGTAGCGCACGCCTTCAGCCTCTTCTTCCACCTCGTCAATCTCTGTGAGGAGCGGGAGCGGATTCGGCGTCTGCGGGCCTACGAGCGCCAGGAGGCCGGAGCGCCGATGTCGTTCCGGCACACCTTCAGTGAAGTGCGCCGCCACCGCGTCCCGCTGGCAGCGGTCCGCCGCTTGCTGGCCTCCATGCGCATCGAGCCGGTGCTGACGGCCCATCCCACCGAGGCTAAGCGTCGGAGCGTTCTGAATCACATCCTGCGCCTGGGCAGAACGCTGGACATCCTGGACGGCGAAATCGGCCCCCAGGCCGAGAAGGCCCTGGACCCCTGGATTGAAGCGCTCTGGCTTACCGACGAGGTTCGCGAGCGGTCCCTCACTCCCACGGTCGAGATCGAAAGCGCGCTGGTTTTTCTGGAAGGCACCATTTACGACCTGGCGGGGACCTTCTGGGATAGGTTTCGCGACGAGCTAGCGCGCTTCGCTCCCGGCCTGAAGCCCCCTCCACCCTTTCTGCACTTTGGTTCCTGGGTGGGGACCGACCGTGACGGCAATCCGGCCGTTACTCCCCAGACCAGTCTCGAAGCGGCGGAACGGCTGCGGCAAAGTATCCTCACTTACTACCTCCGGGCGTGCGACCGCATGTTGACCCTGGTCTCGTTCCCTTGTGCGCGCGCGGACCTTGGGCAGCGCCTGCGACGCGAACTGGAACGCGACATGCGCCGCTTTCCGGCGACCCGCGCGTTTCAGGACGTTGACCAGCCCCACGAACTCTACCGCCGCAAGCTACGCGTCATCATCTGGAGGCTCGAGCGCACCGCCGAGAACGCTCCGGGAGCTTACCCGGGCGCCAAGGAATTCGAGCGTGACGTCGAGAAACTCGAGCACTTGCTCGCCGAGCACCCCAGCCCGCGCGTGGCGCAGTTGGGGCCCGGCCGGCTGCGCGTGGCGGCACAGGTGTTCGGTTTCCACGCCACGAATCTTGATTTCCGCCAGCACTCCTCGGCCACGCGTGCCGCGGTGGATGAACTCTTGCGGGCCGCCAACCTGCCGGCTCAACCGGCCGCGGTCCGGGTCGAGTCCATCCAGCGCCTGCTGGCGCGGCCGGCGGTGCGCCTGGTTGCCTCGCCGGCCACCCGCCGCACCCTCGAGGAATTTCGCGCCTTGAAGGAGATCCAGTCGCGCTACGGGGAAGCGGCTGCCCCGCATTACATCCTGAGCATGACGGCCAGTGCCGCTGACGTCTGGGACGTGTTGCTGCTGGCGCGCCAGGTGGATTTGGTCGCCGCCGGGCGCGACGGCCGCTGGCACGCTTCCCTTGACGTCATCCCGCTTTTCGAAACCCTCGACGACCTTGAGGCCTGCCCGGACATCCTCGCGCAGCTTTTCGCGGAGCCGCTCTACCGCCGCGTGCTCGGCTCGCGCGGCAACTTCCAGGAAGTGATGCTGGGCTATTCCGACTCGGTCAAGGACGGCGGGTATCTCGCGGCCAACTGGGCTCTGGCCCGCGCTCAGAAACGCCTCGACGAGGTGGCGGCGCGGCACGGCGTCAGCTTGGAGCTGTTCCACGGCAAGGGCGGCACCATCGACCGCGGCGGTGGGCAGTCGCACCGCAGCATTCAGGCACAGCCGCATGCCGCGCCCGGCGGCCGCCTGCGCATCACGGAGCAAGGCGAGGTCGTTTCGCTGAAGTATGCAAATCCCGCCATTGCCGAGCGCAACCTGGAGCAACTGGTAACCGCCGTGCTCGACGCGCACCTGCTCGGCGCCCGGCGCGTCCCGGCGGCCCGGCTCGCCGAGTGGGAACCGTACCTGGCGGAATTGGCTGCCACCAGCCGCGGCTTCTACCGCGCGCTGGTGTATGAGACGCCAGAGTTCCTCCCGTACTTCTGGCAGGCCACGCCCATTGACCTCATTGAGCGCCTGCGCCTGGGCTCACGTCCCAGCCGCCGTTTTGGCGGCGCCGACCTGCGCGACCTGCGGGCCATCCCCTGGGTCTTCGCCTGGACCCAGTCGCGGCACTTCCTGCCCTCCTGGTACGGGCTCGGGTGGGCGCTCGAAAAGTTCGTCGCCGACCACGCGCCACAGGGGCTGACCCTGCTGCGCCAGATGCACCAGGGCTGGCCGTACTTCGCCATCCTCATTGACAACGCCGAGATGTCGCTCGCCAAGACTGACCTCTATATCGCCGGCCGGTATGCCATGCTCGTGCATTCTGCCAGCGTGCGCGAGGCCATCTTCCAGCGCATCGAGCAGGAGTACCATCGCACCGTCCGCAACGTGCTCGAAGTCTGCGGGTCCAGCCACCTGTTGGCGCGCCAGCCCGTGCTGGCGGAGTCCATCCGCCTGCGCAACCCCTACGTTGACCCCCTCAACTTCCTCCAGATCCGCTTTCTCCGCGAGTGGCGGCGCGCCCGCCACACCCCCCCCGAACTCCTCCACCTGCTGCAACTCACCGTGGGCGGCATCGCTTTCGGAATGAAAAGCACGGGATAGGCGGGAGCGCAGGCGTCCCGCCTGCAGGAAATGAAGATGAGCGTGCCAGCGAGTTGGGAGGAACTTCCGAAGGCAGCACCCGGGAAGCACGCGCTCCCAGGCGCAAGGAGATCGTTCGTTCGCGGGTGAGACGCCCGCGCTCCCGGCCAAGCTACGAGTTGTGGCTCTCGACGAGTTCTTTGGCCCGTTCGGCGGCGCGGACAACGGCCTTGATGAGGGTGACGCGCAGGCCGCCTTCCTCCAGTTCCAGCAGGCCGTCGATGGTGCAGCCGGCGGGAGTGGTCACGACGTCCTTCAACTTCGCGGGATGCTCGCCGGTGTGCAACACCATCGCAGAAGCTCCGAGCAGGGTCTGGGCAGAGAGTTCGGTGGAAAGCTCGCGGGGGAGGCCGAGCTTCACCCCGGCCTCGGCGAGCGACTCGATGATCACGTAAACGTAGGCCGGGCCCGAGGCCGACAGGCCGGTGATGGTATCCATGTGCCGTTCGTCCACCACCACGGTGCGGCCCATGGAACCGAAGATGGCTTGCGCAACCTTCAAGTCCCCATCGGTGGCGTGCTTGCCGCGCGAGAGCGCGCTCATGCCCTGCCGAATCAAACAGGGCGTGTTGGGCATCACCCGGATCACGCGTACCCCGCGGTCCAATTCCTGCTCGACAAGTCCGGTCGTCACCGAAGCGGCCACCGAGATGACCAGGACGTCTTTCTTCACGTCCTTCCGGATCTCGCGCAAGATATCCCTGACCCGTTGCGGCATCACGCAGAGCAGAACCAGGTCGGCGCCGGCTACAGCTTGACGATTGTTGGTGTAAGTCTTCACGCCGTATTTCTCGCCGATGTAAGCGGCGCGGGTCTGGTCGGCATCCGTTGCCACCACGTTCGTGACGGGGACCAACTGGGAGCTCAAGATGCCGGAGAGTAAGGCCTCGCCGATTTTGCCCGCGCCCACCAGCGCCAGCTTCTTGACGTGAATTCGCGACTCTTTGGACAAACGGGGATTCTTGGAAGGCATTTCAGTTCCTGCTTTCATGGTGCTCCTTGCCTGCCGGCCCGGATGCGGGCCGCGACTGGCCACGGCGCCGTTAGCGTCGGGCCTCGGCTTGCGCTGCGGTCGCTTCTGCGCCCGGCCGGCGAGTCCAGGGCATCATCTTGCGCAGCTCGGTTCCTACCTTCTCAATCAGGTGCGCGGCAGCCTGGGCGCGCATCTCGCGGAACCGCTGGCCTCCCTGGGCGCTTTCCTCCATCCACTCACAGGCGAAGGACCCGTTCTGGACGTCCGCGAGAATCTTCTTCATGGTCTCGCGGACACGCGCGTCGATGACCACCGGGCCGCGCGTATAGTCGCCGTACTCGGCCGTGTCGCTCACCGAATAGCGCATGTACTTGATGCCACCCTCGTAGATCAGGTCCACAATCAGCTTCAATTCGTTGAGGCATTCGAAATAGGCGATCTCGGGCTGGTAGCCGGCCGCGACGAGGGTTTCGAAAGCCGCCGTGACCAGGGCTGAGACCCCGCCGCAAAGCACCACCTGCTCCCCGAACAGATCCGTCTCCACTTCTTCCTTAAAGGTCGTACGGATGACGCCTGCCTTCAGGCACCCCAGGCCCTTCGCGTAAGCGAGGGCGGTCTGCTCGGCCTGGCCCGAGGCGTCCTGCTCGACGGCCAGCAGCGCCGGGACGGCCTGTCCCTCCGCGAAAAGCTCGCGCATCCGGTGGCCGGGAGACTTGGGAGCAATCATGATGACGTCCACGTCTTTGGGCGGCACGATGAACTTGTAATGGATGTTGAAGCCGTGGGCGAACAGCAGCGCCTTTCCCTTGCTGAGGTTCGGCTTAATCTGCTCTTGGTAAACCTTGGCCTGGATCGGATCCGGGATGAGCACGGCGATCAGGTCGCCGCGGCGGGCGGCCTCCGGCGTATCCACGACTTCGAAGCCCGCGGCCCGCGGCTTGGCGCGCAAGGCAGGGTCGGGGACTTCCCCGACGATCACCTTTACGCCGCTGTCGCGCAGGTTGAGCGCATGTGCGTGTCCCTGGCTGCCGTACCCGATGATGGCAACGGTCTTGCCCGCCAGAGATTTCAAATCCCCGTCTGCTTCGTAATAGACCTTGGCCATTGAATCCTCCGGAACGCTGAATGCGGTGTGATGAACGAGAAGAGAAGGATACCACCTCCTGGTTCATCATTCATCGTTAGCGTTTCATGTGGCCCGCGCGCCGACCAGCTCGGGGTGCGAAAGGCTAGTCTTGACGCGGGCAAAGGGCAGAAATTCCGCGTCCCCGAAGCCCGGAGCGGCCGGCCGCCGACGCCGGTCTGCCGGAATCTCGAAGAGATACTTGCCCCGGCTGGCAAAAACCAGTCTGGATTCCGGGAAGGCTTGCAGGAAACGCGCCGCGCTGGAGGAATTCTCGTCCGCGTCGATGAAGACGAACGAGGCGTCCCCCGACGGCTCGTGCCGGTAGTAGGTGACGTTATAGACGCCTTCGGTGCGCCGCAGGAGATTGAAAATGTGCTCCACTTCGGCTTCCGGGGTCTCTACCAGGGCGATGAGGGAATAGCCCGCGGGCCGTGCCGCCATGGTCAGCGTCACGATACCGACTCCCTTCCGCCGAAAGATATTCATTAGTCGGCAACCGGAAATCGGATCATCGTCGGTCTCGAGCGCCATCAACCAGAGCATCTCGTACTCCTGTCATGAACCGCATCGGGAGTGGCCCTTCCCGGACGCCAGGCAGCCTGGGCTGCCATGGCCGACCCTGGGCGAAGTCCTACGCCGCCCAGAGGTCGTCCAACGCCTCTTCCTCCTCCACCAGGACGCGCGGCGGCTCCACCACCATCTCCCCGAGCGCCGCGCCGGGGGGAACGATGGGATAAACGTTCTCCGCCGGATCGACCCAGAAATCGATCAAGCGCGGTTCGCGGTCGCTCAGGAAATCGCGCACCGCGTCCGGCACGTCGGTCCGGTGATCAACCCGAACGCCGCGGATGCCGTAAGCCTCGGCGAGCTTGGCAAAGTCGGGGGAGAAATTCAGGACGGTGTCGCAATAGCGCTTTTCGAAGAAGATTTCCTGCCACTGACGCACCATCCCCAGCGCGCGGTTGTTGATAATAGCGATCTTGACCGGCACACGATACTGCGCCGCGGTAGCCAGGTCGTTCAGGGTCATCTGAAACCCGCCGTCGCCGACAATGGCAATCACTTGGCGGTGGGGGAAGGCCAGTTGCGCGCCCATGGCCGCCGGGAAACCGTAACCCATCGAGCCCAGGCCGCTCGAGCAAAGCCAGGTGCGGGGGGCAGTGAAGTTCCAGTATTGCGCGGTCCACATCTGGTTCTGGCCCACGTCCACGGCGCAAATGGCGTCGGCGGCGGCGTAGTGAGAGAGAGTTTCGATAACATACTGCGGTTTCACGCTGTGGCCGTACTTGTCGTAAGTCAGGGGATGCTCCGCCCGCCAGGTCTCGATGCGCTGCAACCATTGTTGCCGACCGGGGTGCGCCGGCACCTTCCCCTCCCTGGCCTTTCGTTTCAGCTCCGCCAGCAAGGCCTGCAAAGCCTCCCGCGCGTCGCCCACCAGGGCGAGGTCCACGCGCACGTTCTTATTGACCTCCGAGGGGTCCACGTCGAAATGGATTTTCTTGGCCTCGGTGGCGAAGCTACTGATGCGGCAGGTGACACGGTCGTCAAAGCGCGCCCCGACGGCCACCAGTAAATCGCAGTGGCAGATGGCTTGGTTGGTGGCGTAGGAACCGTGCATCCCCAGCATGCCCAGCGAAAGCGGATGCCCGGACGGGAAAGCGCCCAACCCCATCAGCGTGGTGGTGACCGGGACGCAGGTTGATTCGGCGAGTTCGCGCACCTCCTGCCAGGCCTCGGAGGCGATCGCTCCTCCGCCCACATAGAGCACCGCCCGGCGGCTTTCCAGGATCATTTCCGCCGCGCGCTGGATATCCTCGTCCCGCCACTCGCGGTTCCTCTGGCGTTGCTCAATCCCGGGGCTGGCCGGGTAGGAAGGCTCTACCCCCTCCACCAGCACACTCTTCGGGAGGTCCACCAGGACCGGGCCAGGTCGCCCGGAGACGGCGGTCTTGAAGGCCTCATGGATGACCGCCGGCACTGCGGCCGCCGAGCGCACCAGGAACGACCGCTTGGTGGAAGGGAGGGTGATCCCGATGGTGTCGGCTTCCTGGAAGGCGTCTCTCCCGAGGACGCTCGCCGCCACCTGCCCGGTCATGGCCACCACCGGGATGGAATCCATCATGGCGGAGGTCAGTCCCGTGGTCAGATTGGTGGCGCCGGGGCCGGAGGTAGCCAGGCAAACCCCCGGTTTTCCCGAGGCGCGTGCGTAGCCGTCCGCAGCAAACGCCGCGGCCTGCTCGTGACGCACCAGCAGGTGCCGGAGGCCGGCGCTATAGAGGGCGTCGTATAGGGGCAGGACCGCGCCGCCGGGCAGTCCGAAGAAGACCTCCACTTTCTCACGGCGGAGGCTTTCCAGGAGGATTTCGGCTCCTGTGAAAAGCTTGGCCATAGTCCACCCCTCGGCAGGGGGCTTGGATACCGACCAGTCGGTAGGTAACTTACCACAGCCATCCCGCCGGCGTCAACCCCTTTTCTTCATACCCTAGACCGGAATATGGGCGTGTTTCTGACCCCCCGGGCTCAACTCGTGCGTCGGGCCCAGGGCGATTTCCGCAGGGACCGCCTTCGGCGTGCGCAGCCCACACCTTGCCGGCAGGCGGCGCCCCTCAGTCTTCAGGATTATCCCGGCCGGTCTCCGTGCGAACCTCGAGATTTTCTCGAAGGGATAAGTGAAACGGTCAGCCGCCGATTGTGTGTGGTCTCCTGTCCATTGTCCCTTGCCCTGCTGCAGTTGACCACGGATTCCGGACGGCTTTCGTCAGCGATGACGGGAGTGTTGGCGGGCGTTGCGCCTTTTCTGCACACGTCCATCGCCCGGCGCCTGCCCGGGCCTCCGGGGCGCAGGTCGAAGCGCCGGACTAAATGAAACCACCTCGCACCAGGGTTGCTTCCGCCACGCGTCCCACGGCCAGGATGTACGCCGCGGTGCGCATGTGCACCTGGTGTTTTTGCGCCACCTGGTACACGTCATGGAAGGCGTTCTTCATGACGTGCTCGAGCTTAGCGTTGACCTCAGCCTCTGACCAGCAGTAGTACTGCTGGTTCTGTACCCACTCGAAATAGCTCACCGTCACGCCGCCCGCGTTAGCCAGAATATCGGGCGCGACAAAGACGCCGTGGCGCGCTAGGATTTCGTCTGCGGCAGGTGTGGTGGGCCCGTTGGCCGCCTCGGCCACGATCTTGGCCTTGATAGACTGGGCGTTGTAGCGCGTAATGACGTTCTCCAAAGCGGCAGGGATGAGGATGTC
>Ga0315281_10007797_pt1 | contig 15004 bp, 15 predicted proteins | sample YL17G07_0_MG_FD_204540 | JGI IMG/M metagenome (GOLD analysis project Ga0315281, IMG submission 204540) | Sediment microbial communities from Yellowstone Lake, YNP, Wyoming, USA - YL17G07_0 | ecosystem: Environmental > Aquatic > Freshwater > Lake > Sediment | place: USA: Wyoming | collected...
TCCCTTTTCCGATTGCCATTTGATAGTATTTGATAGCTTCATCTGAATTTTTCTTCTCTGGTTCACTGAGATATAAATATCCTAAATTATTCATCGCATTATCATTTCCTTTTTCAATTGCCATTTGATAGTATTTGATTGCATTATCAACATCACGGCGATAATTATAAATCATTCCCATTAAATTGATCATTTTTGGATCATCGCGTAATTGATTACACATACTCAAAAAATATGCATATGATTCCTCATTCATCAGTTCGTCCGGATACAGTGTTACTTTACCATCCAAATAATCATTCAGCCATTCATCTGGTGTCATTTTATTAATAATTATGGTATGAATTATAGTTTAGATCGTGTAATAATCATTTTTTTACACATTGTTTTCATAGTGCGGAAAAAAATGAATTTTATTTTATTTGTACTATAGTAATATGATTAATAAATCACTAATGAATAAGTTGAATCACGTTCATAATTTAAGTGATCTGACCGGAACAGAGATTGAATTCTTAATTGGAAAAAATTCAATCGAACACAATTCAAACGCGAATTTTTCATTCAAATGTTCGAATTGTCATACAGATGAGTTTATCGTTCAAGATACTTTTGGCGGATTTGATGTGTGTCAAAAATGTGGTGAAGTTGTTGATACAGCAATATTTGATCATAATCCGGAATGGAAAGTGAATGATGATAATTCACAACCACGATGCGGAAACCCAACAAATCCATTGTATCCACAATCATCAATGGGAACAGCGATGGCAGGGAAATGTCCAAATAAGTTAAAAAAATTACATAATTGGAGTATAGTTCCTCATCGTGAAAGAAGTCTTAATGGTGTTCTTACAGACATTAAAAAGAAATGTGATTCCGTTGGATTAGTTGGTTGTATAAAAGATGATGCTCAAATTTTATACAAAATAACAAGTGAATGCAAAACTATAGATAAAAAAAATAATATTATAGTTCGGAACAAAAACAAAACAGGATTAATGGCGGCATGTATTTTTTATGCATGTAAGAGAAAGGGTGAAACAAAAAGCCAGAAAGAGATCGCTAAAATGTTTGGAGTTAAGCAATCATGTGTTAATAAAGGATGTAAAAACTTTATTAAATATGTCCAATACAAAAATATCGACTATAATACTAATTTAAGTTACCCGATTCAATATATAAAACCATTTTGTGCGAAATTGACAATTGATAAAAAATATATTATACTAATCGAAAGTGCTGCACAGAATATTCAAAAAATAAATATTGTGTCATCTCACACACCAATTTCAATTGCAGTCGCATGTATTTTATTATGTTCGGAACATTATCAAATCCCCAAAATTAATAAATTATGTATTGCAAAAACATTTAATATTTCTATTGTGACTTTGATGAAAGCATATGAAAAATTAGTAAACTTTACTGATTCTATTTTTAGTGATGATAAAACCAATAAAATTGTTCAAGATCAATCGAATAAAGTAATTAATGTCAGAAAGGAATTGGTTGATAAATTAGAGAAAATAAAACTAATTAATTTAAATAATTATATGAAATCAAATATGATTACTCTTCATAAATATATGAATGTAAATATTTTTGAACATATCCATCGTGAATGTATTGCTATAAAAGAGTATGAAAAGAATTATAAGAAAACTAGACTATTGTCTACATTGACATAATAATATTTTTTTAGTTCATACAAAATTTATATAGCAGAATTTTGTATAGTGTTATAGAATTTTATTTTAATATTGTGCGCTTTTTTTCCTAAAAAATAATATAGATTTCTTGTATAATAAATTAAAGTCATGCCTGCTAAAACCACAAAGAAGGTAGTTAATAATACGCCTAAAGGCGAACAAGTCGCTGAACCACCAAAGGTTGAGGAACTAAAAGTGGAAGCGCCAAAAGTAGTTCCGCCTGTTGAGGAAAAGAAAGAACCCAAAAAGAAAGCAGGTAAAAAAGCAGAGCAACCAAAACCAGAAGAGAAACCCGTAGAGAAACCAGTAGTTGCACCAGTAGTGACACCAGCAGTCGCACCAGTTGAAGAACCACAACCAGTCGTCCCAACTGATGAGAAAAAGACACCCAAGAAAAAAGTTACTAAGAAGACAGTTAAAAAAACAAAGAAATCTACCAAGGGGAAAACTGTAGTCAAGAAAGCAGGAAAAAAGATTGTTAAAAAAGTTAAAGTCCCAAAGAAGAAATCAAGTGAGCCTGAAATCAAACTTTCAGATGAAAATAAAAAACGTTTCTTCAAACTAATTTATGGAGATGACACTGTTCCAATTGGTAGGTTCTCAGGAAAGAAACCAAAACAAGCAGCGAACAAGGCTCATACTTCAATTGTAAAGAGCCTGGAGGATCAAGGTAAACAAGTCATTGGTGTTGATATCAAATTCGCACTCAAAGAGTGCACCAGATGGAATAAGAAAAAGTGCAAGAAAGATTCCAATGGCGACAAAGTTGATAAAATTTATCACTATGTTGGAAAGAGAGAACTTCTCCCAGAGAAAGTTCCAGTTGATCATGTCCAAAAGAAAGATATTCCAGTTGAGATCCTAAAGGTTGGAAAAGTCCTAAATGAAACAACTCTCCCGAATGGTGCTGTCAAGACATACATTGAGGCAAAGGTAGGAGAACTGAGGAAGTTTATTTCACCAAAGAATAAAGACGACAATGATGTGATGAAAATTATTGTTAAGAAGACGACTGATGGTAAATATTGTATCGTCAATGAAATTGTGTATAAGCACACCAATAAAGTATCCAAGTATAAGCCCGATGCAGAAAAATAAATTTATTTTACTAATATCATTTCTTAATATGTTTATGAATATTAAAAATATTCATGATTTATTTTATATATAGAATTAAATGTTGAATACATCCATAAAACAAAATACGACTATAAAACCAAATACATCCATACAACCAAATACACCCATAAAAAATGACCCAATTAAAATGGATTCATTGCCACAGCAACCACAGCAACTACAACCGCCACCACAAGAGCCGGTTAAAAATCCCTTGGTGGATAAACAAAAACAAGGAGAAACAGCCGAAGAATATAAGCCGTCGGAACCTACTTTAGATATCGATGGTTTACATAACATTCATCCAGAACAAATAGATGATAAGGAAATCAAAGAATTTAAACTTTTTTATCTGACAGGTGTATTGGATGTAGTTTTTAGTGACAATTCTTTCAAATTCACTGATGAAAGAAAGACATTTTCAAAAGTTTTTTCGATTGATAATATTTTTGATTATATGCGAATGAAAAAACAAAAACTACACCCAGAGAAAAAAATGAGCGCAGAAACTATTAATATGCTTGAAATATCAATATTTAAAAAGAACGATACAAATATTTGTGAAATTTATACAAATTCTCCTTTCATGAAAGACATATCCATTATGCGATTTTTGATTAAAGTATTAGAAAATTATTTGCGGGAGAAATTTGGAATTATTAATTTTGTTAACTTTGATGAACATGTCAATCAAAAAAATAAACAAACACACGATAATTTAAGTTTAGTTATCAAATTTATATATTCTATTATGGAACACACCCTGAATATTTTTGATGTTGCAAGTAAAGCAATTCATGAAAAAAAACTTGGGACTGATAATGTCAAACTTAAATTGACACGATATAGTGTTGGATTGATATACAAGATGATGAAATATTTAAATGCTTCTATTTTGTTGTCTGAAAAAAAATATAAAAATATTATTGACACTCTGGATGAATTAAAAATTGTTGAAGATAAATTAGAAAATAAAATCATATTAGCCTTAAATAAAAACATCGCAATGAGTGAACTTAAATAAATTATTATTGTTCGTACATACATTTCATATTTGTTTGAGTTATTTGTTCCAATAATTCACCATATTGTTGGACATCACATATCCCTTCACGTGATATTGGAATATCATGTGTGAATATGGATAAAATGATCATGTGACACATGTAACGTAAGTCAAATCGATCAATCATCCCAATGTTTTCTTTTAACACACCAGAATATAAATTATCAATGTATTTTAACAAGGCTTCGTGTTCTGACATCATACTTGGACAATAAAGACTTTCATTATAATAATATTTTCGTGTGTAAGTCGCATCATACATTGTAATATTATCATATTCTTCTCCAATCATATCCAAAATTTGTCTTACATTTGGTCTATCATCTGGTTCCATTTGAAAAATACTTTTCATAATTTGTTTTTCAATTTCATGTCCTTCGATGTCATTTATTTTTTCTAATTCTAATGACATATTTTTATGTTTATCTGCTGTATATTTTTTATAATCTTCGTCATTCACATTTATATTTATATCTCCTTCAAAGAACATATCACTTCCTTTAAGTAACGCATATAAAATACAACCCAAACTCCAAATGTCTATTTTCTCATTAACTACATATTTCTTCTCATTTGAAAATATTTCTGGTGGCATGACCGAATATGTTCCAAAAACCCCATCATAGGAACGAATTGTAAATTTCTTGCTATTTTCATAATCACTCATGAAATAAGAATGCGAAAAATCTATAACAGATATGTTTTTATTCACATCATACAAAATATTTGAAAATCTTAAATCCCCATGAACGATGTTATGATTGTGTAAAATTAAAACTTGTTTTAAAATTTTTGTAAATATTTCTAATGCGCAATTAGGTTCCAGCACAAGGTTATCCAATGTTTTACCTAAATACGGCATGACTATTGTATACTTCGGGTGTTTTATTTTAACTTCTAAAATTTTTGGAAATGAATTTTTTCCATTCATCAAATTTAAAATAGATAATTCTGTTGTTAGACAACTTATTAATCCTATTTCTTCGATGTTTGGAATTGTATATGTTTTTCTGACTATATCTTCATCAATTTCAACATTAGAAACATTCGTTGCGATTTTAATAACCATTTTAATTCTATTCATGCTTTTAGGTTATAAATAAAATAAATTTCATTTTTTTGAGTGTTGTTCAATGATCATAAACAAACACTCTTCCTTCTTCCGCGGTCGGCTATCATGGCTGTCATGGCTGTCATGATTACCAACGGCGCCTGCTGACGAGCGCCAAGCAGTTGTTGCACATTCCAGGATTCAGGAGCAACCTGTTACGAGGCTCTCCGCAGTTGGTGCACCGGGATCCTCCGCGCTGCTGGGCAAACTGTTGCGCCTGCATCAGTGCTTGCTGTTGCAACTGCAGTAGTGCCTGCTGTTGCGCCTGCAGTTGCAACTGCTCGCGCTGCAAATGCTCACGATGCAACTGCGCGTACTGGGACTGCTGCTGCTCGTAGAAATTGGGTCCAGATGCGTAGGACATCGGCACCTGCTGGATGTAGGATCCGAACATCGCTGGCACCTGCTGGACGTAGGAACCGTATGCTGGCGCCTGAGTCTGCTGCATCCCACTGTTCCTTCCTTGTATCCTATTGAGGCAGGCTGAACAGTATGTCGTGCGAGCAACACGCGGCTCGTTGCAACCGCTGGTATTACACTTGTGCTCGACGCAGTACAGGCAACTCGGAATGCGTGAATCGGTGACTGGCTGTCCACAGCGACACATCCTGCGCTCACTCTGGTGCGACTGGCGAGGAAACATGGCGTACATTTTGCTTGCTTTTGGCTGGCTTTTGGCTGGCTTTTGGCTTCTTCTTTTATGATAGTTGTTGGAATTTATGGAATTTCTAATGATTGATTTATTTCAATTTTTATGATAAAAAATGGTTTTTTTGAGTGTTGTTTAATGGTCATAAACAAACTCTCTTCCCGCTTCTGCGGACGACTACCAATGGCGCCTCGCCTGCTGGTCCAACTGTTGCGCGCGCATTAGTGCCTGCTGCGCCAGTTGGGCGAACTGTTGCGCCTGCTGTTGCGCATGCAGTGCCTGCTGTAGTGCCTGCTGTTGCTCCTGCAGCAACTGCTCACGCGGCAACTGCTGCGGATGCGCCTGCTGATGCACCTGATGATGCGTCTGCTGATGCTCCTGCTGGCGGAACTGCGGATGAGCCTGATGATGCTCCTGCTGGCGGAACTGCGGATGCGCCTGCTGATGCACCTGATGATGCGCCTGCTGGTGGAACTGCGGATGCGCCTGCTGATGCACCTGATGATGCTCCTGCTGGCGGAACTGCGGATGCGCCATCCTCTCTTCTGCCACTTCACGATCCATCGCCTGAATGTACATTGTCCGGAATGTACGTTGCTGCGCGAGACGTGTCTCCCTTGCGCTTGCGAGACAAGCAGAACAGTATGCAGTGCCATCAACGCATTGCCCGTGGCAACCGTTGGTTATGCACCTGGAATGAACAGTGGTGGGGGCGTGCCTCGAGAACATTTTGCTTGCTTTGGCTTTGCTTTGGCTGGCTTTTGGCTGGCTTTTTGCTTGCTTTGGCTTCTTTTATTATGATGGTCAATAGAATTTATGGAATTTCTAATGATTGATTTATTTCAATTTTTATGATAAAAAGAAATTTGGTTTTTTTGAGTGTTGTTTAATGGTCATAAACAAACACTCGTCACACATACATTTACATGTAGTATGACCTTCCGGTCGACTGGCGCTCAGTTGACGTGCTCCTGGTGCAGGCACAGAACGAGCAACCATGATTCTTGCAGTACGGGCATTCCGGAACGGATTCCGGAACGGGCGAGCAGTAAGGCACTGTCTTAGCCGGAGCCTGCTGGGAGTAGGCTTCAGCAGGCGTCGACTGGCGAGGCACATACTCCTTGACCGGAGCCGGGTGGGCTCTCGGTGCGTGAGAATGGTGAGGCGCACGTTCCTCCTTGACCGAAGCCGGGTGGGAGTAGGCTCTCGGTGCATGCGAATGGTGAGGCGCACGTTCCTCCTTCTTGGCTGGAGCCGGGTGGGAGTAGGCTTCAGCAGTCGTCGACTGGCGAGGCACATACTCCTTCTTGGCTGGAGCCGGGTGGGAGTAGGCTTCAGCAGTCGTCGTCTGGTGCTCGTATCTGGCGGAGGACGCAGTCACGCACAACTTGTACGTGCAGCTCTCGCACACCTGGGACACAGTAGTGCCGTAGATAGTGTGCCCGCACTTGGTGCACAGATTATCTCCGCTGGCTTTCGGCACCTGCTGAGAGTAGGCTCCGTTCGACGATTGGCGTCCATAGAAACTTGTCATTTCGCTTTGCTTTGGCTGGCTTTTGGCTTGCTTTGGCTTCTTTTATTATGATAATCAATAGAATTTATGGGATTTCTAATAATTTACTTTTTTCAATTTTTATAGTATAATGGAAACTGGTGAAACTATTCAAGACAATACTATAAACATTCTAATCTATAAACAATTATTGTTTGAGTTAATGACAATGAGAGGAGAACTTGATAAACATGCCAAAGACGAACTCAAACGTTTAGCCAGTACAAAAAATAAACTCAATGCCACGAAAATCAAATTTTATCACATTATTCAAAATTTACAAAACAAATAAATTATTATAAAAACACCTTATTTCACATTAAAAAATAGTATTTATTTCTCATTATATTTTATTAGGAAAATATGATTCATAATTCGTTAAAAGCACATGAAAATGATGTGGATGAAATAATTCCAAATTTATGGCTCGGAAATAAAACAGCAGCACTTGATGAAAATTTCATCCAGTCTAAAAACATCCAATATATTGTTAATGTCACTGATGGAATTAATTGTCCATTTACGTATATCACCTATTATCACATTCCAATCAAAGATAAAAAAATGTGTGATACTAGATCAAAAAAAGCAATGTTCAAATATATCGATACTGGTTTGGAATTTATTTTGAATGGATTAAAAGAAAATGTTGGAGTTCTAGTGCATTGCAGAAAAGGACACCATCGTTCTGCTGGTTTAGTTCTTGTATTTTTAATGAAATATTTGCGAATTGGTTACCTTCCAGGAATGATTTACATTAATAATATTCGACCATATGCTCTGAACAGGAATGTGTGTGTTAATAAGTGGGTTATTAATTATTATAAAAATAATATTAAAGATTTTGTGGCATAAATTTATAAAAAAATTATGTTACAATTCTATCATAATTACTTAGTTGCAAATTGCCTGGAACGCTTAATTAGGATATCATCTATTTCATCTTCATCGCCGTCGAAATTATCATATATAATTTCTCCGTCAGCATCATAATTCCTTTCGTAACAGTGGTCATCATTTACAAATTTGGACATGTAATTCATCTCAAAAATCATTTTCTCGTCAGTAATGAATTGCAAATATTTCTCTGGGTGTGCTTTATCTTCAATGTCAAGCATGACGTCCTCCTCAGAACTCCACTCAGGTAGATAATTGTCAATCACAATATTTCCACTGGCTAAGTTTCTGAAATGTTCATCTGATGTCATTTTGAGACGTTCTAGTTTGTTTATCGTCTCTGCCTCGTCATCTGTTAAATTATCCGTGTACGGAAATTGTTGATTCTGTGCATCATCGAAATACTCTGTGGCATCTTCAGTAAATTGGTAGTGATTCATTTTCGTAGTTGTCAGCAAACTTTTGTGATTACTATATTAATATATAATTGAAGTATACTTTATGTCAACAAAGACTCCGCATTTTCATTTTTTTCATTGTATATATCAGCATATATCTCATTACAATATGAATTTAAATAATCAATTTTCTCTTGGTATTCTTCGCTTGTTGATAGTTTGTTAGTTTTCATCCAATTGACAACATTATCTATGGCATGTTCCAATTGTCCTGAGTGTAATTCATCTATCGCCAATAAATTGGAACCCAAACTACTCTTTAACGAATCACATAATGTCTTTAATTCATCAATAGTTCCAATCGAATTATTTTCTTCCACTTTGATATATTCATTACATTTCTCATTAATTTCATCCATTTTATTAACATATTCACCATACGTAATTTTTGGTTGAATATGTATCCAAACAACAGTATCCTCAATATAGTCTTTCAACTCAGTTTTATCATTTTCATCTAATGGAATACCCGGACTTTCTAGAATTTCTATGATTGTGTGACAATTTGTTAGTATTGTATCTCTAATTTGTTTTATTTCATTTAATTTCGTCGTGTCAATTGTTTCTGTAAATCCTAATTCCATTGACGCCACTTTCTGATATGTTTTTTCCTCATCTTCTTCATTTTGAAAAATACTTGTCCCAGTCTGATTGACCTGTGATAAATCTGGTTTCTTTGTAGCATCTTCATCAAATAAACTCACCAACACACAATAATTTTTATTTAAACGTTTCACTTCCATTGAATAATATTCTTCTTCTATTTCATCAAATGGTTTCTTTAATGTTTCTAATATTGTCAATACATCTTCTTTGATGACGAGTTTATCTTCATCAGATATTTGTGTTTTATTTGTATCCAAATTTTTAATTATGTTATCACACACTTCAAATAATTCATAATGTAATTTCTTCTTCTTTTTCATTATCTTATCATTTACTTCATATTCTTTTGCCGTCGCAATAATTTTTTCAATCTCTTGGGTACTCAATCGACCTCTATTTCCATTTATTCGTAATGTATTCGACGAATTTTTTCTCAGATCTTCCGCCGTTACGGTAATCATCCCATCAACATCTATCGTAAATATTACATCTATTTTATGGTAGCCTCTTGGTTCTTGTGATAATCCTGATAATTCAAATTCACCCACCAAAAAATTATCTTTTGTCATTTTCCTTTCGCCCTCATAAACTTTTATATTTACGGATGTTTCATTAGCCGTGTCATTTGTAAATATTTTCTTTTCTGATGTTGGTATTAATGCACCTCTTTGTATCATCACATTCATGACACCACCAATAGTTTCAATTCCTAATGATAATGGTGTTGTGTCAAGTAGTGTTACCGAGTCAGAAAATGGATCATTTTTATGTGCTAAGATGTATCCCTGAATCGCTGCACCCGCGGCAACGATTTCATCTGGATTGATGGAACTATTTGGACATTTCCCAAAAAATCTTTGTATGTTTTCTCTGATAATCGGTATTCTAGTCATACCTCCCACCAAAATTATTTCAGTAATTCCATCTTTTTTAATGGAACAATTATTTAATATGTCATCCAGTGGCTTTAAACATAGTATAAATAAATCATTACAAATTTCATTAAATTTTTGTCTTGTCATGTTCAATATTAAATTTTGATTGTCATAAAAATTGGTGACCGCTATAGTTGTTTGTATGGATGTTGATAAAATTTTCTTAGCATTTTCGCAGGCTTTTCTTAATTTTTGAATGGCATCTCTCGTTAACACTTCTTGTGAAAAATTAATATTTATGGACTTAAAATAATTTAAACAATATTCATAAATCCTATTGTCAAAATCAACCCCACCCAAATGAGTATTTCCTGCACATCCTACAACTTCAAAAACGCCATCATTAATTGACAATAAAGATACATCTAATGTTCCACCACCTAAATCATAGACAACTACATTTACATCACCAGATTTAGCAATTTTTGTTAACTTACTCAAACCATATGCTAATGCTGAGGCAATTGGTTCGCTAATTATCCGCACACATTCCAAACCGGCTATCGTGGCAGCATCTCTCGTCGCTTGTCTTTGCGCATCATTAAAATATGCAGGTACGGCAATCACCGCTTTCTTGACATCTTGTTGCAAATATTCTGATGCCATGTGTTTGAGTTTCATCAAAATATAAGACGATAATTCTTCCGGGGTTATTAATTCTTCCGTTTTTCCTTTTTGTCTTAATATTCGTACATTGCCTTTCTCATCTCCGCACAATTTATATGACAAAAATTTTTTATCACCAATCACAGTGCAATCATCTATCTTCTTACCAATTAATCTTTTTATTTCGTAAAACGAATTCGTTGAATCCAACAACATTTTATTTTTGGCTTCCGTACCAACGTAAATTTGCTTACTCGTAAATGATATCACACTCGGAATAGTCCTATTACCATATTCATCCGCAATAATTTCCAAGGAACCGTTGCGCCAAATACCACAACAACTATTACAAGTGCCTAAATCAATACCAATAATTTGCTCAATTATTTCCTTCACATCTTCTGGTGCATCAGCAAAAAAATCCTGTATCGTATCAGCCATTTTTATAAAATATAAATATATTTTACAAAGTGAATTTATAACACAAATTAAAACACATATCAAATACATAAGACTAAATTTTATAATTTCTTCTGTCTCTGTTTGTATTTATCTAATTTATTATCTTTCTCCTGTTTTTTCTCGGTAACTTTTTCAACAATAGATTCTTCGAACTGTTCTGTTTGCTTATTATCTACGCGTTCTTCTTTCACAACAGATTCGTCTGAATCCAATCCTTCCAATTCAACTATCAAATCCCCAATACATTTTTTCTTTGTTTCCTCTTCTAATTGTTCTTTTTTATAAAATTCAATAATATCACCTTTCATACCAGAAAATTCCGTTGGATCATATTTAACTTTGTATTTTTCTAAATTATTGTATTCAAAGTCTTTCTTGAACTCATTCTCTTTACTTGATGTATAAATATCTTTTAGTTCTTTATCATGTTGTCCAAGTTGTTTCTTTAATTGTATCGATTTTTCATCAAAAATTTTACTGTCTTTATCCTCTTTTTTGACAGTATATATAATCAAATCCTTCTCTGTTTTATATTCTTTTTTAAATTCTGATGCTGGTAAGATATTTTTATATGGTATATTTGTTCTCGTCGCCCAATACTTTTCTTTTTCTGGATTGTGAGTTTGCTCCAAATTATTAAAAATTCTCTCAAATTTACCCTTCTCCAATTTCGCATCTGGTTTTCTTTGATCCAAAACTAACTCCTTTATTTTTTTTGGATCTATTTTATCAGGTTGTCTGATCCTTCGACTTGAAACATTTAATAATTGATTCTTCTGGAAACTCTCCATCCGGTTTATATCATCATATCTTCTCAACAATCGATTTGGTTGCATTATAGTATTTAATTTTATTTAATTTTATCGTTTTAAACTTATTCAGAATTATTCTATTATTTTTTCTTTCAATATATTTCAACCTCTTCTACTTTAAAATTATTTAATTTATTCAAATTCTTTTGATATGTTGGCGTGTTCAATAATAAATAATTATTACCAACCACAATATTTGCCGCTAAACACTCCTTGTAACATTTTTCAAATGGTGTTATTGGAGTTCCTTTTAGTACCCAACATCCGGAAAATCTCCCCTGGGAATCCTTATTATTTATCATTTTGTATCTCAAATAATTATTTAATTGTGTTATTATTTCAGTCGATAATTTGTATTGGTTCGTTTCATTTCTAATTTTATTTAACATTTTTTCTGGTAAATTTAAAAATATTTCTAATGATATATGTATTTTTACACTATTGTCAATATTTTTGATCAGTTCTATTTGTTTCTTAAATTGTAATAATTCACTGACACTAATTCGATTTCTGTTAAATGGATTTTCAGGATAGATTGGATATGGATTCGATAGTTCCGATTGATTTAATTGGATCGTAAATGTTTTCATCAGTGTTCTAATATCCCACCATAACTTATCCAAATAAAATCTATGCATAATTGGTATTTCGATCCAAGTATCATTTATTCCCATCAATGTATAATTAGAATTTACATCCAACTCATTACTAAATTCTTCATATTTTTTATTAAAATTTTCAACAATGATATTCAAATATTTATCTATTATTTTATCATTCATTTCATCCGTTAAATTATTCTTCTGTTTACTAATATAATCTGCTTCATAAATTGATTTTGTTTTGTTATGAATCAAACAAAAATCTGTGTTTTTATAATTTTTATTCTTACATTGACTCAAACTATTCTTTAATTTTGCCATGCATTTTCCTTCGCTATTCCAAATCTCTGTCATCGTTGAAATGAAATCACAATTAGTATACTAACCTATAATGTTTTATGTATTTTTCCGAACATTTTAACTTGGATATATGTTTAGAAGTAATATAAAGCCATAGTTTATTATCTATTCATATTATAAGAATATGACCTCACAAAATAATGAAACTACAAATGATGCACAAAATAATGGTTGTGAAAAATTCTCTGTAAGAGAAGTTTATTATTATAAACGAATCGATAAGTTTTTTAGAAATTGTGATGAAAATATTATAGCCACTGTAATTGATATAGTCAATTGTAATTACTATATATCTCTCAGAATTTTAGATTGGTTCGTAACAAAATATTCCAAAAGACGGAAAATTCTTATTGATGTTGATGGAAAGGATGAAGATAGTACTTATATTGATGTTCACATCAGTTATAAGGCACAACTCAAATCCTATAAAAAAAAATACTTCGATCCATTCAAAAGAAGAGAAAAATTTAATTATCATTTTAAAAATGTTAATAAAACAATACTTACAGCAATTTGTCAATTAAATTTCTTCAAATGGATTATAGAAAATAACATCTTAGATTATGTTAAAAAAAATTTTGATGTTCTCTCAAAAGAAATGAATTTATCAAACAAAAATGATAAGAAGAAAAAGAAAGATAAAGTAATTAATAAACTTTCTAAATCAAATAATAAACTCATCGATCCAACTAAAAATAATATAATTGATAAAAATAATATTAATATTAATGTAAAGAAAAAATTGGAACATGAAAATATCAAAATTATATTGACATTTGATTAATCATCTTCCTCATCAGATGATACTTTCTTCGGTTTGGTAGTTTTCTTAACTGGTTTCTTTTCTTCTTCACTTGATTCATCACTCTCTGGTTCGGGTGACTTTACTTTCTTAGGTGAAACTTTGGCTTTGGCTTTGGCTTTCGCTTTTGGTTTCTCATCTTCTGAATCCACATCAGAGTCTTTATCACTCTCTGGTTCTGGTGATTTTACTTTCTTAGGCGCAACTTTCGCTTTTGGTTTCTCATCTTCTGAATCAGCATCAGAGTCTTTATCACTCTCTGGTTCTGGCGACTTGACTTTCTTTGGTTGAGTCTTCTCGACTGGTGTCAAATCCTCATCCTCATCAAATAGTGATGCACTATAAGATCTATTCTTTTTATTACCTCTTCCTGGTTCCGTAATAATAATTTGCACACATTTGACCTTGATACCATACATGTATGCCACATTTAGAATCTTTGATTTAGTCACCCATAGATGACTTATACAAATTGCACATTTTAGTTTGCATTCATATGTTACATATTTCTCAACGTCAGTTAGTTTTTCTACTTCCATCATTTCCATTTTACCATTTGGTTGTTTGACAATCACAACCAATTTCAATGTACCTTCATCATCCTTTTTAGAATCACATTCTCTCTTATAGTCAAATACTGCTTTGACTGTGTCATAAAGTGTCGATGTACTTTTTTCTTTAACTTCATCGGATGGTACTTTTCGTAGTGGTGAATACTTATATTCTGCTCTCTTCTTTTTTTCTATTCCGGCGAGAACTTTGTCTTTGTTGTCTTCCATATATTTATCAATACTATCTACAACATTCTTCAGTTCCAAACATGCTGATTGTTTGTCATCGACCGGGAGTTTCAAAAATGATCTTTCCTTCTCTGATTTGTAAAATGGTTCTCCAGTTTTCTGATTGATGGTATTTTTCGGAATTCCTCCACTCACCATACTAATCTCTTTTGTCAGAACTATTAGTTCCTCTGGTTTTCCTCCCTCCTTGAATATATATTTAGTGCTCGCATAAAATGGAAGTTTATTCCTATCTGGATTTGTTTTAGCCATCGAATTTTGTCTTGCGACATCCTCGACAGATAAAACAACATTAAACTTCTCAATATCGAACTTGTCAGTGGGTACTGCGGATACTTTCTCTGCGTTTGCCATTGTTTTGGTATGGTCTATATTGACTGTTTAATCTTTAGGTTGTTTAAAAATCAATTTTTTTAACGCACCAAAATTTCGAAACCTATATATTCCTTCGGCAA
>Ga0315281_10007798_pt1 | contig 15004 bp, 8 predicted proteins | sample YL17G07_0_MG_FD_204540 | JGI IMG/M metagenome (GOLD analysis project Ga0315281, IMG submission 204540) | Sediment microbial communities from Yellowstone Lake, YNP, Wyoming, USA - YL17G07_0 | ecosystem: Environmental > Aquatic > Freshwater > Lake > Sediment | place: USA: Wyoming | collected...
CTCTATCCGCAGTTCGGCACCGAGCCCAACATCTACTACATCCCGCCGCGATGGGTACCGCGGCCGTATCTGCACCAGATGTTCGGCCCGGGCGTCGAACACGCCATCGAGCGGTACAGCGCGCCGTCGCGGCGGCTGCAGGCCGTACTGCAGCTCTTCCGCACGACGCAGCGCATCGTCTACCGCTTCGACGTCATCAACGGCGACAAGATCGGCGAGATGAACGTCGCCGGCAAGACCATGGAGCTGTTCAACGACACCGTGGTCGGCTTCGACCGGCACGGGAAAGAGATCGTGCGGCAGAGCGTCATGGAGCCGCTGTACGACCGCGGGCCGAAGTACCTGAACACCATTTGAGGAGGACGGCGCTGATGAGCACCACTACCGCCGCCACGGTTGCCGCCGACGAAGTCGCGCTGAGCCGAGCCATCCTGTACCGGCTGCTGTCGCTCGCGTGCGATTACCCCACGCCCGATACGTGCAACTCGCTCCGCGGCGTCTGCGAGGCCGCCACGGAGGCGGCAGGCGTCATCGATGCGGCGGTGGCGAACGACATGCAACGCCTGCGCACCGCCCTGGATGCGCGCGATGACGAAGTGCTGGAACGCGTGTACACAACCGTGTTCACGATGACGACCTCGACCATTTGCCCCGCGTACGAGACCGCGTACACCGCGAAGCACCTCTTCCAGGCGTCCGAGCAGATGGCGGACGTCGCGGGGTTCTACCGCGCATTCGGCGTCGAGGCGCACGGCGAACGGCCGGACGAGCTGGCCATGGAGTTGGAGTTCGCGTACCTGCTCGCACTCAAGGAGGCGTACGCGCTCGAACATCACGGCCGCGCGCAGGTCGCCATCTGCAGGCGGGCTGAACGCGCCTTCTTCCGCGACCACCTTGGCCGCTGGGGCTACGCGATCGGCGATCGCATGATGGTCGCGGACCCGGAGGGCGTCATCGGCGCCGCCGGAGCGCTCTTGAAGGCGTTCTTGGCGTGGGACCGGCGACACCTGCGGGCCGGGGTGCTCGCGGTGCTACCGGATCAACCCTACCGGCCCGAGGAGCCGGGCGAAGATCCGCCGTGCATGGCGGGCGAGCTAGCTGGAGGCGAACATGATGAGCCGTAGAGTCCCGTCGCGCGGGTTCGCCGCAGGCATCGCGGTCGTCCTCGCAGCGGCCGTGGTGGCGGCCGTGACCGGCCTGCTCGGCGTGATGCCGGCCTCGTCCCAGGCGCAGATCGTGCAGGTCCGGGCGGCGGCCTCCGTGCCGCGCGACGACCCCTTCGCCGCATTCTGGAACGACGTCCAACCCGTAGCGGTGGCGCTCTCGGCGCAGAACCTCACGCGCCCCATGGGCGGCGGCACTGTCGCCGCCGTGCAACTGCGCGCCGCGCACGACGGCAAGCGGCTGTACATCCTGAGCGAATGGTCCGACGACACGCAGGACGCCGCGGTCGACACGACAACGTCGTTCACCGACGCCGCCGCGGTCGAGTTTCCGGCGGCCGGCACGAGCCGTCTCCCGTCGTTCTGCATGGGCGACCCGGGCGCCGGCGTCAACATCTGGCACTGGAAGGCAGCGTGGCAGCATGACGTTGACAGCGGCTTCGCCACGAACCGCGCGCGTTACCCCGACATGCAGGTCGACTACTACCCCCAGGAAGGGGATACGACGTTCCAGACCGGGCTCGCCGCCGGCAATCCCGTCTCGGCGCGAGAGCACGAGTCGCCGGTCGAGAACCTTGTCGCCGCGCAGTTCGGCACGCTGACGAACGCGGACGTGCAGGACGTGGGCGGCGTCGGCCGCTGGAAGGACGGCCGCTGGCGCGTGCTCTTCGTCCGGTTGCTCGAAGGCGCCGAGGGCGCCCCGTCGTTCGCGCCCGGCGGCAAGACGAATGCCGCCTTCGCGGTCTGGAACGGCAGCGACGGTCAGCGCGACGGCATGAAGTCGGTGTCGCAGTTCGTCGACCTGGAGATCTCGGGCGAGAAGATCGTCCGCAAGCCCTCGTCGTTTCCGCCTGCCATCGTCGCGTTCGTCGGCATCCTGGGAGGTCTTGCGGTGATCGCCGTGTTCGGCGTGTTCACGGAGCGGCGCAGGCGCGCGTGAGGCATCGCGGCCCGCGCAGCCACGGATGAAGCCTCGCGAGTGCCGAGGCCGTTCGCGGCCGATACCTCGTGGCAGGCCCACTGTTCTGCGGCGGCAGACTCGCAGGCGCCGCACGGAATTGTCTGCACGTCGTCGCTCCCAACCTCGTCGCGGGCTAGATGCAGGACGGGCATGGCTCAGCGTGAGACGTGTTCGCAAGAGCCCGCGCTGAGGGAAGAAGGGACGAGCCGCACCCGGCGCGCCGGAGACGCTAACATAGGTACCGATTCTTGCTGGCACGCGTCAACCGGGTTCGGATGACTGCGGCGCGAGATCCTGTAGGAGTTGCCATCCTGGCAATGGTCAGGCGCCGCGTCGCGATGTAAATTGGTGCCGAAGGTGGGATTCGAACCCACACGGGCGTTGCCGCCCAACGGTTTTTGAGACCGTGGTGAATTGTACAGCGCCGTCCGTAGCCGTCCTCACACGATCGAAAATCGTGGAGTGCTTTCCATATTAGTACGCACTCGTCCACCGTCGTCCGCTCGGGTTGCTGTCACGGTTGCTGTCAGGCGAGCACGGGAAGCGGAAGGCGGCGTAGCGTCGTACTGCAGGATAATAGGTGTCGGCGCGCCGACTACCCATACGTGTCTCCGTTGGCGTGGCTGCATCTGCGATGTCAACTCGTTTCACGGCGATCCACCTGACCCACCGTCCCGCTCCAGCCATCGAGTTCGATCGTTTCCTCGTCAACCTGCCCGTGCAGGCCCTTTCCGGACAACTGGTACGCAGTCTGCCCGTCACGGTCCGGCTGCGGCGTGGTGTTCCAGATGTTAAGCGCGAGGGCGAGCCAACTGTTCAGCTCCTCCACTTGCTCCACGGGGCCCACGCGCTCGATCACATCCTGGAAGAACGCGGCCGTGTCGGCCTCATAAAGGTACCTGAGTACGAGACGCTCCCATCCTTGCGCGGACAGCACCAGCCCGGCGCATCCCTGTGCCTCGGCCGCGTTGGTCATCCGGGCGACTGCCTCGGCGAGCGTGGTGTCTTCAGGCTGGGCGGCCGGCGTACGCCGTTCTGGGTGCGTCGTGCGCCCCTGAAGCAACCGCTCAACCTCGACGGGTGTCGGCCGCAAGAGCGTCTTCAGTTCGCGCTTCACACCGGGGCCGAGCGCGATGGGCAATTCGAGCCAGCCCGGGCCGGGCAGCCACACGTCTTCGCGAATCGGCAGCAGGTGGGCCATGACGGTCCGGTCTCGCCGCATCATCTGCGCCCAGGCACGGCTGCGGACCTCGAAGTGCTCCGCCCCGACCTCCAGCAGTGCACCGCGCCCAAGCAGGATCGCCGCGATGGCCGCCGTCACGAAGCGGGCGCCTCGAATCGCAGTTCTGGCCTGCGCCAGAGCCTCACCTTCGCAGATGTGGCGTGCCGCGACCTCCGCTGGCTGCAGGCCGTCGGGGAGCCGCACATCCAGCATGAACCAGCCCAGGAACCGGCGTGAGCGGGACGTAGCGTCCCCTGTCCCCGGCCAGTATTGCGCGGGCGACGATTCGTCATGGCCGAAGAACGTTTGCCGTGCTTCGTCACGGGCGACGCGCAGCTCTTCGGACGTGGCGCACCACTTGACGAGTTCCTCCAGTTGCGTGGAATTGAAGGCCATGTCAGCGTGCGCCGTCCTGAATCGTCACCGAGAGCATTGGCGGTGGGCTCTCGCCGAGCAGCCACTTCTGGACGTACAGCGTACCGATCGCGGGAGGCTTCCCCGTCGTCTGTTCCTGGTAGCGGACGGTGTTCTTCGTCTCGCGCTCCACGGTGAAGATCAGCGTCTGCGGTTCCACGCGCGGGCCTCCTTACCAGGTCGACGTTCGGGAGAAGCGTAGAACACGGGAGGGCTACGCGGCAGGGCCTGCGGACGGCCGTGTGGACGGCCGCGAGATCCTCGGTGGGTGCCACGGTTCAGAATACCCCGATCGCCGCGGCGACTTTCCCCCACGACCCATCGGCCTCTCCTTCAAGGCGCCGCAAGTAAATGCTGGTCACTTGCAGCGACGAGTGGTCGAGGAAGCGGCTGACGTTCTCGATCGACTCACCGGCGTCGCGCCGTAGCTTGGCGGCGGAGTGCCGGAAGATGTGCACGCCGGCGAGGGGCAGGTTCGCCGCCTTCAGGTAGCGGCGCAGGTTGCCGTAGAAGGTCCCGGACGTCACGCCCCGGTCGCCCGCGCTGGAGGGCCACAATGACGCCTCCGGGGACATGGCCGCGATGTCCCGCCCGAAGGCCGCCAGCGCCACCGTGAGCGCGACGTACGCGGGCTGTGGCAGCTCCCGCTTCCCCTGCTTGTTTCCCTTGCCCCGGTAGCGGTACCAGACCGTCCCGTCCTCGGTCGTGAGGTCGCCTGCGACCATGTTCAGCACCTCGGCCCGCCGCCGGCCGGTGAGCGTCAGCGTCAGGATGATCGCGCGGTCCCGTAGGCCCACCGGCGTTTCGGGGATCACGGCGAGCAGCTGGCGGATGTCGTCGGCGGTCAGGCCGCGCGGCGGCGCGACCTGGACGCGCGGGCGCTCGAGCGCGTCGCAGGGGTTGGACGCGACGATGTCCATGCGGATCAGGAAGCGGTAGAAGCTTGAGAGGCAAGCGAGCCGGGCGCCGATCGTGACGGACGACGGCTGCTTACCGGAGAGGCCGACGCCGTACCCCCAGGCGAACACCTCGGGGCTGGTGACGCGGTCGGGCGGCTTGCCAACGACGGCGAAGAAGTGCTGCAGCATGCGGCTGTAGCCCTCGACGGTGCGCCGGCTGCCGGAGCGCCGTTCCTTCTCGGCGAGAAAGGCGTAGAGGCTACGCTCCCAGCCCTCGGCCGTGTTGTCGAATGTGGTGATCGTGGACTGCATGGCGATGCCCCCTCCTGGAAGGCGTCACCATGATTGCGTTGTGTGCGACGAAGTCAAGTCGACCGTGCCGTAGCCGCGCGCTGGGCTCTTCACAGACTATTCCGCCAACGCGCCGTCGCTGCGAAGATGATCTGTCGAGGACAGGCGCGATATGGGCCGGCTAGGGCAGGAGGACAAACCGTGAGCGGAGACGCGCGAGCAACACGGAACGAGTTCGTGCCAGGCACCCGGGTGCTCCTGCGGAGTCGGGCTATCGACGGTATGCGGCAGCACTTGGCAGCTCACACGGCGCACGCTGACGTAGGCACGGTCGTCGAACCTCTCCGCGGCCGACCCGGCTGGACGCACGTGAAGTTTGACAATTGTCCGGCGGTACATCGGCTCGCCGACGACGAAGTTTCGCGCGCTTAGACCTACTTGCCGGCTACTGCAGCCGCACCACACCCGCGCCGCCGTCGACCGTCACCACCTGGCCCTCGCGTATCCGGACCGTGGCATCCTTCAGCGCGACCACCGCCGGGATGCCGTACTCGCGCGCCGTGATCGCCGGGTGAGATAGCGCACCTCCGGTCTCCGTAATGATCCCGGAGACAATGGCGAAGAGCGGCGTCCATGCTGGCGTGCTCATCTCGCAGACCATGATGTCGCCGGGCCTCAGCCGCGCACCTTCATCCGCGCTGCGGATGATGCGCGCCGTGCCGGTCGCGACCCCACGGCTCGCTGGCGCGCCTCGCAACTCGTCGCCCGCCGATTCGACAGTCGGAGCAGGTGCTGCCTGCGGTGTACCAATCGCGGCCGGCGGCACGACCTCGCGCCAGCGCTCCCACTCGCGCCGCCGCTCGATCACCAGCGCCCGCAGATCGGACGTCGCGCCATCATCCATATCGTCGGGCACGAGGAACAGGACATCGGCCGCGCGATCGATGCGGTCGCTCGCCACGAGCGCCTCGCCCTTCCTCAGCAGCACGCCGCGCACTTCACCAGACAAGACCAGCTGCCAGTACGCCCGGTCCTCGCGGATGCGGACGTAGCCGTCGAGCCGTGCCAGCGTCTTGCGGAACTCCGCGTGCTTGTCCGCGGGCAGCTGCGCCAGCGCGCGTTCCGTCGCCTCGCGCCGTCGCGCCTGGCTCCGCGCGACCACCTCCACTGGAGCCGGCCCCCCCGACGCGAGCCGCGCCCGGACAAGCGCAAGCGGCGCCTCCGGCCGCTCGCGCCAGGTCGGCAGCGTGAGGTCCCACCCTTGCGACCGTGAGCCGTGTCGTTCCAGCAACGCATCGAACGCGGCGACGAACGCGCGCGCCGCGGGTTCCCGCCGCAGCGCCACCACCACGTCTGCGTGTTCCTCGGACTCCAGCAGGCGTTTCACCTGCGATGTTGCGCGCGCCAGCTCCGCCAGGTCCCAGATCTCACCATCGATCGCCTGCGTGGCGTTCTGGCCGTCCTGGGTCAGCTCAAACCGCGTCAACGGCTCGTCGTCGCCGTCGGCCTCGGTCAGCAACGCCGCCAGTCGCATGGACGCCTCCATGAACAGCGCCATCGACGTGAACGTCTGGTGAAAGCCGTAGGCCCAGAGTTCGGCGACCGATTGCAGAGACGCGTTGCTGTCCAAGGCCGCCAGCTCGCGGCAGGCCCGCTCGGCGCGCGGGCGGCAATACTGCTGCCAGAACGCCGGAGGGCCGCCGTGCTCCCGCGCTACGGCTCGATAGCCCATCACGTTCCGCATCAGTCGTTCGGGTTCGTACGGACTCTCCCGTGCGTAGAGGAAGGGCCCCACGTACTGGAAGCGATAGAACATCGCCGGCGGCTCCATGCCCGTCTCTGCCCAGGCACGGTCCGCCCCGGCCGGCCAGTGCTGGTGGAGCCATAGCTCCATTGGCAGGAGCGGAAGCGGCCAGTGCTCGGTGTCGTGCGCCCATTCGAACGCTTCCGCCCCGGCATACACCCACGCCACCGGTATTTCTGTCCCGTCGGCACACAGGGCAACCGAACTGCCAGCATTGCTCAAGCCAGCACCCCCTTCCCAGATATCTGCCGATGGTACACGCGCGCAGAAGCGGGGAGAACTGGCACCGGGGCGCACTATATTCGCGTTGTGTCTGGCCCGCGGCTGATTGCCACGTCCTGGACATCGCCTTGAGAGTGCGCGGCAACACGTCTTGACACGTGGCCCAGACGACAGGCTCAGATTCGCGCCGAATGTGCGCGTGGCGTCGTTGTAGCGTTTGGTGGCGCCGCGAGCGGTTGAGTTGCGTGCAGGTTGGTCACAACATGGTCACGGCACGGGACATACGTAAGGACAACGACGACGAGGAGCCAAAGATGGAGAAGCACGGCCAGACCTCATCGAACGGTACGCTCAGCTTCAGACCCATGATCCTGACGGACAGCAGCCGAGCCGGGAAACTCGGCTCCCAGACGCGTCGACGAGCGCGAGGCGAACAAGGGTGACCGTCGGGTACGATAGAGGCAATTGGATCCGACAGCGAGTGGATGTCGTCTCCTCGTTGGACTCACGCTAGGGAATGCGTACTCACGGAAGACGTTCGCTCTCGGCGACCTCCGTTGTCGAGCATCGACGTAACGTTCGGGGTGGCATCTTGGCGGATGGAAGGATGTACCGTTTGAAAGGCGTTCGCCTCTGGAGCATAGGACTCATCGGGGCGATCGTCGTCGCATCTGTCGCTGGGTTCGCCTATTGGGACAGAAGCGGTCGCGGGTCGGCGCACCCGTTCGTCTAGGCGGATTGCGGAGACGGCTTCGACTGTGCCAAGCTCGACGTCCCGATGGACTACCACCACCCCAACGGCAAGAAGATTACGCTCGCTCTCAACCGTTTCGCCGCCGCCAATCCTGCTCAACGAATCGGAGTGTTGCTTGTGAACCCGGGAGGGCCTGGTGACTCTGGGCTCGGCTTGGCGCACTTCGCTGCCACTGCTTTCCCGGACGAGGTAAGGGCGCGGTTCGACATCATAGGCTGGGATCCTCGAGGTGTCGGTCAGAGCTCGCCGGTCGTGTGTCACGATGCAACAGCGTTCCCGACGCCGACGGCGACCCCAACGCCTGATCAAAGGCTCCCTGATCGACCCGAGGGCGCAAAGCTGAACGCGTACGGTGAGCGGTGCCTACGCAACACGGGGGACGAACTCGGATTTGTTGACACCGTGAGCAGCGCGCGAGACATCGACCGGATGCGCCTGGCGCTGGGAGAGGACGCCATCTCGTACATCGGGTACTCGTACGGCACCTTTCTTGGCGCAACCTACGCAGATCTCTATCCTTCGCATGTGCGTGCGTTTGTGCTGGATGCCGGCGTAGATCCTGCACTGAGCTATGAGGCGGGAACCGAAGGGTTAGCTGTCGCTGCGGAGGCGGCGCTGCAAGCGTTCCTGTCGGACTGCGCAGTTCACTCGCGCTGTCCTTACTACAGCAGCGGTGACCCGCACGGGCACCTCGACAACCTCCGGCGGGCTCTTGACGTGCAGCCGGTTCTGGCGTCGACAAGGTCCGGGAGCTCAGTCAAGATCGATGGCGACCAACTGCTCGACGCTGTACATCAAGGTCTGATGTCAGGCGCCTGGAATGCGCTGGCGCAGGCACTCGCGGATGTTGAACTCCACCGCGACGGAACTGGAGTCGGCAAGCTCCTGTACGGCGGCGGCGCCACGGCCCGAAACGGCAACGCCGCCGCGCTTGCAATCGACTGTTTGGATCTGCCGATGCCGAATCGCGATGCTTTTAACGACCTGGCCAGCAGGATTGAAGCGGAGGCACCCCACTTCGCTGGTCCCGCACCCCAATCGGCGCCATGTGATGGCTGGCCGGTTAGAGCCACTGGACTGCCGCATGAACTGCACGCCCTGGGCTCCGCGCCAATTCTCGTCGTGGGGGCGACGGGCGATCCCGTCACCCCGTACAAATGGTCGCAATCGCTCGCCCGCCAACTCAGCGCTGGTCGTTTGCTGACCTGGCAGGGACACCAGCACACGGTGTCCTTCTACAAGCCAAGCCGAAGCGCCTGTATTGATACCGCCGTAATCGCGTACCTCGTTGTCCTCTCCATTCCGGACGAAGGGAAGGTCTGCGACTGACCTTTCTGGCCGATCCTGACCTCAGATGGGCCGGCTAATGGTTGTCGGGGGGCCCAGGAACGTTTGGGTCTTTCGGGCAGCTTGGCAAGTCGGGACCATATTCGCAGCCGTGCACGTGGGCTAGACAGGCGTAATACCAGAACCCGTTCAAACCCGGGCAAGCCTCGTCGTGATAGGGTTCGTCGGTAGGCGTCGGAGTCGGAGTCGGTGTCGCCGTCGGAACCGCGGTTGGCGTTGCCGTTGGGACTGCCGTCGGCGTGCCGTTATGCGTACACGCATCGTAGTTGGCAGCGCACTCGATGAGACCCGCGACCAACTGCAAACATTGCGCGTCGCATCCGCCACCATCACCCCCGCTACCATCGCCTCCACCGCCATTACCGCCGCCGCTCCCCCCGCCTGATGGCTGTTGGGGGTGAAATGCATCCCAGGCTCCCTGCCAACGACATGCAGTGTCACAATCGTCCGGGAGTCTGTGACCCGTCGGATCGCCATAGCGCAGCGGGTTGAAGTGCACGTACGCGTAGCGGTCCAGGCCATCCGTGGACACCGTATCCGCCGACAGGAAGTGGCCGAGGCCGGTCGCGTAGAAGCGGGCGTTGTAGAAGTAGGCGCCGAGGCGCGAGAAGCCCTCCCGCCGCTGGCCGGTGAAGCCGCGGTCCGTCGAGACGTGGCCCGCGCGCACGCTGCCGAAGGGGTAGTACTGCATGTGCTCCGTGGCGCCGGCGTCGCTCACCGTGCCGACGGTGCTGCCGAGATGGTCGGCCAGCAGGTACGTCACGCTGCTGGTGGGGTTCGTGCCGGTGGTCGTCTTCCGCTGGGCGATGATCCGCCCGAAGGCGTAGTAGTTCTTGATGGTGTACTGCGACTGCCCGAAGACGCTGTGCTCCTCGTAGAGGCCGTCGAGGTAGCGGTCGCGCACGTCCGCCGCGGCCGGCAAGCCAGGTGAAGTCGTCGTCCAGCGGCAGTCCATGTTGCCGAGGCCGTCGTACCAGTAGTTCGTCTGCGTCGGGTACGACGCGACGGTGCTGAGCCGGTTCTCGGCGTCGAACGTGTACTTCTCGCCGCCGGTGCGCGCGGCGATGTTGCCGTCGCGGTCGTAGGTGTAGCTGTCCGGCTGCGCCGTGGGTGAGCCGCTGCGGCTCGTCACCGCGTGCGGGTGGTCCGCGTCGCCGTATGCCAGTGTCGTCGTGACGCTGCCTTCGGTCATAACGGTTAGTTTACCCAGATCGGCGCCGGAACCGTACGTGTAGGTCGCCTGTGGCGTGCCGGTCGGGCTGCCGAGGCGCACGTCGACCAGGCGGTTGAGCTCGTCGTAGTTGTAGAAGAGGTTGTCCGCCGTTACAACGTCGTTCACGTTCTTGATGTTGCCGTTTGCCCAGTAATCATAGGTCAGGCTCTGGGGCGTCGACGCGCCCTTCGTGCTCACGATCGACTGTAGCCGGTAGAGCTGGTCGTAGGTGTAGTTCGTCTTGAGCCCGAACGTCCCGCCGCCGAGGTCGAGCTCCGTCAGCGCGCCCGTCGGGTGGTTGTACTGCGTGCCGCTGACGTACGTGGCCGTCCCGGTCAGCGCCTTCAGCTTGCCTCCGCTCGCGTCGTCATACGCGTACGTCAGGATCTCACTGTCCGGGTACTTGATCGTGAGGGGTCGGTTCGCCGAGTCGTAGGTCTCGTACACGTCAAACGCGTCGGTGCCGAAGAAGCTCCCGGCCGCCGTCTTGTTGATCTCGTGGTGCTTGCGCGCTTCACGGCCGCGCGAGTCGTAGCACCAGCTGGTCGAGCCGGTACCGTCGGTCATCCGGGTCAGCCGGCCGATCGCCGTCGTGGTGCTGCCGGCACAGGCTGGGGTGAGCGCGGCGTCGTACACGTCATAGGTGAAGTTCACCGCAGCGGTGGCGAGGTCGCTGTAGCTCTTCTGCCGTACGCGGTTCGCCGAGTCGTACGTCATCGACGTCGTCACCGACCGCGCGTCGGTCTGCGCCAGGACGTTGCCCGCGGCGTCGTAGGAGTAGGCCCAGGCCTGACGGCCGGGCGATGCGCAGCAGGACAGGTCGCTGTCCGTCATCGTCGCCTCGCGACGGAGCCCGTCGTACGTCATGACCGTCGAGTGTTGAGCGGCCGTACCAGCGTTCTCGGTCATCGTGGTCACATCGCCGAGCGCATCGTACAGCATCGTCGAGGTGGCGTAGGCCGGGTACGTCCCGCCGAGCGTCGCACCGGTGTAGGTCGTGGATGACACCGTGCGGCCGAGCCCGTCCATCTTCGCCTCGACCCGGTGGTTGAGCTGGTCATATGTGAAGGTCGAACGGCCGTTGAGCTGACTCTGGACGGTCGACTGGTGGCCGCCGGCGCCGTCGTCCTCCACGACCTTCTTGAGGTTGCCGAGGCTATCGTAGGTCCGCGTATGGTTGGGGACGCCGGTCACAGCGCCCTGGAGCGCGGGTTCGCACGCGAGCGTGCCGTTCACCGGATCTTGGGCGTGCGGCTCGAACGTCCGGGTATTGAGGACCAGTCCCGTGGTCGTGTAGATCGTCTGTACGCGCTGAATCCGCTGGTAGCCGACCGGCCCCTGGTAGTAGGGGCGGTTGACCTGCGTCTCGCGCCCTAACCCGTCGTAGCAGTGCACCTCGCTGAAGGTGGAGGCTGCGCTGCCGCGGTGTGTCACCGTGGTCGAGTTGACGCCGACCGGGGACGAGGTGGCACCGGTCCACGTGTACGTGAGCTCCGTCGTCGGCGCGGCCTGCGTGTCGGGCAGCTGCCATTGTTTGACGACCCTGCCGAACTCGTCGTAGAGCGTGTTACGGACCACGCCGTCCGGCGTCGTCACCGTCTCCGGCAGCCCGTGCGTGAGGTTATAGCTGAACAGCGTCGTCTGAGCACCGCCGGGCGCTGGCAGCGCGTTCCCGAGATTGTCGTACACGTAGGTCGTCTGGCTCGTCGGAAAGCGACCGCCGGATGGCGCGGAGTACTGGAACTCCGTGCGGCCGGCCATCACCGTCGGCGTCGTGGTCGTCCCGTAAATCGGGACGGACTTCGCTGTTATCACCCCCGTCGCGCCGTCGTACGTTTGCAGGGTGTATACGTAGGGCGTCGCCGACAGCAGTGTCAGATCCGCGAGCGAGCGGGTGGACGTTAAGTCGGCGTGGCTGGTCGGTGCGCCGCCCGTGCCGTCGTACCCGTAGAGCGTGTCGGACGAGTAGCTGGCGTCGTTGCACTTCCGCACCTTGACCAGCCTGTGTACGACGAAATACGGCGAGGCGGTGTAGTCATCGAAATTCGTGACACGGCAGTCGTCGTTGTTGACGGTCGACGTATCGCCGTCCTCGGTCTTCGACGTGACGAAGCCGTAGCTGGAGTTGTAGGTGTACGAGATGGAGCTCGTCACGGTCGGCGGGGGGTTCGGTGGGGTGTAGATCACGGCAGGTGCGAACGTGTCGGTCGTCAGTGCTGTCGTGACCATGTTGAGGCTGTCGAAGAACGCACCGGTCGCTCCGGCCACGGCCGCCGGGGTGTTGTAGGTGTAGGTGGTGAGCGTCTGGTTCTGATACGTGTAGCCGCGCAGGACCGAGCTCAGCCGGCCCGCGAGCTCGGCGTTTGTACCGGAGCTGTCGACGAGGTAGACGTAATTGCTCGTGAGGCTCTCCGAAACGTACTGAACACCGCTGGTGTTCGCCCATGACCGATCGAACCCGCGATAGACGTCGCTGCCGGTCGTACGCGGATCGGCGTTGTAGTAGGGCTTCCATTGGTTGAAGGTGTAGATCGTCGTGACGTCGGGATTGCTGTTATTGTCGAATCCGCCGTGCGCCACACGTTGGGTCACCGGAAAGCGCGAGTAATGTGTGGTATCTGGATTCACGGGCTGCGGCAGAAATCCCGCTGTCGCCGAGAGGGTGAACGTCACCGAGCCGCCGAGACCGTTGTTGATCGTCTGCAGCCAGTACTTCGTCGCCAAGGGGCCGCTGACGGTCGCACCGTCCGAGTTCTGCGGGACACTGGTCTCCTGCTGGTATGTGAACGAGTAGTGCTGCAGCGGCGGCCGGGCGGGGTCCGGGTTGTCGCCGCGCACATCGACCGAATCGAGTCGGTACCTGCTGCTCGCGCAGCTGTCGGGGAGGCCCTCCGTGTGGCGGCTGCCGTTGATGTCGTATTCTCTCACCTGCGCATACTGTGGGCCGGCCGCCGTCTGGCTGAAGGCCTGGATCTTCGTGAGCGCGCGGACCTCGGAGACGCGCGCCGACGCGCCGCCGCTGTAGCACGAGACCGCGTCGCTTCGTACAGACGCCGTGAGCCCTGCGTCGTCCGTGACCTTCAAGGGCACGAGCATGGTCTCGCCGCCCGCATTGCTGAACAACACCTGGCCGCCGGGGTAGGTGATGCTCGCGGGATAGGACGCGATCACCCAGTGGTTCCAGGGTGCGTTGTAGCTGGTGTAACCGGCAAAGAACTGCTTGTACGTGTACGTCGCTTGCTGGTTCCGGGTGTTGGTCGCGGATGAGAGGTCCCATTGATAGTCACGCAGCTTGCAGCCGTTCGTGCCGCAGGTCCCGTCGGTGTTCCCCGCCCAGTAGTAGCGGCGGCTTGGTGACGCGGTGCCGACCGCGTCGCCGAAGACGTATGTATGGCCCGATTGGTCGCGGACGGTCCACGAACAGGCGGCGGCGACGAACGCATCCACATCCGCCTGCATGTGTATCGTCGTGTCCATCCGCAGCGTCGCGTCGTCGCACGTCGCACCGGTAGGGTGCCGGACTTCGAGGAACGACTGGTGCCGTGTGACCCAGAGGTCATCTGATCCCTGTGTGGTCGTCGTCTTGATCAACTCATCGCCGACGCCGTTGAGGTTGATGAAGTAGCGGCTCGAGCTGCCGATCTGGCGCGTGATCGACGGCATGGAGAGGTTCCAGCCGGCGCCCGCCCAGGAGGCGGCGTCGACCGCGGGCGACCCGTCAACGACGCCCGAATTGTAGGAAAGGGCGAGGTTCGGCTGCAGTCCGCCGAGTCCCGGTGACACCGTGATTGGGATGCCATAGCTGATCGTGCCCGTGTTGCGGCTGACCTCGGCGGCATCGAGGTTCGGCGGCAGCAGGATCGTCTGGTCCGCGCTCGTCGCCTGCGTGCTGAAGTGATTGAGGGAGACCGTCCAGTGGTGGTCGCCGAGCTCACTGACCGGCGATTCTATCCAACTGCTGGTGGCGTCATCGAAGGTCCAGTAGTGCAAGTGTTGCCCGTCAAGCCCGAACATCTCCGCGTCCGAATACTGCAGGTCGAGCGTGAAGCTCTGCGCGAACTGATGCACCGCGACGTAGCCGCGATTGATGGCCTTCGCGTTGAAGGTCCAGACATTGAGCCGGTGCGACTCCATGATCGGCAACGGCTGAATCTGATCCAGCTGCTTGTCGCTGATGTCGATCTGGAGCGGCTCGGTCGTCGTGCCGGGCGGGAAGCTGATCTGGACGTGGCCGTCGGGACTCGATACCTGGCCGCCCGTGGCGCCGACGATGATTTCGCTAAAGGGCGTGGCGCTCGGCGTCGGCGTGAAGGTCGGCGTCGGTATCGCCGTACCGGTGGTCGTTGTCACGGGCGCCGGCGTGGCGGTCCCGGCGATGACGAAGGCAGTGCCTGTGGCGAACGGGGTGCTTCCGACGCCCACGGTTGCTGCCGCGGCCGTGGGCGTCGGAGCGGCGCCGGCAGGGCTCGGGCTCGACACGACTGCCGTCGCGGTTGCGGTCGGCGTCGGGACGAGCGGGAACACCGTGCTGGCCGGAGTAGGTGGCACGATAGTCTGTGCCACCTGTGCTTCGACGAGCTTCGCGTACATCCCCTCCTCGGGCCTGTTCACGAACGAGAACCCGACCAGGATCACAACGACGAGTGCGGCCAGACCGATCAGTCTCGTAATCACCAGCGTCCGTCCTTCTTCTTGCTTCAGCCCCTGACGATCT
>Ga0315281_10007799_pt1 | contig 15003 bp, 14 predicted proteins | sample YL17G07_0_MG_FD_204540 | JGI IMG/M metagenome (GOLD analysis project Ga0315281, IMG submission 204540) | Sediment microbial communities from Yellowstone Lake, YNP, Wyoming, USA - YL17G07_0 | ecosystem: Environmental > Aquatic > Freshwater > Lake > Sediment | place: USA: Wyoming | collected...
GTCATCCCTACTAAGAAAGAACACGAGTTATACATAAGAATATTTTAACACATTATTAACCACTTCGCTCTAGGATATCTAGGGTGAAGATTATACCAGGAGGGCGTTATGGAGAAGAAAAGTGTTTCGACAGTTTTAGGTCCAGCATCGAAAATTATATTAACCTTAGGCCTCTTCGTTACACCAATATGTCTTTGGGTAACCGTAATTGGTTATAATATTGGGCTAAGAGAGATTCGCTTTAAAATTCCTACTTGGTTTAGCGCTATTAATATTATGGCAGTAGTTTCTTGTATAATATTATATATTCCAATAATAAAGCTTATCGTTGAGATTTTCAAGAATCCCCAAGAATTGACAAATACAAAAGCAAGAAGAATTTTATTGAGGGAATTTCGCATTGTTACCTCGTTGTTTATCTTATGGTTTTTCCTGGGGATAATAGGTACATATTCGTATATTCATTTATACCCTAGCACAGACTTTCTTAATAATTGGGCATATCGTACACAAAGTTTTTTAATATTTTTTATTTACCCCCTTTACTTGCTGATCCGTTTTATCCTTTGGGCGATGAGGAAGGTAAAGGCGGCCTAAATAACAGGTTTAGAAGATAAGAGGGGTCACCAGTGTCCCGGTCACAGGTCGCAAGTAAAAAGGCAAAAGGAAAGCAAAATGAATAAAAAACAATTAATAGTTAGTTAATTAATATGGCTTGGATAGGGTTAGGTATATTAGTTATAATTTTTACTTCTTTTTTATGGAATAAACTCTGGGATTATATTTTTAATCGTGAAGATAAAAAGTATAAAAAAGACCAATGAATAAAAAACAATTAATAGTTGCTTGGGTGATGGAAGGATGGCATAGTTAATAGGTGGTTTATATTGGTTTCGAGCAGGAATCTTTAGGGGTCCCCGCGAGCGGGTGTGGGCGAGGAAAATTTGACGAGCACACACCCTAAAAGCAGAGGAAAACTTGAGTCCCTGCGAGAAACATAAATAATATGACACAATTCGAAGCATTAGTTAGTTTAAATATGGTAGGTGATATGGGGAGCATTCGGCTTAATAAACTGCTTAAATTTTTTGGCAAGCCGGAAAATATCTTAAAGGCTCCAGTAGAAAAACTAATGGCGGTATCTGGCATTGGTAGAGAAATAGCCAGTAAGATTCGGACGCTCAAAAGAGCTTGACTAATTATACCAAATATGGTATATTATGAGTGAAGAAAGAATTCTAAAAAGAGTAGATTTTATAGGATCCTCTAGAAATGACCTTAAGGAGTTTCCGGAAGAGGTAAAGCAGGATATCGGATACGCGCTCTATGAAGCCCAGAGAGGCCAGAAACCGGCATCTGCAAAACCCTTGAAAGGCTTTAGTGGGGCTGGAGTTTTGGAGATTGTTGAAAACTTTACCGCAGGCACGTACCGGGCGGTTTACACAGTGAGATTCCGACAGGTGGTATATGTTTTACATTGTTTCCAGAAGAAATCAAAACACGGCATTAAAACACCCCAGCAAGACATCGATCTAATTAAGCAGCGCCTGAAATTGGCAGAAGAGGATTATAAAATAAACTACAGGTGAGGTGAATAAATCATGAAGACAAAAGAAATAATCCACAGAGGAAGCGATAATGTTTTTGCAGACATCGGGATCGCTCATCCCGAAAGAGTTAAAGCCCGCGCTCAGGTTATGTTTCTTATATCGGAAATTATCAAAAAGCGGGGCTTGACCCAAAAACAAACATCAGCTCTATTGGATATTCCTCAATCAAAAGTTTCTTGTTTAATGAACGGTAAGCTCAGCAATTTTTCAATGGATCATCTTTTCGAATTATTGAATGCTTTGGATAGTGATGTAGAGATTATCATAAAGCCAAAAAATAAAGAGGAGAAAACCGCCACAACGCATGTTCTACAGGTCGCTTATTCATAATCTTAATGTTAAGCAGAAATTAACAAAAGCAGGCGGGGTTTAAACCCGGGCTATTCCTGTGGGAAGAGAAAAAGAAAATCCCAAAGGCCAGAAGAGACCTAATGTCTAATTACCGTTATTGGACAGAGCGGGATTTAAAGAAGTTGAAGAAGATAACGGGGAGGTAGGATATGAATATAGAGAAAGCAAATGAAGCAATTAAAAATGCTTGGCTGGCTGGCGTTTTTATGGGCGTAATAACTTCAGTTTGCGCTTTGGGTAGATTTTTAGGGCTTAATCTCTGGAGTTTAATAGATGCATTTATAGCTTTTAGTTTATCATTCGGTATTTACAAGAAAAGTAGAATTTGTAGCATATTACTATTTAGTTATTTTATTTTTAGTAGAATAATGTTTAGTATAGATTTTAAGCCACAAATAACAGGTATGAATGTTTTATGGATATTATTTTTTGGCTATTTTCTATTTCAAGGTATTCGGGGAACATTTGTTTATCATAAGTTGAATCGGGCAAAAACTAATAAATGAATAAAAAACAATTAATAGTTGCTTGAGGGGGAATAAAGAGGTGTAAAAATGAAAATACTCTACTATCTATTTTTAATAATATTTTTCCCTACTAAATTTGTTTCTAAATCAACGAAAGATGTAATTAAAAAGGAGTTCGAGACTAATAAACAACTATTATCTGCCTATCCAGATAGAATACTTCCGCCCACACGAGAGAGCGAATTTAAAAAACAAATGGAGGAAAGCACGAAATTGATTAGAAATACAATTATTAAGTCTTTTTTGGCTATTATTATCACAATGGGTTTTGCCATAGGTATTGGTTCTTTTCTAAAATTTCTTAATGTTGCTATCCATCAAAGAATAGTAATTGTAATTCAATTGTTTTCTGCTTGTTTATTCTTTGTATCGGTATGGGGAAAACTTGATTGGGAAATCCAAACTTTTGGTGGCAATACACTGCCAGAGATACTTAATAAAAAATGGTCAAATTATCTATTTCTCAGTGCAACATTTATATTAATATTGAGTTATTTCTTATAGATTGAGAAACTATGGCTTGTTTCGTTGATGTAAAGAGATTGTAGAGGTAACGAGGAAGATAGGGAAGAGGAGAAATGATGGGAAATTCTAAAATTAAAATTGGCTTGTCAGTTTTCATTTTAATTATACTCGTAAGTGGGGCATTAGTTTTTAAGTATAGATATTATATTTTTAGAGATTGGTATCGTATAACGATTGACGAAAAACATCAATATTGTCAAAGAGACGAAGATTGCACATTTGTTAGGACTCGCTGTGATGGTGCTGAGTGTCTTGGTAAGCCCGTTAATAAACTATTTAAAGAAGACTACGAAAAAAAACATAATTGGAAATGTAGAGATTATAGAGGTCTTTCTATCGATATGCAGTGTATTGCTGTAGAATCAAAATGTATTAATGGTAAATGCCGAATAATAAAAAAATAAACAGCTTATGATCTATGTAATCTATATAAGAGTATGCTACTGATGATTATTTAGCGGGTGGCTTGGTTTGATTTTGAGCCGCACGTAGAAAATTTGAGCGGGCAAGGTTGCCCCGCTAAAAAGAAGTCAGGCAGAGCGAAAATTTTCCCCGAGCGAGCATTTCCTCGCTGGGGAAATGCGAGCGGTGCGGCGAGAAACAAACCAAGACAGCCTGCCTGTCGGCAGGGACCCATTAAGTAGATGTAAAATACAATGAATAAACTCGAAGCGTTAATTAGCTTAAATATGGTTGGCGAGATTGGTACTATTCGTCTCGGTAAACTGCTTAAATTTTTTGGCAAGCCGGAAAATATCTTAAAGGCTCCAGTAGAAAGGTTAATGGCGGTTTCGGGGATTGGACAAAATATAGCGGATAAGATACATTCGCTGAAAAAAGAAGATTTAGATAAAGAGTTTAAATTAGCGCAAAAGTTCGGTTTAAAAATTTTGACTCAAGATGATGAGGGCTATCCCGCAAATCTCAAAAATATCTATGACCCACCGATTGCGCTCTATATTAAAGGAGAATTAAAAGCAGAAGATAAATTTAGTTTAGGTATTGTGGGTTCGCGCCGCGCTTCCTATTATGGTTTATCCTGCGCGGAAAAATTCGCCAGTGATTTATCTAATTATGGATTTACGATTGTCTCAGGCATGGCGCGCGGGATTGATACTTATGCGCATAAAGGAGCTTTAAAAGCAAATGGTCGGACTATCGCAGTAATGGGTAGCGGCTTTAGTTATCTTTATCCTGCGGAGAATAAAAAATTAGCTGAGGAGATTGCCAAAAACGGGGCAGTGATTTCCGAATTTCCTTGTGAGGCAAGACCTCTGCCGCAAAATTTCCCCCAACGCAATCGTATCATTAGCGGTTTGTCTTTAGGAATATTGGTGGTTGAGGCAGCCAGAAATAGCGGCGCTCTTATTACGGCAGATTTTGCTTTAGAGCAAGGCAGAGAAGTTTTTGCTCTGCCGGGGAAGGTTGATTCCAATACTTCTTTTGGCACAAATGGCTTGATCAAACAAGGAGCAAAGTTAGTCTCTTGCGTAGAGGATGTTCTGGAGGAATTTAACCTATCTGTATCCACCAAAGAGACAGCTAAAGAGGAAAAACCAAATGTTTTAAAACCCGAGTTGGTTAATGCCGAATCTAATTTATACAACTTAATTCTTAAGCAACCCATTTCTTTGGATGAAATTGTGGAAAATACCAATATGAGTGTTTCGGTAATATCTGATTTACTTTTGAGATTACAGATGAGGAAATTAGTCAGACAATTACCGGGAAAACAATTTATAAGGAATGAAAATGTCCCGAAAAATGAATAATAAAAAAGAAAATTGTCGGGATCCCGAAACGACACAAAAAAAGTTACCAGATTCGGGAAAAAATAAAAACTTAGTAATCGTGGAATCGCCGACCAAGGCAAAAACCATTGGTAAAATATTAGGGGAAGATTTTTCGGTGGTTTCCTCTATGGGCCATCTTATTGATTTACCCAAGAAGGAACTTGGAGTGGATATTGAAAATGATTTTGCACCTGAATATGTGACGATTGCAGGAAGGCAGAAGATATTGGATGCCTTAAAAAGGGAATCTAAGGGTAAAAAGACCATCTTTATTGCCACTGACCCGGATAGGGAAGGCGAGGCCATTGGCTGGCATATAAAGGATAAGCTTTTTAAGGGTAAAAAAGTTTTGCGGGTTATTTTTCATGAGATTACCTCTCAAGCGGTTTCCGAGGCCTTTAAAAAACCGCGCGATTTTGACCTTAAAATGATTGAGGCACAAGCAGGACGCAGGATATTGGATAGGATCGTGGGTTATTTTTTAAGCCCGTTACTCTGGAAAAAGATTACCCGCGGCTTAAGTGCGGGCAGGGTGCAATCTGTGGCCCTGCGTTTGATTGTAGATCGGGAAAGGCAGATTCAGAATTTCCTTCCCCATGAATATTGGGAGATTGAAGCAGAGCTTGAAAAAGTTCACAGTTCACAGTTCATGGTTCACAGTTCGTTTTTAGCTAAATTAGAAAAAATAGAAGATAAAAAAACAGAGATAAAAAATAAGGAAGAGGCGGATAGATTGGTTGAGGATATAAAGAATAAAAAGTTCATTGTGGCCGATATAAAAAAGACAGAGAAGAGGCGTTATCCTGACCCGCCTTTTATTACCAGTACGTTGCAGCAGGATGCCTTTAATAAATTGAGATTTAATGCCACCAAGACCATGATTGTAGCGCAGCAACTTTATGAAGGTATTGATATCGGCGAGGCAAATCCCGTAGGTCTCGTAACCTATATGCGTACGGATTCTCCACGCGTGGCAGCAGAGGCAATAAAAGAAGTAAGGAGCCTGATTTTAAAACAATTCGGGAAAATTTATTTGCCTGATGAACCCAATGTATATAAAGTCAAAAAGTTAGCCCAGGAAGCACATGAGGCCATCCGGCCAACTTTAATTTCCCACCCACCGGAAAGCCTGAAAGAATCATTAGGCCCGGAGCAATATAAATTATACGAACTCATTTATAACCGTTTTCTTGTCAGCCAAATGACTCCGGCGCGTTATCTAGTAACTACCGTGAATATTCAGGTGGATAAATATTTATTTATGGCTTCTGGCTCAACCCTGATCTTTGACGGTTTTACGGCGGTGTATAATAAGAACAATGAAAATAAAGAAAAGAATATCATCCCGGACCTAGAAAAAGACGAAGTCTTGGATTTAATCAGGCTTCTGCCCTCGCAGCACTTTACTAAACCACCGCCAAGATTTTCGGATAGCTCTTTAGTCAAGGCATTAGAAGAAGAAGGCATCGGCCGGCCTTCTACCTATGCCCCGATAATCCAAACCCTTATCCTGCGCGACTATGCGCGCCGACTCAAAGGTTATTTTTCTCCCACGGAATTAGGGTTTATGGTTTGCGATATGCTGGTGGAGTATTTCCCCAAGATTATGGATGTTAAATTTACTGCCCTCATGGAAGAAGAGCTCGACGATATCGAAGAGGGAAGATTAGATAAACTTAAAGTATTGGAAGATTTTTACGCCCCTTTTAAGACCAGCCTTGATTTTGCGCAAAGCCATATCAAAAAAGAAGTGGTAACCACAGAAGAAATTTGCCAGCAATGCGGTAAGCCGATGATAATTAAGTGGGGCAGAAAAGGAAAATTCCTGAGCTGTTCGGATTATCCCAAATGTAAGAGCTCTAAATCTATTACCAGTGGCGTTAAGTGCCCTGAACCGGATTGCGGTGGAGAATTAATTGAGCGCCGTTCTCGTCGCGGTTTCTTCTTTGGCTGCTCTAATTTTCCGAAATGTACATTTACCTCCAGGACATTACCTCAAGATAAGGAATAATCTAAAGGACTGTCCCCGAAGGGGACTGTCCCTAATCTGTATGATTTTTTGCGGTCCTGCTCGGGCTCGGGGTCCTGCCGCGACTGTTCCTCGTCGCATCACGCTCCTTTTGAATCAGTCGCGTCACCCCTCGCCATACGGTTCTATTCAAAGCACGCCTCGTCACCCGCAAAAAAGTGCAAAAAGGAGAAATGATGGAGAAGAAAAGGTCGGTTGCAATTATTTTTCTTGGTTTATTCTTGGTAATAAGATATTCCTATTCATTTATTCATGAAATTTCATACTATTTTATTAAGTGGGATTTTCATAGAGGTTTTCCAGCTGCAGTTATTGATGATTGGATTGTAATATTATTTTTAATTGCTGGCGTAGGTTTGTTAATGTATAAAGATTGGGCAAGAAAGTTATGTATATTATTATTCGCAATAAAGTCATTCTTGCTTTTGCAATCTATATATAGAGCGATAAACAGCCCTCTTTTAGCAAAAGTTAAATTCCCCACTTATTTGTATTGGTATCCCGCATTCTATATCGCAATCTATTTAATTTTATTTTTTACTCTTTTTAGTAAAAAAACAAAGGAGTTTTTTGAAACAGATAAGAAGCGATTTATTACAATTTGGACAATAGGCCTATCAATTTTCTATTTATATGTCTTTGTCCTTGTTCTTAAGTATATTAGTAGTATAACTAACCCCAGATTTTTACGTTATGCCTTTGAAGTTATTTTTTCCACAATCATCATTAAGATGGTTTTGCCACCGTTAATCATAGGTGGTTTCTTATTTTATACTTTAAGAGACAGAAAATATAAAAAGATGCAGATTTAAGGTTAAGCTAGCAATTTTATTCAGTTTACCCGCTCCAAAGTAAAGGAGCAGTTTAAATAGTTATATTAGCGGGTGGCGTGGCAATTTAAAATGCCACTGGCGAGGTGCGAGCGAATGGAGCTTTTAGCCAGAGGATGCTTGAGCAGGCGAGGGAACCCGAACGCGGAAGCATTCGGGCGACGAGCATGTTTGAGCCCGTCCTGGCGCGAGAGCGCCGACGGGCGAGTTGCGCAGGAGCCGAGACTGCGAAAGAACTCTGGCGGCCCGAAGGGCAAAAGCGACTTGAGCGAGCAGCTCGGCGGGGGCATTAAATAATTTTAATTAAATAATATGGAACGCTATATTGAGAAGTTTATCCGGTATTTAGATATTGAGAAGAATTACTCCAAGCATACGATATTAAATTATAAGTTAGACTTAGAGGATTTTAGGAAATTCTTGGGCGAAACTGGAATAGAGAAGGTTGATTACCTTACTTTAAGAAAGTATCTGGCGGTTTTAAAAGAGAAGGGTCTTACCAACCGCACAGTTAACCGCCATTTATCGAGCTTAAGGTCATTTTTTAAGTTTTTGACGCGAGAAGGGCTATTGAAGACCAATCCCATTCTTAGTCTTTCCAGCCCCAAACAGGAAAAGCATCTCCCCCAATTTTTGACTGAAGATGAAGTTACCAAATTAATTGAGGTGGCTCTTCCTAAGGATGAGCGCGGCTTACGCGATAGGGCAATCTTAGAGACATTTTATAGCACAGGAATACGAATCTCAGAACTTGTAGGTTTAAGTAACCAAGATATCGATTTTATCGGTGGTATAGTTAAAGTGATGGGTAAGGGCAAAAAAGAACGCATCGTGCCGATTGGCGAGCGCGCAATTGCCGCGATAAGAGATTATTTAGAAAAGAGAAAGAAGCAAGCGGACGCGCTTTTTTTAAACAAAAGCGGAAAGCGCATCACCACCAGGGGCGTAAGAAATATTGTGGAGAAATACATACGTATTGCCGGTATAAGACAGGGTGTATCGCCGCACACATTAAGGCATTCTTTTGCCACGCACCTTTTAAACCGCGGTGCAGACTTAAGGAGCGTGCAGGAACTTTTAGGCCACGTAAATCTTTCAACCACGCAAATATACACTCATCTTACTACCGACCGATTAAAAGCCGTGTATGACAAGGCGCATCCCCGCGCTTAATAATGTTCTCTGGTTAACCGGTTAGCCTGTTAACCTGTTTAAACGCAAAACAACAACCGGCTAATTGGCCAACTGGCAAACTAATATGTTTATTCTTTATGATTTGATATTTTTAATCATCACAATTTTTTATCTACCTATATATCTATTTCGTAAGAAATTCCACCGCGGATTTTTATCGCGTTTGGGAATTTTACCTCGATATGTATCATTGAATAATTCCATCTGGGTTCACGCGGTAAGCGTAGGCGAGGCAGTGGCAGTAAGGATTCTCATAGAGGAACTAAGAAAGTTTTATCCTACTAAAAGGTTTGTTATCTCAACTGTTACGGCTACAGGTAATAAGATTGCTAAGGGTATTGCCGAGAAAACCGATTTTGTCACCTATCTTCCTTTAGATTTTAGTTTTATTGTCAAGCGTGTTATAAATAAAATTAGGCCATCTTTATTTATTATTGCTGAAACGGAGATCTGGCCGAATTTAATCTCTTATCTCGCCAGACTTAACATACCTATAGTCATAGTAAATGGGAGGATTTCAGATAGTTCCTTTAGGGGTTATTTGATGATAAAATTTTTATTAAGACCAATTTTAAATAAAATCAGTTTGTTCTGCGTTCAGACCCAACGTGATGCCCAAAGATTAATCGGCTTAGGTGTATCTGGCGATAAGATAAATATAACCGGAAATATGAAATTCGATTTTAAAGATTACACAGATTTAAAAAAAGATTACACAGATTATAGATTGAAATTGGGACTCAACCCTAAAGAAAAACTTTTGGTGATGGGCTCAACTCATCCGGGCGAAGAAGAAATTATTTTAAATGTATATCAGGGATTAAACAAGGAATTTCCCGATCTAAGACTTCTGATTGCCCCGCGTCATCCTGAGAGAGCCAAAGATATAGAGAAAATTGTAATTAAATATGGATTAAATTTAGTAAGAGTTAGCCAGTTAGCCAGTTTACCGGTTTGCCAGTTAAACAGGCCAACAGGCCAACAGGCCAACAGGCCAACAGTTTTTATCCTCGATACCATAGGTCAGTTAATGAATTATTACGCCATTTCTGACATAGTCTTTGTGGGCGGTAGTTTAGTTAAAAAGGGTGGCCATAATATCTTGGAACCCGCTTCATTAGGTAGGCCGGTTTTATTCGGCCCCCACATGTTTAACTTTCGCGATATTGCAGAACTGTTTTTGAAAAATCAAGCCGCAATATTAGTCCATAATCAAAAAGAACTAAGAGAAAAGATAAAAGATTTATTGAGTAATCCTTCTCTGGCCACACAATTTTGCCAGCGCGCCCAGGAGCTTATCTTGGGAAATCAAGGCGCAACCCAGAAAAACGTGGGGTTAATAAAAAATCTCTATGCAAAAATATCTTTATAATTTAGCCACCGACGAATATAGAGGCCTTATTCCCAGCATAATCAAGGTTTTTCTATTTATATTATCTCTTATTTACGGTTTAGTAGTCGGAATTTTGATTTTATTTTATCGGCTTAAGCCGCGTCGCCTGCCGTGTAAAGTTATTAGTGTCGGCAATATAACATTAGGCGGCACCGGCAAGACCACGGTTGTAGAATATATTGTTCGGTATTTAAAACAGCAAGGACATAAAGTTGCGATATTAAGTAGAGGATATAAAAGAATGGTTCAGGGTTCAGGGTTCAGGGTTCAGGGCCACGAAACAATGGGTGATGAACCTTACATGCTCTATAATAAATTAAGCGATGTTCAAATTATAGTGGATTCTGATAGGATTAGAGGAGCAAATAAGGCAATAAAAAAATACGGTGTGGATACCGTTATTTTAGATGACGGGTTTCAGCAATGGAAGATAAAAAAGGATTTAGAGATTGTGACTATCGACTCCACCAATCCTTTCGGAAATCAGCGCTTGATTCCGCGGGGCATTTTGCGTGAACCGTTAACTTCGCTTAAGCGGGCGGATATATTTATTTTAACCAAGACTAACCTTATGCCGAATGTAGTAAAACAAGCAGTTTCTCTTCGGCATCCCGAAGTAACGCTTCAAGGAGACGCTGCATTCGGGAATCCCGATGTGGCAGATATAAAGGATTTCTTGAACCAAATTAATCCCCGGGCAGCGGTTTTCCAAGCCATACATCATCCGATAGGGTTTTATGCGATTAATAAACCAGACGAATTGCTCAATACTGAATTATTGAAAAACAAAACAGTAACCTTATTTTCGGGTATTGGCGACCCGGAATCCTTTGAAAATTTAATCTTAAATCTGGGGATGAATATCGGTTTATCGTTTAAATTCCGCGACCATTATAATTATACTCAGAAAGATTTAGACAAGATTATCCAGCGTTCCCAAGATAAGAACATAAATACTGTTATTACCACTGAAAAAGATGCCGTCAGAATTTACGAGTTACGAGTTACGAGTTACGAGTTACGAGTTTTAGTCCTGCGCATTAAACTTGAGATTAAGGATGAGCAAAGATTCTATCCTCGATTACTGGGGCTGTATTCTGCTTAGGGCCCTTGGGCCGTTGGTAAGGGTTCTGCCTTTATCTTTTGCCTTATTTTTCGGCAGGAGATTGGGCGATTTGCTTTATTATCTGGACCTTAAACACAGGGCGATTGCTTACGCCAATATCAAGACGGCGCTGGGAGATAAATTATCGCCTGCGCAGTTATCTAAGCTTACCAAAGAGACGTATCAGGCATTCGGACAGAATTTTATTGAGATGTTTTTTATTCCTTTGGTGGATAAAGAATACGTAGATAAATATATTACTTTTGAAGGGTTAGATTATCTCCAAGCAGGGTTAAAGAGAAATAAAGGCGTAATTATCCTGACGGTTCACGCGGGCATCTGGGAGTTTGGCAATGCTGTTTTTTCCGCGGCGGGCTTTCCTTTTGCCGTATTTGCCCGGAATCAACGCTATCCGCGGTTAGATAAACTTCTTAATTTATACCGCGCGCGCAAGGGCCAAAAAGCGATTCCCCGGGAAAACGGGCTGCGCCATTTAATTCAAGCGTTTCAGGATAACCAGATAGTGGGCATGACCATAGATCAGGGAGGGAAAACAGGCTTAGGGGTTAAATTCTTCGGCAAAGACGCTTCTATGGGTTTTGGCGCGGTAAAACTTGCCTTAAGATACGATGTCGCTTTGATTGTCGCTTTTTCCGCGCGCCTAAAAGGACCTAGGGTTAAAATTATGCTCAATCCGCCTTTTATGTTTAAAAGAAGCGGCAATTTAGAGCAGGATGTATCTGAAAATCTGCAGGCGATAATCCGAAAATTTGAAGAGTACGTCGCAAAATACCCTCAGGAATATCTTTGGACTTATCGTGTATGGAAGTATGGAAAAGAAAGAGAAATCCTTATTTTAAGCGATGCCAGGACCGGGCATCTCAGGCAAAGCCAGGCTGTAGCCGGTATAGCCGGCAGGCATCTTGGAGAAAAGGGTATTAAGGCAAAGGTTAATATCGTAGAGATAAAATTTAAAAATAAACTTGCCCGGACGGCATTGGCTATGAGTAATTGTTTAGCGGGAAAATATCAATGCCAGGGATGCCTGTGGTGCCTGAAGACATTTTTAAAGAAAGATGTTTATAGTTCGCTCATAGGCCTTAAGCCGGATACTATAATTTCCTGCGGTTCTTCTCTTGCGCCGATTAATTTTGTGCTTTCTCGAGAAAGCCTGGCTAAGTCAATAGTAATTCTGCGGCCGTCTTTTTTAAGCACGCACAGGTTCGACTTAGTGATTATGCCCCGACACGATAATCCCCCTAGGAGAAAGAATGTGGCGGTTACTGAAGGGGCGTTGAATTTGATAGATGAAGAATATTTGAGAGAACAGTCGGTAAAGTTAAGTCAGGTTCATGGTTCCTGCCTGCCGGCAGGCATGGCGTGGTTCATGGTTCATGGTTTTTGTATTGGTCTGTTAGTGGGTGGAGATACAAAGAATTTCCATTTAGATAAAAATATAATATTGGAAGTTATTAAACAGATAAAATCTGTAGCTCAAGAATTGAACGCCGATATCCTAGTTACTACCTCGCGGCGCACTTCATCAGAAATTGAAAAATTGGTAAAAAAAGAATTTAAAGATTATTCACGTTGTAAAGTCCTCGTTATTGCTAATGAAAAAAATATTCTTGAGGCAATGGGTGGAATATTGGGCTTAAGCAAGATTATCGTTACTTCTCCTGAGAGTATCTCGATGATTTCCGAAGCGGCAAGTAGCAAGAAATATGTCTTAGTTTTTAATTCCCCGGGATTAAATAGGAGGCATAAGAGATTTCTTGAACATTTTAAGAAAAATAAATACATATATCTCGCCGAAGCTCGCGATTTAAGTAAGACCGTTGAAGATATTTGGCTGAATAAGCCGCCAATTTATACTTTAAATGATAGATTTTTGGTTAGCGAGGCAGTAAAGAGAATCTTTTAGTTTAAATTTAATGACAAATGCCAAAGCACAAAATTCAAAATGAGTCCAAATGACAAAGCACAAATAACAAAACATTGTTTGTTTTGACATTTGACATTGAGATTTTGGATTTATTTTGTGCTTTTCCCGATTTATCGGGATCCCGCTAAATTTTTAATTGTCGTGCGGGAGAATCTTGACATTTGACATTAAGGATTCTTTTAATTAGGGCAATATATGAATATCTTACAAATCTTACCTGAACTTAATGTCGGAGGAGTGGAGACTGGGACGCTGGATTTGTCCAAGTATTTAGTCAGGCTTGGGCACAAGGCAGTGGTGGTTTCTAACGGTGGAACATTGGTTAAAGAATTAGAATCGTATGGCGCCATTCATTACCAATTGCCGGTGCATAGGAAATCTATATTCACGATCATCCGGATGATTCCGCGCCTAGTAGAGATTATTAAAAAAGAGGAAATAGATATTGTCCATGCGCGTTCGCGGGTTCCGGCCTGGGTGGCTTATTTTGCCGCCCGCAAAACCAACAAAATATTTATCACTACCTGCCACGGCTATTACAAAAAACATTTCTTCAGCCGCGTTATGGGCTGGGCAAAAAGGGTGATTGTTTTAAGTAATGTTATCGGCCGGCATATGGTCGATGATTTTAGCGTCCCTTACCAGCATATAAGGTTCGTACCGCGTAGCGTAGATTTAGATAAATTTAAGTATATCAGCCCAGATAAGAAGAGAAGGCATGAATTTAATGTGGGTATAGTTGGTAGGATTACTCCTATAAAGGGGCACCTACATTTTATCAAGGCCATGGCTAAGGTAGCCAGGGTAGTGCCCCATCTTAAAATATGGATAGTAGGCGATGCCCCGGCTTCCAAGGAGGCATATAAAGAGCAAGTGCAGGTTTTAATAAAAAGATTAGGGCTTTGGCCGGCTACTCAATTTTTAGGCACCTCAAGAGATATCCCGGCGATTCTGGCGCACCTAGATCTTTTGGTGCTCGCCACTACCACCCATGAGGCATTTGGCCGGGTGATTGTAGAGGCGCAGGCAAGCGGCGTTCCCGTAGTGGCGACGCGGGTAGGCGGGGTAATTGATATTATTGATGATGGAAAAACAGGGTTACTTGTTCCACCTGCTGATCCTGGGAGTATGAGTGAAGCAGCAATAAAGATATTTAAAGATGTAGAATTAAGCCGTCATTTAGCGCAAGACGCCTACAACAAGGTAAGGGAAAAATACAATGTGGAACTTATGGTAAAAAATACCCTCGATGTTTATCGGGATGCGCTCGCTAATTTTAAAATTTTAGTGATTAAGCTGAGCTCCTTAGGTGATGTTATCCTTTCTACAGCGGCGATAAGGGCGATAAGAGAGAAATTTGGGGATAAATATAAAATTACCGTTCTTGTAGGCGAGGAATCAAAAGACGCACTTTTGAAATGTCCTTACATAGACGAATTGTTGGTTTGTGATTTTAAAAATAAGGATAAGGGCTTAAGCGGATTTTTCAGACTGGTTAATATTTTAAGAAAGAAAAATTTTGATCTGGTGATTGACCTACAAAATAGCCGTAGGAGCCATCTTTTATCTTTTTTAATCTTCTGCCTAAATCGTTATGGATATGATAATAAAAAATTCGGATTTTTGCTTAATCACCGCATAAAGGACGAAAAGCCGGCTATTGACCCGGTGACACACCAATTTAGGGTTCTTGGGCTGTTA
>Ga0315281_10007800_pt1 | contig 15002 bp, 12 predicted proteins | sample YL17G07_0_MG_FD_204540 | JGI IMG/M metagenome (GOLD analysis project Ga0315281, IMG submission 204540) | Sediment microbial communities from Yellowstone Lake, YNP, Wyoming, USA - YL17G07_0 | ecosystem: Environmental > Aquatic > Freshwater > Lake > Sediment | place: USA: Wyoming | collected...
GAACCGAGAAATTCGATTTGATCGCAGCCTTTGCCGTAGCTGAACATATGAGCTATGGCCAGTTGCATTCGTTCTTTTTATGGGTCAGGAACCATTTGAACGACAATGGGCGGCTGTTGCTGCAATTTCCCGAAGGCGCATCGCCATTTGGCCTGGCAAATCAGAATGGCGATTTTACGCACACGACCAACCTTACAAGATCAAAGATAAATGCACTCTGCAATATAAGTAATATGATGCTGCTGTCTTATGCCGATGAAATTCTGTCCTCGAATAAATTGTGTTCCTTCGGGTTGCCGGGAAAAGCGTGTCTGATTTTGCTGCAGTGGTATGCACGATTGCTGAAATCCGCAATGAGAATTATTCTTTATCCCGTGGCGACAGAACTGAGATTGGGTATGAACAGTATTGCTGAAATCACGATTCCAAAGACGGCTGAAAACAGAGTTCATCAGTAAGACATGGTCCAAATGGCTGACCAAAGGGCCCCTGGATTTTAATGACCGTACGCTCAAGAGTGACATATCCATGAAAATCGTTTTAAATGCGACCTGCTTAAATAGCCATCCTTCCGGGGCGCGAAATCGTTTTGTTGGTATTTACCAGCAGATATTTAAGTTATGTCCGGAGGTGGATTTTATTGTTTTTGAGCCAAAAGACTGCAGCATTTCAAGCTGGTTTTCTCGTTCTTTTAATGTGCGCTATATTAAAACCGGCCAATCCAGCGAAAATTCAATACAAAGATATTTAAGTGGTAAGTTATTTTGGAGCAGAGAACTTAATAAAATTAATCCGGATATTTTTGAGACATACCACCTTCCGCTGGTAAAATCTCCCGCAGGACGAACAATTCTAACGGTCCACGACATTCGATATCTGCGTTTCCCGCATTTATATTCCCCATTTCGGCGTGTCGTAAGCCGTTCACTTCTCAGGTCTGCCTTATTACGATCCGACCTCGTGATCACGGTTTCCAACGCGATAAAAAAAGAAATTCTTGATTTTTGTCCTAAAGCAAATGTAAAAGTAATTCATAATGGTATCGATCCGGAAGCATATCACTCGCTCTCTGGCGAAGACTTGTCAAAAATTAAAGAGAGCCTCAATTTGCCGCAAAAGTTTATATTAAGTGTTGGCCATTTGGAAAAAAGGAAGAATTATCCGCGACTTTTGGAAGCAATAAGCAGCTTGAATTTAAAAGGTAATAATCTATTTCTGTGCATTGTTGGAAATGAAGGCGACGATTCGAAGGCTATTCTTGATAAAATTAATGAGTTGAAACTTATCAACAACGTTAAACTTTTAAAGAATCTTACGGACCATGAGGTGCGTGGCTTATATCGTCTTTGCTCTTTATTTGTATTCCCTTCGCTCTACGAGGGTTTTGGTATTCCGATTATTGAAGCTATGGCCGCTCAATGCCCCATGGTGTTGAGCGATCTGCCGGTTTTCAGGGAAATAACAGAAAATCAGTCTTTGTATTTTAATGAAAACGACCCTGAATTAATGGCCCGGGCGATCCTCAAGGCATACGATTCAGCATCGGAACAAAAACGTCTGATAGAGTACGGCACGAAAAGAGTGGAAATGTTCAAGTATGATAAATTAGCGCGGGATTTAAAGCAGATCTATTTTGATGGCGTTTGAGTGACTCATGATTGAAGTATCCGGGGTGAAGCGAATTCTATTTTTAAATAGCTGTTCATTTTGCTGTGCAGGCGGTTATCGCGGAACAATTGATGGGGTTTGCTGATGTGCGGTCTCGTGGGATTTCTTGGAGGACCATTATCGCACAGTGAAAGAGACGGCGAGGCCTTGCTTCAGCGAATGGCCGATACGATTATTCACCGTGGTCCTGATGATGCGGGGTATTGGTGCGATATTGATCATCGGATAGGTTTTGGGCATCGGCGGCTGTCTGTCGTCGATTTATCCCCGGCGGGGCATCAGCCTAAGCATTCTGCTTGCGGCAGATATGTGATTGCTTTTAATGGTGAGATCTACAACCATCTTGAGTTGCGGAGCGAGTTAGAAAAACATTCACAACACTTCTTTGATAAAGAGAAACGCCAACGATGGGAGGGCCATTCGGACACGGAAACGCTGCTGGCGGCCTTTGCATATTGGGGTGTGGATGAAACACTTAAACGTACGGTGGGGATGTTTGCCATCGCCTTATGGGATAAAACCGAGCACAGGTTGCATCTCATCCGTGATCGCTTGGGGGAAAAACCTCTCTATTATGGATGGACCAACGGTAGTTTTGTTTTTGGTTCGGAGTTAAAAGCGATTGTGCGTTATCCCTCCTTTGCCAATGAAATTTCTCGCGAGTCTTTATGCCTTTATCTCCGGCATTGCTACGTTCCAGCGCCATACTCTATCTACAAAAACATATTTAAATTGGAACCAGGCTGTCACCTGAGTCTGAGTTTGGAAGATGCCGTTTCACCACCTGTTGAGGTTTTACGGGCACCGCTGATGAGTGGTGGTCTTACCCTGCGTCGTTGGTGGTCACTGTATGATGCCGTGGTGGAAGGAGCGTCGAATCCTATTAGCGATGAAAAAGAAGCGATAGAAAGTCTTGAGTCACAATTACGACTTTCCATCAGGCAGCAATCCATAGCTGATGTGCCGCTGGGCGCGTTTCTCTCCGGCGGTGTGGATTCCTCCACCATTGTGGCGTTGATGCAAGCGGAGGCCAAAACACCCGTTCAAACGTTCACTATTGGTTTTGATAATCCTAGTTATAACGAAGCGGTTTACGCGTCGGCTGTGGCTAAACACCTGGGGACCGAGCACAACGAGGTGTATTTATCCCCAGCGGATGCATTGGGAGTTATCCCGAAGTTACCCCACTTGTATGATGAACCGTTCGCTGATTCATCTCAAATCCCGACATATCTGGTGTGTGCTCAAGCAAGACAGCGAGTAACCGTGGCCCTCTCAGGTGATGCGGGTGATGAGTTATTCGGCGGATACAACCGGTATTTACTTGTGCCCGGTTCATGGGACAAATTCAATAGTCTTCCTCACCCCCTGCGTAAAATGCTGGCGAATGCCTTGTTATGTGTTTCAACCCAGGGATGGGACAAAATAAACGCACTTGTAGATGGTTTGCTGCCGGAACGGTTTAAGTTTTCAATGCTGGGAGACAAACTGCATAAAATGGCGGCACGGTTAAAGACCATTCAGGATGTGGATGATTTGTATTACAGTCTGGTTTCAGAGTGGACACGACCCGAGGATATTGTGTTGGGCGCAAAAGAACCCGTCAGCTTGCTGACGCGTCGGACAGATTGGCCCGCCTTGCCCGACGTCGAGCAGCGTATGATGTATCTCGATGCGATGACCTATCTGCCCGATGATATTCTATGCAAGGTGGACCGGGCGGCAATGGGCGTGAGTCTGGAAACTCGTGTGCCTTTTTTGGACCATCGCGTGGTTGAATTGGCTTGGCGCCTGCCATTGCGCATGAAAATTCGCGACGGGCAGGGTAAATGGGCGCTGCGTCAAGTGCTGTATAAATACGTCCCACGTGAATTAATAGAACGCCCGAAACAGGGTTTTGGCTTGCCTTTGGGTGATTGGCTGCGTGGGCCACTGCGAGATTGGGCTGAAACATTGCTTGAGGAATCGCGTCTAAAGCGAGAAGCGTTCTTTTATCCGGGACCAATTCGCACAAGGTGGCAAGAGCACCTCTCAGGCAAACGCAACTGGGAGCATAGTCTTTGGGGTGTGTTGATGTTTCAAGCCTGGCTGGAGAATAATCAGTGATAAAAAACAGTAGGGCATTGTAATGATTCGAAATATTTTATGGGTTGGTTTTCTTTTCCGTTTTGCCGTGGCGGTCTGGAATGGGTTCTTTGGCCCGAGCTTCGGCGCAGGGGGTGATGCCGCGGGGTTTCAAGAGGTGGCCGTCGAATTCTCCAAAAACGTATCGGTTGAGGAATTTAAAATTACCTATGTGTATCCCTATGTTCTTGGTTTTATCTATTATATAACAACCGACTCCTTGTTTCTCGGAAGTTTATTGTCTGCGGTGGCGTGGTTTGCATCCGGATCAATTTTTATTAAAACCATGCGGCTCTTCTCAATCAGCAAGTCGAATCAGTCGAAGGCGATGCTTATTTATGTCTTGCTGCCGAGTTCAATTCTGTATACGAGTGTGACCTTGCGGGAACCGTACCAGTTGCTGTTTGTCAATCTTGCAATATACTCGGCTTTAAAAATTTATATGAACAGGTCTTTTGCCCACTGGCTTTTTCTTGCAGTCGCCATGATAGGCATGGGAGTGTTGCATGGCGCGCTCCTGGCGCTCGGGTTGTTCGTTATGATAACCACCTTGATCATGTTGACGCTCTGGAGAGGCAGGCATTTTTCATTTAAAAACCTGTTGCTTGTAATGCCGTTAATCGTTCCTCTTGCGCTCTATGGCCTGTTGTTTTTTTCAGATATTGCATACAATCTCGATGAAGGCCTGGGTACGGCGATTAGTAATTATCAGTCAGGCGCGCTGGTAGACGCGGAAGGCGCCCGAGCAAATTACAAAGTAGGAGATTTTGTTGAGTTCAAAGGAGTATCGGACTTAATCTTATTCGTGCCGGTATCCATAGTTCAATACTTTCTTGAGCCCTTTCCCTGGCACGTTTCCTCAGTCACTGATCTACCAGTGGTTTTTGAAAATGCTCTGCGCGCCTGGTTGATATGGCAGGCGTTGTTTGCCTTGCGCCATATGAAAGACCGAAGGGAACGGTCTGTTTTACTTGTTTTTTTATCTTTTATATTACTCGAAACGATGTGGTCGCTGGGAACAATCAATTGGGGCACCGCGGCAAGACACCATATCCCGGGTACTGGCTTGTTGTTGATCGCGGCTTTTGCCTATGCCAAAACCCCGGTCAAACATAGCAGGGCAATCGTTCCCTCAAATTAAAATGGCAATCATATTCACGCTATTATGCAAATATGCAGTTAAGTGACCTGTTGAGCATAATACTTACTGTTGACTTTCTACATCTCTGCAATACGGTGACAAATTTTTCTACAATTGTAGTAACATAGGCTGAGGGTATTTGAAGTTTTCAAATAGGTGCATTAAATGATGGTTCGTTTAAAAAAAATATCAATAAATTTCTACTTCAGGAACCCAGAACGTAAGCCCGTAATAATATTTCACCGCGAACACACGGATATTTTAAGAAAATTTATTCTCTTCGATATAGATTACACGGTGTTGGACGCTGACGGCGATGTTCTTCATATCACACCGCACCTTATTGCTCTGATGATAAAGAATCTCAGATATTTGGTGCGTTCTTTTCATATTGCCAAGACAACTTTATCTGGACGATTGTACAAAATCTATCTCTTGAGCTTTATTGAGTACACAAAACCCAAAATTGTGATTACACTGATAGACAATTCCTATCTTTTCCAGTGGGTCAGCAGGATTTATAAAAAAGCCGAATTTTACGCGATTGAAAACGGAGCTAGAAACGATGTTAGAGGTGCCTCAGATATTATGTCTATGCCTAATCTATTTTGTTTTGGCAATTATGATATAGATGTTTTTCGGAACAATGGACATCTTATAGATAATTATTATCCGGTGGGCTCGTTGTTCGGTGGTTATTACAAAACTGAGGTGTCACCATCCAAGGTGAATATAAATTATGAAATATGTATGGTATCGCAATGGGAGCCTTCTATATTGTCTAATGATAGCCAACCTGGTCGTAAAGACGCTTTTAAACTGCTAGATCAATACTTGAATTTGTATGTCAATAATCATTCATGTTCTATGTGCATTGCAACACGTTCAAATGAATACCAAGTACTGAATTATTATAAAACTATTTATGGTAAAAGTGTGCATATAATTCAATACGACAAATTCGATTTTACTACTTATAAAGCCATGGATTTCAGCTCAATTATAATAGCCTCAAATTCAACTGCAGCTGTTGAAGCTTTCGGATGGGGGAAAAAAACATTATTCTGTACCCTATCACGAGACAAGAGATACAGTTATCCGGTGGAGGATTATTGTTCTGTTAAAACTGTGAGTTATGACGAGTTCGAGAAAAAACTGGATTTTTTAAGGAATATGGATTACAACGTGTATCTTAAATCCACTGAGCGTTCGAGAAAGTATCTTATGAATTATGATTTTTCGATGCCGGCCCATAAATACATCCGAAACATGATCTTAAAAAGGCTTGGAAAATAGTATTGATTTTGAAAGATAATTCCATCATACAGTCTTTATCTAAAATGCTTTTATTGAAATTTATATTAAAATACTTTGCTATTTTATTGCACTGGCGTGAAACTAAAGTTATTTTAATAAAATGCCGGCTTATATCCGTCCAGTCGACTGCGGTTATGGCTCTTTATTACTTATTATCAGTTGTGACAGGCGTGCTGGACGGTGTAAGCATGGTGGTGCTGGTAGATGTTGTTGTGGGGAGGGTTGGTCCAACAGCGAATTCACTGGTTTCAGACTATATAATTCGCTGTCTTGTCTTTTTTTCACTGCCCCAAACGGTGAATGCAATTTATTTTGCTCTGGTATTTCTATTTATATTAAGACTTATGTCTTTTTTTGCTATTAACATTTTGGATGCTCATATCGGAGCTTTTCTCAGAAGAAAAATTCAGAACGAAGGATTTTATCAGTTACTTCACGGAGACTGGGAATTCCTCCGGGAAATCAGGGTTGGACAGCGCGTCGGCGCCGTAACTGAAGAAGCGGCGAATGTTGCCAGGTTCTTTACTGCGTTAATCAAACTCGTTTATGGTATCATCAGTGTTGTTGTGCTGATTATCATGGCGTTACTGGTCAGTCCCGGGATGTCTATTCTTTTTATGATCGTGGTGCTGCCGATTCTATTTATTTTTAAGTTTGTTATAAACAAGCAGGGTAACATTTCGAAGTATATTACAAAAGAGAGACAAGGACTCTACGCAAAAATAACGGAAAACCTTACCGGCCTGTTCCAAATCAAAGTGGAAGGGGACATTGACAGGCACGTCGAATCAGGATTGAGTAATCAGGAAGCGCTTACAAGACTGGAGATAGATTTTTATTACTCTATAGCGTATGTATATGTGTTAAACATGCTCTTCCCTGTCGTGATCTTGCTTTCTTTTTACATGTGGTCTACATGGAAAGGACAGACTCTCACCGAGAGCATGCATTTGCTGGCTGGTGTGGGGGCCATCGGCAGCAGGGCCGTATCCCAGGTGAGCAATCTGTTTTCGAGCGTTGCCGGGCTTACCGGATTTTCCGGAAGCATTCTGCCTGTTTATGAACTGTTCACGGTGCCTGCCGAGTGTTCAAAAAAGACAATAGCAGAAAATACAGTTGCAGTGAGCATGATAAACGTATCCTACAATTATTCGGGGAAATCCGGTATCACCGGTGTTACTCTAAAAGCAGGAATTGGCACTCCGCTCATAATTAAAGGCCCTTCAGGCGCCGGTAAAACCACTATTGCCAACCTCATTGCCGGTATATACAAGCCACATCTCGGAAAAATATGGTACACGGGAGAATCTGGCCGAGATTATAGCGCATTGGAGTATAAACCCAGAGTGGGCTATGTAACGCAAGATGTACACCTTTTTCATGGCACAATAAGGGATAACCTGTTTTCTGCGGGGCAGGCTACCAACGGATCTGTTAACGATATTTGGAAGTATCTCAGGCAAGCCGGGGCTGAGGGCTTTGTTGAAAACCTTGGTGGAATTGACGCTGAGATAACCGAGGCGGGGAGATCTTTGTCTGGCGGTGAAAAAAGACGCATTGGTATTGCTCGGGTTTTGACAAAAGAACCTGACATTCTTATACTGGATGAAGTAACCTCCGGGCTCGATGCTGAGATGAGATCGGAATTAATTTATACAATAAATAATCTGTCACGCCAGATGGTGGTAATAATGATTACCCACGAAGATATTAACTTAGAAAGTGGAGAACTATTTACCATAACCGGTAATATCATACTGAATGGACATAAGAACGAATTGGAACCGAAAAAGTTTATCAACTTGTTTTAGACGTTAATTTCAGAATTAGTAGTAAGCGGGAATGAATATGAAAATCCTTGTCAATAATATTATCAGGCACAATGCAACAGTTACAAGGCAAAGAAGGGAACTGCAGAACCGTCATAAGGCAGTAGTGTTGTGGTTTACTGGACTCCCCAGTTCCGGTAAATCGACTATTGCACATACTGTTGAAGAAAAGCTCCATCAAATGGGATGTCATACATTTGTATTTGATGGTGATAATGTAAGGCACGGATTGTGTTCTGATCTGGGGTTTTCCAAAATGGACAGAACTGAAAACATCAGAAGGATTGGTGAGATGTCAAAGCTCTTTGTTGAAGCCGGAATCATTGTATTAGCAGCCTTTGTTTCTCCTTTTCGATCTGATCGCCGAAAGCTCAAGGAGCTCTTCAAGGACGGAGATTTTATCGATATTTTTTGCAGCTGTCCGGTAGAAATTTGTGCGCAACGTGATCCAAAAGGTCATTATGATATGGCAAAAACCGGTAAGTTAAAAGACTTCACTGGTATATCAGCTCCTTATGAAAGTTCCGAACATAGTGCGATTACGCTTAAAACAGCGGAAATGACCATCGGGGAGTGTGCAAATATTGTCATAGCGTATATGATTAATAATAAAATCTTAACGATTCAAAATATTGATGAATAGAATATATTGATTGTACAAATCGCTTCTTATCCATAGGACATATCAATTTGTAAGGAATTAATTTATGGAGTTTAGATGTTAGAGGCTGTGACGGCAATAATTCAGGCTAGGTATTCATCTAATCTGTTCCCTGGCAGAAGTATGGTAAAAATTGCGGGCAGAACGGTTCTTGAACACATAGTTTCTAGGATACGCCAGATAGAGTATGTGTCGGAGATCATCCTTGCTACGACAGCTGAGCATGAAGATGACACCCTAGTGCTAGAAGCGAAAAGACTGGATATTTTAGTATACAGGGGGGACAAGCAGGACGTTGTCGCAAGACTTTTGGGGGCTGCATGTATGGGCAATGCAGAAAGCATCTTAAAGATAAACGGGAATCATCCGCTGTTTGATCCTTACTTGGCGGAAGATATGATCAAAAAACATTTATGCGGTAGTTTTGATTTTAGCTACAATGAACATGTAAATGGGGTTCTTTTCGGTACAGGCTGTGAAGTGATTAACAAAAAACTACTTTATGATCTTAATGACAAAACACTTACACCGGAACAAAGAGAGGCTGGAACTCTCTATTTTCACCAGAATGATCTTGGTTACAAGCTAAACATCCATCCATATTCTAATCCTAGACGATATTTTAATATATGTTTTGATACGGGAAAAGACCTGAAGCTCATAGATTTTGTTATTAATAATCTTGAACAACCTTACACAGGTGAAATTATAGATTTACTAGATAAAAATCCTGTCCTGGTGGAAAGTAATAAATATATATCTATACAGGAAGTGGGGATTGAAAAACTTTACCTGTTTCCTGAAAAGATTGCCGCCTTAAAAGATAAAAATTTAGCAGACACCGACTATACATATCCAGTAAGTGTTGAATTATCGCTTACCAACCGATGCAATTTTGACTGTGTTTGGTGTTCCGATAAGGATATTAGGGTACGTAGTAGTGGTGATATGGATTTTGAGGTACTAAAGCGTCTTTTTGATGACTTAAAACAGGGTGGAACAAAGGGCATAGTTATTGAGGGCGGAGGGGAACCGACATTACACAGGAGTTTTGTAGACATTGTAAATCAAGCATATGAGCAGGGATTTGGAGTGGGACTAATTACAAATAGTAGCATTAGAATAACAAATGATATTCTCGACAAACTAGAATGGATTAGAGTAAGTTTGGACGCGTCTAATAGAGAAGAACAAAAGCTTTTGAAGAGAAGTGATAGCTTTGAGCGTGTAATGAGCAATATTAAAAGTGCATGTTTATCCAAAGCTACTGTGGGCATCGGATATGTAGTAACATCAAAAAATATTGGAAATCTTGAATCACTTATTCTCAGGTTGAGAGATTTTGGGGTTAATTATATCCAGTTTCGTCCGGTTATTGATCATGAGGAACTTAATACCAACATAGACTTGACATATTTAAATCGTTATCAGAACAGCAAGTTTTCCGTGATCTTAGATGGTATGCGTCAAAATTTAGCTGAGGGTAACGATAACTTACCCTGTATAGTACATAGCCTGACAACTGTTATAGCCTCGGATGGAAGTGTCTACTTGTGCGGCAGATTGAATATTCATGAATGGTTTAAACCGATAGGAAATATTAATAATCAATCATTCAGGGAAATCTGGCATGGCAAAATAAGAATAAAGCAATCCATGATGGTTTCAGATCCTGGCTTTTGCAAAGAGCATTGTCCTAGGTGCAGGCTTACGAAATTCAATCAGCTTTTCGACCGACTCCATAAAACAAAAACAAAGAATTTTATTTAAGATGAAGATACCATTTGAAAGAGAATACAGAGAAAAGTATTATAAATTGCTCGAAGATATTTTTGAGAGCAATTATTTATCTGAAGGCGCAATGGTAAATAGATTCGAGGACGCTTTCGGCAGATATATAGGTATTCCATGTTTGGCTGTAACAAATGGAGGTACCGGGCTCCTGAACATCTTAGAATATATCGGAGTTATCGGACAGGACGTCATTGTCCCCGCCAACACCTTTTGGGCCACTGCCGCTGCCGCAAAGAGGGCCGGGGCGAAGGTTATTTATGCAGACTGTAACCGGGAGGACCTCTGCCTTTCATTAGAAGACCTGAAAAAAAGGGTTACAAAAAACACCAGAGCAGTGGTTGTTGTGCACATTGGCGGCCATATAGCCTTTGAAATTGATCAAATAGCGGCTTTCTGCAAAGAGCGTGAAATATTTCTCGTCGAGGACTGCGCCCATGCCCACGGCGGCTCGTGGAATGGCAGATCAGGCGGGGACTGGGGTTTTGCAGGTTCCTACTCTTTTTACGCCACTAAAACCATGCCAATGGGTGAAGGGGGCATCGTGTGCTCCAAAGACGAGAAATTTATGGAATGGCTCAAATATAATAGGAACTATGGCAAAAAGGTGTCAGGCGGCAAAGTTTCATATATGATAAAGAACGGCTTCAACTTCAGGATGAACGAGATGACCGCCGCCTTTGGTCTTGTCCAATTGCAGCGCCTCCCGACTATCCTGGACTGGAAGAAGCGCCTTACGGCAAAATACGACCAAATCTTCGAAAACCGGGTAAAATTCCCTTTGGGCATGGTATCTGGCTATTACAAATATATTGTCTTTGATTACCCCCTGAAGATGGAAACCGGCAAAGTTTTTGCTCAAACAGATTTTGGTCCTGAAATAGAAGGGATTACTTATGATCTTCCCAACTCATCCTGGGTTGCTGAACACCACAAGTGTCCGCCCATTTATTTTGGCTGGGACGAAGCTGAAAAAGATGTTGAGGAATTGAAACACATCCTTCTACAAAACTGATAATACATCGAATCCAATGCTTTTTAACTCATTCGTGTTCATTTTTCTTTTAATGTGCTTTGGAAATCCTGGAGTGGGTACTACAAATACCTGTACTCAAAACTTAATAGAACGAATTATGCCCTATCATCCGCTGACAGATAAGCTTCTTATGCAAAATAACAGGTATCATATTGTGAAAGACGTAGAGGATTATCTGTCACGGTATGCATCACATTCAGGAATACGACTCATAGGTTTTTACAATCCCTCCAAATACGGTTTTCGAAATGAAGACTTTTATAACGGCATGCATAGCCGTAAAGTAGTACCATGTAAAATTATCAAGGATGAATTGTGCTGATAAAGACTAGTTACAACCTTCCGCAGGATGAAAGAAAATCGAATGTCCTCATTATGGAAGAGTTGTAATGCTCAATAGTAAAGTGAAAAATCATATATATATACATATGGGTTATAGCAGGTCAGCCTCGACATGGCTTCAAAACAAAGTTTTTCCAGTTATCCCTAACCTTCAATATTTAGGCAAAACTGAAGCAGATTATCCCCAGTGGATGATTAACTGGAATTATTTGGATCGCCTCATGTTGGACAAGAATGTCGATGTTATCCAAAGTCATCTTAATCGAGGTCTCGAAAGAGGGGATGTATTGGTTTCCTCGGAAGCCTTTACGCAGACAGGTGGAATTGTTGACCAGATAGAAAGAATAAAATCTTTAGTAACTGACCCCAAAATTATACTGGTTTTGAGAGATCCGGTTGATCTGGTAGTTTCAAAATATCGTCAGTCGCGAATGCAAGGATTTTTTAATGATAAGCTCGAACATTATCTGGACTATTCCTCTGCCCCATTTGATCTTGTGAGAAGAAAACGACTATATCTGCATGACTATATTTATCCACTGGTGATAGAGAAATTATTTTGTGAGTTTGGCTCGAAAAATACACTTGTTATAAAGTATGAATATTTAGTGAAAGATTCGAAGGCTTTTTTAGCAATACTATTGAAGTTTTTGGGAGTGAAAGATAAATTAGAAATTGATTATTTACCAGTAAATCAATCCGATAAAAACATTTTTGTTGAACAAGAAACCATAAAGCATTTGAGATGTTTTTTTGACTCGATTTTTAATTATAGCGTTATTCCTGATTATATTGTTGATTAATGCCCCACAGTTAGTGGCGTTTTAAATTATGTTTGGAAATTCTAAAAGTGATCGCAGCTATATCTAAGGCTGTTTTTATTCTCCTAGTGAACACTCGGAATTTTATTATTTAATTTATGACGGTATGTGCCGCCGGAAAGTTGTATCATATAAAATTATCAAGGATGAATTATGCCGGTAAAACAAGGAATATGTTCTCCACAGAATGACAGAAGAATGAAGGTCCTCGTTATCGCTCCTCATATGGATGACGAAACTCTTGGGTGCGGCGGAGTAATGGCTAGGCATAAGGAACAGGGAGCCTTGGTGTGTGTTGTTTTCGTCGCACACCGGGTATATAATCACCTATTTGACAAAAAGAGAAACGACATCGAGAAGTCACATACCGTGAAGGCAAAAAAGGTCATCGGATATCACGAGGCCATCTTTCTTGATCTGAATGACGAACGGCTCGATGCATGCCTCCAGGACATAATAATACCCCTCGAACTAGAGATTCAGTCATTTATGCCTGACATGGTCTACGTGCCATTCTGGGGCGACAATAACCAAGACCACCGTGCGGTCTTTGACGCGGCGCGCGTAGTGCTTCGTCCTGTGGCGGCCCCTTTTGTCAATAACGTCTTCATGTACGAAGTACCATCCTCCACGGAACAATCGCCGCCTTTGACTGAAAATGCTTTTTTGCCAAATTATTATGTCTGCATCGATAAACATATAGATAGAAAGATCAAGGCATTGCGGTGCTACGAGACCGAGTCTCGATCATATCCCCACCCGCGCTCGGAAGAAGCCGTAAGAATTCTTGCCCAAAAACGTGGTATCGAGACTGGATTCTGCTATGCCGAGGCTTTTATGATGCTGCGTGGGAAGTGGATATAGCATGATACTTGGAATAATACCGGCGCGTGGTGGAAGCAAAGGCATCCCCCGCAAAAATATCAAGTCTATTGCTGGTAAACCTCTTATTGCCTGGACCATTAAGGCAGCACAACAATCGACACTCATCGATAAATTCGTTGTTTCTACTGAGGATGCGGAGATCGCCCGGGTTTCCAGAGAATACGGGGCGGAGGTCCTGGAACGGCCCGCTGAGTTAGCCTCGGACGAGGCCGACACCCTCGATGTGCTCCTGCATGCGGTGGAAAATATCCCGTGCGATATCGTCGTTTTGCTACAGCCAACATCGCCGGTCAGAAGGCCGGGCCTTATAGATGAATGTATCCGCGAGTTTCAAAAGGGAGGGTATGACTCCCTTGCTACAGGTTTCAACTGCACTTACATCGAATACGGCAAAAACGACCTGAGGCGACAGGATATTGAAGGCTTCTTTTATGACGATGGCAATGTTTACGTAATGAAGGCGGATCTTCTTCGCAAGGGCGACCGCTACGGTACAAAGATCGGCAAGAAGCTCATAAGCAGATGGGAAAATGCAGAGATAGACGATGAGTTCGATTTCTGGCTTGTGGAGAAAATACTGCAAGACGGGAAGAGGGTATGAAGATAAACAAAGACCAGGTCATCCCGTCCCGCCTCCAGAAACTGGCCTTTGACTATAAGCGGGGCTCCGGACATCTCTTGGCTTATCTAATGAACCGTTTCCGGTGGCACTATTACCCGCGACTTCGCTACGTATCATGCTTTCCCGACCATGTTGATGTGGAAATCTCCTCGGCTTGTAACATGAAATGCCCCATGTGTTACACTATCACCGACGAGTTTCGGCAAAAGGTGAAAAAGAGTTTCATGGACTTTGACCTTTTTGCAAAAATCATCGATGAGTGCGTTTCGCACGGTACTTACTCCATAAGGTTGAGTTTGCGCGGAGAGGTCTTCATACACCGGGATGTTATCCGGATGATACGATACGCCAAAGAACAAGGGATCAAGGAAATCTCGACCTTAACTAACAATCTTGCACTCACGCCGGCCCTTTTCGAGGAGGCTCTTAAGGCCGGTCTTGACTGGCTTACCATATCCTTTGACGGCCTGGGAGAAACATATGAACAGATACGGAAACCGGCGAAGTTTCAGGAATCGTACGCAAAGATCAGGGAGTACCGTCTTATAAAGCAGCGTGCCCGCTCACTCAAACCGGTGATCAGGGTGCAAAGTCTGTGGCCGGCAGTGAAAGACAACGCTCAGCAGTACATAGATGCCTTCAGACCCTATGTAGATGACATAGCTTTTAATCCCCTGGTAGACTATCTCCATGCAGATGAAGATATCATTTATGTGGAGAACTTTGATTGTCCGGTTCTCTATCAACGCCTTGTAATCGGTTCTG
>Ga0315281_10007803_pt1 | contig 15000 bp, 11 predicted proteins | sample YL17G07_0_MG_FD_204540 | JGI IMG/M metagenome (GOLD analysis project Ga0315281, IMG submission 204540) | Sediment microbial communities from Yellowstone Lake, YNP, Wyoming, USA - YL17G07_0 | ecosystem: Environmental > Aquatic > Freshwater > Lake > Sediment | place: USA: Wyoming | collected...
CGGTTCCCTTAAAGCCGACAGTCGCACTACCGCCAGCAGAAGTAGGATTAAAAGCATAAGTGAAGCCGCCACCACCGCTAACGCCGTTTACATAGCCGGACAAGTGAGAAAACTCGACTTGCAGTCCGTTGAGTGCGCCATTGTAGTTTTGAGGATAGCCGAAGTCGCCCGAACCAACCACGTTTTCTTTGGTGAAGGTGGTCGAATAGATCGCACCGAACTCAGTGAATCTTGCGCCCAAAAACACGCTACCACCAACCAACTCTTGTTGGACTGTGCCCTGACCGCCACTCAAATTCAAATGGCCAATATTTTTGGTCAGGCTGGCGATGCTGGCAGCATTCGTATCCAACTGCCATGCGTCAAGAACCGTCAAAGCGCTTGCCGAACCGCTGGCAAGCCCGATGACGCCGGCTAGTGCCAAGCTTTGTACTAATTTCTTCATGATAAATCTCCTTATTGGTTAATGACTAGTTACCGAAATCTGACGGCGACCTACATAGTTACATATAAATAGTTACGCCACGCCCATTACTAAGCATGTTCCGTGCCAGCGCAGCAATATTCATTAAATAACAGGATGTTATAAATATATAGTGAAACTCTTAGGGGGTGTGGACGCTGCATGTGTAAAAAAATCCGACAAAATAATTGTTGTTGCGAGGGGTGGGGAAGCGGCACCACAAGCAGGGGTCGCTTGCCATTTCATGCGAAGATATCGTTATATAACATAAGCTTATAATTTATGGCCCTGTGGTTAACCCGGCACCTTAAGGCGCGCTACCGGAAGCCGCAAGGATCGGGCCCGTGCGAAGGGGGCGACGCCAATTCTACCCATGAATACGGCCCGCTTGGCTTTGGCGTCACCCAGTACCGCGTCAAGCTCGGCCGTTAGGCCCTGAGCTTGTTCCCATAGGGTGTTCACCGCTGTGAATTTCAGGTCATCCCGCACATAACGAGAAAAAATAAGCGGCGTCATCTCCGGCTGCATCTGTAGCCCCAGCTTGGTTGCGGTGAGCCAAAACCGTTGCAGGGCGCGGCCAGCCTCGATATAGTCATCGATGCTCTGCGGCTTTTGCCGGGCTATCAAGGCGAAGTGAGCGGCGCAGGCCATGCCGGGTATCAAGTCGAGCTGGATTCGTGGCGCCAGGGTGCCCGCCAAAAAAGTGTTAAAAAATCCGACACGCTTCCAGCTTTGCATCACCCAGCCCATCAGTCTGGTGGTGAGGGGGTCTAGCCCAATGGCCTGATCCGGCACCTTATCCTCGCTGAAACGCGCATTCCACTGGATAACGCTACGGTGCACCTCGTAGGCTTCGGGCATGGTCAAGCGTAGCTTGGCGTTTTTGAACATCAGCCGTGTGGCTTGCCATTTCCTGGCCCAGCCTTCCAGCCATAAAATAGTGTAAAGTTTTCCGACAACGGCTTCCAGCGCGGCCTTTTCGCTGGTAGACAGGGGCCGGGTACGCATTGGGCGCCGTTGCACGGTGCGCTGCGGGATGTAAGGAATGAGTTCGCTGGGGAGAATATCCGGGTCCAGCGTGAAATGGACATCGAAAATGGGTTTTTCCTCCGGGCAGCCGCTACGGCGTTGAATATCCGTACGCAGCCCTTCGCCACTGGCGGCGATGGACATGGTCTCCAGCAGGGCGCCAATGGCAATTTGGCTGGGATGCCCGTCCAGGTCATAAACGCAGTGGTGCCGGGTGTCAAAACCATGGACTGCTACGTGATCCTCATTAATTACCTCGAAACGCCACGGCTGGGTGTTGTCGCCGCTTGGCGCCCAGCGCGCCAGATCCAGAATCCTTTCGATCCGGGTACGCGTCTGGAGGCCTGTTACCTGTGTGGGGGGGGCTGAGGCGAACTTGCTGGCCAGTTGCCGCCGCGCGATGGTTAGCGCGAGGCGCTGGATAGGGTTGCGGTTGCCGCCGGGACGCCAGGTGCGGGCGAGCTTGTTGCGGTAGGCATCGAAATGGACGCCGTGCGGCGCGGCGCGGACTCCTCCCCGCTTGAGCAGGATTTTCAGGGCTTCGGTCCCGGCCACCCCGGCGCACAATTGGCATGCCATGATGGTGGATGGCCCGCGGTGCTGCGCCAGATCCACGCGCGATGGGTCGGCCAGGTAGCCCATCTGCAGCAGGGCGGGGGAGAGGCCAAGCATGAAGCGCAGGGCTTTGTCCTGTTCGGGCAAGTCGCCCAGCTGAAAGTACTGCTCGAAAGTCATCCCGCCCGGCAGGAAATTCAGCAAGGCTGCTCCCATGCCCAAGGGGGCCACGGTGATGGCCGGTATGCCCAGGTCGGCGCAGGCGGCGAAAGTGGCCTGGCGTGCGGTAAACGCGAAGAAATCGAGGCCGTCCACATATAGATCGACCCCTGTAAAGAATTCCGACAAACTGCCCTGATTGATGCCTTGGGGGAATATCTTGATGTCCAGTTCTGGATTGATGTCCTTGGCCAACTGTGCCATGACTTCGGTCTTCGGTCGGCCGAGGCTGGACATGCCTGCGCCAGCTTGGCGGTTGAAGTTGACCAGGTCGAAGACGTCAAAATCGGCAATGTGGAAGGCGCCGATACCCAGGCGGGCCAAAGTAAGCAGATGGATGCCGCCAACCCCTCCCATGCCGCCGATGGCCACCCGCTTTCCGCGCAGTGTTTCCTGCTCCGCGGTGGTGACCCAGCCGATGTTGCGCGAAAATGCTTCGTCGTAAGAAAAGGCAGTAGGCATGTTCACTGATGCTGCAGGGGCTCTATAGAATTAGGGCAGGTAAGTTAATGGCCCCGTAGCAGGCGACCAGTAATGCCGAGTTCGTCCTTCTTGGAAAAGAAAAACGGATACAGGGATTTTTCGCCGCTGGCCGCTTCCATCTGGCCACCAAACTCCGTAATCTTGCGCTCGGCATAGTCAAGTTCCAGCCGCAGCAATACTGCCGGGGCATTCACGCGGGGGCAGGTCTTTTGCTCGCCGAATTGTTCAAAGCCGAGCATTCTTTTGTAGAAGAGGACATGGCGTGGGTTAACCTCGATGACGAAATCCGTGCCGCTGTGGATGTTCCGACCATAGATGAAGGAAAGATGGAATAAAGCGGCTAAAACACGCTTGGAACGTATGCTCTGGTCGACGGCCAGTTTGGTCAGCTCACACACTTTGCGGTTTTGCGCCCGGAGTTCGTCTATCTTGTCCTGGTACATTTCATCAACCGACAATTTTTCCTCAGAATCCAGTCCCAAGGTCAATGTGCCGACAATTTCGTCGTCCTGGAACGCGAGCAATGTGACGCGGTTGGGGGCGTGTTGTATGCCTGCGCCGGTAACGTAACCTCGCCAGGAGTACATTCTTTCTACCAGCAAGCTGGCGGAGTCGAAGCTTCCTTCGGTGGTTGCCAGGCGGAACTTGAATTTGTCTTTTTCAACAGGGAGTTCCTGGGCATCGGGCGGCCCAGGCTGGTCGACCGACAATTCTTGCAGGTTGCTCGGATTTTTAAATGCGAAGATCGTTTCTGACCACATATCCGGCTGTATTTGGTTGCTTATCATATGCAGATGGCTTAAGCGCTTAGAGGCGTAAAAAACGCAAGCGGTTCAATAGGGCTAAAGATGTCAGTATAATCTAAACGGGTATTTTAACCAGCACGCCCCTCGTTTGCCACTTGTGCCAAAGTACGATCAACGCTGGCAACAACAGAAGCTCTAAAAATTGCCCCGATAGCAGCCCGACTGCGGCAAGCAGGCCGAAATCAGCGGTAGGCTGGAATTGGGAACCAATGAGAAAGCTAAATTGACTGACTAGTACCAGTGTTACCGCCAGCACAGCGCGGCCTGATGCCTCGAAGCTGCGCGCCAAGGCGAAAGTCGGGCTCGCACCGCTCTGCAGGCGGTGCTGATAGCCGTGGAACAGATGGATTGTGTCATCCACGGTTATCCCAAGCACCACGCCGGCAATCAAGCACGTGGCCATGTCGAGGGGAATGCCGGTCACACCCATCACGACAAAAACAAAGTAGAGCGGCGCCACGTTGGGAATGAGGCAGATCATCGCAGCGATGGACGAACGCCAGAGTACAACAAGCAATACGAAGATTTGGGCGAAGGCCCAACCAAAACTTTTCACCTGGCCGATGACGAGTAAATCCTGCTGGTCCGCAAACAATCGGCCATTGCCGGCGATGTCTGCCTTTACTCCGGGGATCGGGTTGTTTTTCAGATGGGTGCGGATATTGTCGATGATCTCGCCAATCGCATTTGCGCCATGCACATTCAGGCTCAACGGAATGCGCGTACGCTGATATTCGCGGTTTACAAGTTCGCTTAAGTCACGTCCGTCATAAACCAACAGTAGCTGGCTCAGGAGCTTGTCATCCGTGGGTAAGGCACGATAGAGCGCATCTTCACCATGAAATGCCCAGTTCATTTCCTCGACCACGTCCATCATGGAAAGCGTGCGATCGACATGGGGCTGGGTGGCCACCCACTTCTGGAATGTCTGGAGCGCACGCAATGTTTCCACGCGCTTGAGCGAATCTCTGCCTTGGCCGTCGAACACCACCTCTATGCCGGTTACCCCGGAAAAATGATCTTCGACAAGTTGGGTCGAACGGGTGAGCCAATGGGATTCGGGGAAAAATTTGAGAAAATTGGTTTCCACTTGCACTTTCGCCATTAACGGAAAAGCAGCAATGATGGCAATGGCGCAAGCCGCTACCGTTATGCCCGCGTGGCGCATGGAGAAACGGACGATGCTGAAGGCGACTTTCCCTGTACCGCGAAATCCGCGTTTCGGCCAGGGACCTATGTCCCATTTCACCAGTAGTGGCGGTACTAAATGAAATACCACCAGATAGACCAAGGCTGTGCCAGCCGCGCCGACAATACCGAATACCTGAATTGGCGGAATCGGCGTGAACACCAGGCTGGCCATGCCCGCGCCAGTGGTGAGTACGTTAAACAGTGCTGCTTTATGCACATCCTTAACGGCGCGGATAACCCGCTCCGGACGGAGTAATCGCGCTTGGCGCGCACGCTGCAAAGATGCATAAAGGTGCAGTAAAGTAGCGATGGTATAGGCCGCAAGCAAGGGGGGAACCATCGCCATCACCAAGGTAAAAGGTTGGCCGATGGCGACCAGAACGGCGAGTGTGGGCAGCACGACAGTGCCCATAGCCACCGCGCCGATAATGACCGGGGCTGGCCGGCCTACCACCCAAACCAGTAATGCAATGCCAATAACCATGGTGAGCGGGACAAAGAGCGCGCTGTCCCCCAGCATGGACATCAGATTTGCGCTTTCCAACGCGACCCCGCCCGCTACGGCCACCAGCTGTTTGCCCAGCCCGGCTGCGTTGGCTGCCCGGTAAAGTTCATGTTTTATTTCTTCACGCTGCCAGCTTTCTTTAAGCAGAATGGGGCGTACCGCGATGGCCAGTGCAGAACCATCCTGAGTGACTAATAAACCTGGCGCGAACCGATCGGCAAGTGCGCGCATTCGACGTGCTTCTGGCGTGGTCTTGGCAAGCGTTTTGGGGTCGATCAATGTTTCTACCGCGAAGCCGTCATCGGTCGCCGCGATATGGTCGGCGTTGGTGACGGTGAACACGCGATCTACCAATTTGTGCTGTTGTAGTTGGCGGGTGACGCGGTCAAACGCGGAGAGAAATTCGGCAGAAAACAAATTCGATCCGGCGAAAACGCCAATCAGCATTTCGTCGTTTGGGAATTCCTTGCGGAGGCTACGCTCTAATTTTATTGCGGGTGAGTCTGCGGGAAAATAGAGTTCCGGTGCGTTGTTGAAGTGTATATAGCGAACGACAAGAATGATCGAGGCCAGGTTGATGACCGCGATGAGCGCTACCGTGAATTTCCACGGCAGCAGGCGCCATTTTAGAAGCGGGCTTGCCATCCGAGTGTAATCAAGTTGTGGTCACGATGAAAGCCACCGATGCTTTGGTCTTCCCCACTGAAAAGATGTGCTGTGAGATAGACCTCATGTGCATCAAAGCCAAGATAAGTGAGGCGCGGACTCACATAGTTGTCGTGGTGGTTGATGCCGGAGGCGAAGCGTAAGTTGGCACGCCAACGACCTTGGCCAAACGGATGTTCAATATCGCCTGTGAAGGCGTAGGTGCTTTTCCACGCCTGCACCAATTCTTGCGTGTGCAACTGGTGCGCTGCTAATTGCAGTGTGGCGCGAGTTTCTTTATCTCCAGGGAAAAATTCCACACCTGCGACAAGATCGTGTGAGGCGGACGTGATGTAGCGCAAATCCTGGGTTGTGGCTGGGGTGGCAGTAGCGTATGCGCCTTCAAAACGCCATGTTGCGCCGACTGCCTGGAATTCCAGTTCTGCGCCCCCCACTGTACTCATCGGGTGAATTGCGGTGAAAGTTGGTCCGGTCACACCCGCCAGAGCAACCGCTGGAGTTGCCCCCATTAATAACGGCGCGCGCAAATCCGGATTGATGCGGTAATACGGGGTGGATTGACGTACACGTTGCAAGCTCAGGCCCCAGTCAATGCTACCTTGACTGCGGGTAAGGCGAATGCCGCCGCCCCCGGTACCATGTTGTTCCTCGGCAAAGCTGCCATTTTGCAATAAGTAGCGCGTGGCTGGGGTATCAAGTACCCCAATGGCCAAGCCACGCCGTCTGTCAACTGGATGCCAGACGCTTTCCCAAGGAGGTAGTTCCGCTGCCTGGAATGATGGCACCCATACTGCGTCCAATTTCAGGTTATCGATGAATTGCTCCAGCCGCACAGCAGGCACGGCACGGCGCCGATTGGGCAAGGTGTCCAGGATGAAGCGGTTGAGGTCTACGCGGCTGAGGCGGTCGATCGGTTGGATTTCGTCAGTGCGACCCCAGGCGATATTTTGCGTGCCGAATGTCACACGAGAGTTTTCACCACGCCAGCGGATAAAGTTTTCAGTGTAGTCCGCACGCACCTTGCTAAAATCTGGCGTGCCGGTTTGCCAATAGCCGTCGAGGCGTGCGCCGAGTTGGGCTTCCCATTGCCGACTGGGTTGCCAATTCAAGCTTAACGCAGCATGCAGATGGTTGTTTGAATCCGGCGCACCGCTGTTAAGGAAGCTGCCGGTTTCCACTTGAGCTTTATCGACCTTGAATTTCACGACGTTGGTGGTCGATTTGCTCTTGCGTTTGCTGGTTTTAACGACGGGCGCGTCATCTTGTTCATCGTCCGCTGCGAAACTGGTGCTCGAAAGGGCAAATAGCGTAGCGGTGATTAACGCGGCAAAATGCTTATATGAATGCATGAATTTTCTCTTTCGTGAAACCAGTTAAGGTCGGTATTCTTCTTCAACGCTTTCATCTTCCAGCGCTTGTGTAGTGAATAACTGCGACGGCAGGTGCCGGTCGAAAACAATTTTGTCTATGGTCAGGCGAGTTTGGTTACCGTTCGCCAGATCGGTCATGGTGCTGTCAAGCACGGTCCAATAACCCTGGATTTTAGCGGATTTTTTCGCTTGCCAGCGCTTGCTTGGTTCCTGAAGGTTTTTTTCATAAAAATCGATTTGAAGCGGCAGTAACGTGGCAGGATCAATCCAGCTTACCCGCTTTAAATACACCGAGCTTTCTGCATCCACAGGCGTGCTCTCGAGTACTTCATACACTAGGCCATTTATTGTATCGCGCCGGATGATACGATGCTGATCTTGAGCGGGTTTGCGGCTGCGCAAGTCTTCGTAGTAATAATCAGAATTCACAAAGCGTCCGCCCTTGCGCGAGGCGCTGATCCGGCGTACCCGCTCCATGGCCGGCAGGTAAATCCATTGATCGCTGTCCGCACTGGCGTGATCCAGGGTGAGCAGTCCAGTACCGCTGATGTCCGCCGGTTCGGTGAATCGGGTTAAAGTTGATATTTCACCGGGTTTGCGCTTCATGCGGAAGCTGATAAGCCGCCGCAAGCGCGGGCTACGGCCCGTTTCGGTTAAGGTCATGGTGGTGAGCGCAGTGGAGTCTTTGCCGTCAGACCGGTCGAATATGCGTTGTGAGAGACTTATGCCGCCATCATCTGCTTGTGAAACGGCCGTGAAAGGCAAGGCCAGGGTGATGCTCACAAGCACCATCTGCTTAACCAGGTTGTTCCACGTAAAAGGCATAAATTTCATCTGTAGAGGTTCTGACGACTAGGGGGGTAGTCCATGTTGGCGCTCCGCCGGTGTCATTATGAGGACTAGCTTTCGGTGCAGGCTTTCTTGTTCACTTGTGCTGGTTCATGGCTGTTTATTACACGAAGATGAGCTAGGGCTGCAAAAAAATACAAGCTGTTCAATAGGTCAAAAGATGCCAGTATAATCGAAACATGCAGTATATCCAGCGGGTACTGGATTGTATCGCGATAGGTGTTTGGCGTTTGCCAAGGAGTGTAAAATTCTGGCACGCTTTCGATTATGTTTGGTTTGAACAAGATTGTTTAGAGGTTCGATGGATATAGAATTAGCGGCCGCATCCGATAACAGCCAGTATCTGGTGCATTCAAAAATCGAGATTGTCTACATTCTGCGCGCGGTTATGCAAAGGAATGAGCTGGTCACGGCCTATTTTAACCAAGGCAACGATTCCATTCTGACTTCGATTGTCGGCGTGGATCCGGATCTGGGTGTGTTTTATCTGGACCCGGGGCCGGAATCCACGCTCAACAAAAAAATGCTGGACAGCCGCAAAGTGATTTTCGTGACGACTCAAGATAAGGTGCGGGTGCAGTTTGCGGTAGAAGCGGTGGAATATGCGCAGCTTGACCGCCATTCCGTGTTCAAGATGGCTTTGCCCACCGCGTTGCTCAAGTTGCAAAAACGGGAATATTACCGGCTTGATACGCCCATTGCGAACCGCCTCAAGTGTGTCATCCCGCTGGGGGGAGGCAAAAAAATGGAGCTGGACGTTGCCGATATCAGCATTGGCGGCATTGGTGTGATATCCCGTGGTCCGGATACGGAGTTGTTACCGGACAAACTTTATTTAGGTTGCTATATCGATCTGCCCGATATCGGAACGCTGGTGGCGAATCTCAAGATGTGCGCGACTTTTGATGTGACTCTGAATAATGGGGGAAAATCCAAACGGGTTGGCTGCCAGTTTGTGAATATCCCCGGCAGCATGCAGGCGATGGTTCAACGCTACATTATCAAGCTGGACCGTGATCGACGGGCTAAGGAAGCACGGTAACGGTTGGTCTGATTTACCCTCTCCCGCAATGGGTGGGGGGTATGTTTGTTCGCCGATTGAAATGGAATGGAATTAAGCAGCAATCTGCTCAAATGAGAAATGAGGAAAATCGGCGCGGTCGCGCGCATGTTCAACCGTCATGCTGCATATATTTCCTTCGGCATCCATGTCGAGCAAGGTATTCTCGTCCAAATCCCGTGTTTCTGCGACAGGCGCTGAACGGAACTCGATATAGAGCGTGTCCGTATCTTGAAAATATTTGATTTTCATGGTGTAAAACCTCGGTCAAAAAAAGCATTGTGGATAGTTGTACCGTCCGGGAGCAAAATTACCCTGAGATACTTCCCATTTGCCTCAGGGACTTTTGCCCAACGGCGAATTCGCCCATCCTGCTGAATTACTTCTTTCTCTGGGTGCTCGATGACGCGCATAATCCAGTCCACTTCAATCGGGCTACGATCTCCACGTTGCCGCATTTCCAAGAAATATTGCGTGAATTTCATGGGGTAAGTCTAGCAGTTTCGGGTACTGTATCTGCACTTTTTCAGGCGAGCATCAAATGAGGTGGCGATGTGCAACTCATCGATTGGATTGAACATCGTGAAGTCCAATTACATGCATGGGTCAGGCTTCTTTCAACCAAGCTGCGGCATCCAAAGCAAAATACGTCAGGATGCCATCCGCACCGGCGCGTTTGAAAGCGAGCAGCGCTTCCAGTACACATGCCTTCTCGTTGAGCCAGCCGTTGGCCGCTGCGGCTTTGAGCATGGCATATTCGCCGCTGACTTGGTAGACATAGGTCGGTGCTTTGAATTCGTCCTTCACACGGCGCACGATGTCGAGGTAGGGCATGCCGGGCTTGATCATCACCATGTCGGCGCCTTCCTGCAGATCCAGCGCGACTTCCCATAGCGCCTCGTCGCTGTTGGCGGGATCCATTTGATAGTTGTATTTGTTGCCTGCACCCAGATTGGCCGCTGAGCCTACCGCATCGCGGAATGGGCCGTAGAAGCTGGAGGCATATTTGGCGGAGTAGGCCAGAATCCGGGTGTGGATATGGTTCTGGCTGTCGAGCGCCTGGCGTACCGCGCCGATGCGGCCGTCCATCATGTCGGAGGGGGCTACGATGTCGGCGCCTGCTTGCGCGTGAGCCAGTGCTTGCCTGGCCAGCACCGCCACCGTTTCGTCGTTCATCACGTAGCCGCTGGCGTCGATCAGGCCATCCTGGCCGTGGCTGGTGTAGGGGTCTAGTGCGATGTCGGTAATGATCCCCAGTTCGGGAAAGCGCTGCTTGAGTGCGCGCACAGTGCGTGGTACCAGGCCGTCTGGGTTGTAAGCCTCCTCGGCGCCCAGACTTTTAAGGCTGGCATCAATTACCGGGAAAATTGCCAGCGCCGGTATGCCCAGCTTGACGCATTGCTCTGCCTGGAGCAGCAGCTTATCCACGCTCTGGCGGATGACGCCGGGCATTGAAGCTACTGCTTCGGTGCGGTTTGTGCCGTCCAGCACGAACACAGGATAGATCAAGTCATCCGCGGTCAGGCGGTTTTCGCGCATCAAGCGACGCGAAAAATCGTCGCGGCGCATGCGGCGCATTCTTTTATTGGGAAATTTTTCTGGGCTGAGCATGTCGGTTCTTTCGTGGCTGTGGGGTTAGAACTGCATTTTCCGGGATTATCGACGATATGGCAAAGCATGGCTCAACAGATTGATTTTTATCAACATTAATTTTTAATGTTTTTCTGGAACTTTCAGACATCGCTGCTATCTTAAGGTGTAGGCGATATTGCTATCGCCTCCCGCTTCTCCTCCCTGAGCGGGAACCTTAATCTCAATTAAGGTGTCCCCCCCCGGCTTTACTCCCCTTTAGCCGGGGGTTTTTATTTCCTCAGCTTGTTGTTTCCCTTTGGGTTGTTCTCCCAACCACGCGCTAAGTGTCGCTTCCGCTTCCTCGATACCCTGTCGTTTCAGACTGGAAAACAATTGGGCGGTGCAATTGGGGTAGGATTTGTTCAGCTCCGCACGCAGTTTCGCCAGTGTCTGCACGGCCTCGCCTTTGCTCAGCTTGTCGGCCTTGGTCAGCAGGATGTGAACGGGTTTTCCGGTGGGGATAAACCAATCCAGCATCTGCTGGTCCAGCGGCGTTAGCGGGTGGCGTGCGTCCATAATCAGGATAAGCCCGGCCAAGGCTTCGCGCGTGCTGAGATAGGTGCTGAGCAGGTGTTGCCAATGCTGCTTGATCGCTGCCGGTACGCGGGCGTAACCATAGCCAGGCAAATCCACGATGTAACGGGTCTCGTCGAAGCTGAAGTAGTTGATGTGCTGGGTGCGGCCCGGCGTTTTGCTGAAGAAGGCTAGCCGATTGCGGGTAGCCAGCGTGTTGATGGCGCTGGATTTCCCGGCGTTGGAACGTCCGGCAAAAGCAATTTCAAGCGTGCTGTGCGGCGGTAAGTCACGCAAGTGATTAACGGTGGTGAAAAAAGTCAGGTTCTGCAGGAGTGCCATTAGGTAAGTCCGGTCAATGTTGCAGGTGGGCGGCTTGCGCCGCGCAGAATGGCGATATGTTGTAGCAGCGGCTGGATAACTGGCTCCAGCTTGGTGCGCATGAGTGAGCCGATGGCCGTGGTGCGGGAAAAAACTGGCGCCACAATAGAGGCGCTGACGCGCGACAGAATCAGCATGGCCAGGATTTCTGGTTGCAGTTGCGGTGCTGTTGCCAGTAGTTCGCGGAGCGCTTCTGGTGTTTGGTCATCTCCCGCCGCGCTGCAAAGCGATTCAGCGCGTTGTTGCAATTCGCTCATGCTGGTGCTGTTTTGCAGTGCAGGGCAAAGATCACCAAAATAATTGCCCACTGCATCCAGTAACGCGTTGACCACTTCCTGATTGGCTGGGCGTTGCAGTACTTCCTGCGTAGCGCCGAGAAAATTTTGGCCGGACGCCGACAGCAAGCGGCAGAGCTGCACGGCATAAGGATTACCACTTGCTTGCAGTGGTTCCAGCAACGGCCGCAAGGCATCCCAGTCCTTGCGGGCCAGTTGTTTGCCGGGAAGAGAATCGGGCGTCTGCTCCAGAAATCCCACGTAATAAGCGCTGTTGTGCCGTCCCATGTTCCAGAGTTTGGCGCGCGTTGCTGCATCGATCAGCCCGGTGTGCAGCAGAAAGCGGATGGTCTCGATAATGGCGTAGGGCTCTTCCTCGAACGGCAGGTACTCAATCAGGTAATCGGCCAGGATGCGGCCTGTTTTGCCTTGGGCTACGCATTCCCGTTCCAGCATGCGCCGTGCGTTTTCCACCGTGGGCATGGCCCACCAGGCGTAACCAGCGATTTCGTCGGTGAGGCTGGGTGCGTGAACCACTGCCACCACGGCCTCGGGTTCGCCGGTAAGTAATAATTTCGGCAGGGTTTCGTCGCGCAACTGGCCCATGCGCGTCCAGCGCCGCAGGTACACCGGGTAGCCGCCGGGGGAATCCAGCGCGTGTTCTGACAGCAGTTCGCGTACTTGCCGCAGGTACTGATCGTTGCGGCAAGTGGGGTGCAGCGCCACGGCGGCTTCACCGCGCGGCGTGAGGCCGCGCACGGTCAGGGTCGACTCGTCGATGCGGATTGCACGGACATCGGCGGCCAACAGCACGTTGAGGCACAGGGCGTCTTCGCTACTTAGTTCCATGCGGCTCGGTTCCTCCTCATTGGATTAATCCTAAATTCCCCAGTTGGTTGGCCTACAGAAACCGTGTTCCCTCATCCCCGGCCCTTCTCCCGGAAGGAGAAGGGAGAAAAGCCCCTCTCCATCCGGGAGAGGGGTTGGGGTGAGGGGAATGGGCTTGAACATTCGCACTGCGCTCAATCTGGGAACTTCAACTGAGTTTGTTAGGTTTGCTTGAGTTTGGCGAACGACCGGCCAGCCGCCTCCAGAGTCTTGGCAATTTCCTCTGGGCCGTGGGCGGCGGACACGAATCCGGCTTCGAATGCCGAAGGTGCCAGGTACACGCCTTCGTCCAGCATGAAGTGGAAAAAACGATTGAAAGACGCTTTATCGCACTTCATCACTTCCGCATAACTTTGCGGTGGTGTGGCGCTGAAATAGAGGCCGAACATGCCGCCTACCGATTGTGCGGAAAACACCACGCCGGCTGCTTTGGCCGCTTCCGTCAGTCCCTGCACGAAGCGCGCAGTGACATCGGTGAGTTTGTCGTAAAATCCGGGCACCTGCACCAGTTGCAAGGTTTTCAGACCTGCTGCCACCGCTACTGGATTGCCGGACAACGTGCCGGCTTGATACACCGGCCCAATCGGCGCGATGCATTGCATGATGTCGCGCCGGCCACCGAAAGCGCCGACCGGCATGCCGCCGCCGATCACTTTGCCCAAGGTGGTGAGGTCAGGGGTGATGCCGTAATAGCCTTGCGCGCACTTCGGTCCTACCCTGAAGCCAGTCATCACTTCGTCGAAGATCAGTACCGCGCCGTGCTTGGTGCATTGGGTACGCAGCGCTTGCAGGAATTCCGGTTTGGGTGCAATCAGGTTCATGTTGCCGGCCACCGGCTCCACGATGACTGCGGCGATTTCGCTGCCGATGCGATTGAAAGTTTCTTCAAGCATGGCAACGTTGTTGTAGTCCAGCACCACAGTATGTGCCGCAACTTCCGCCGGTACACCCGAGGAACTGGGCTGGCCGAAAGTGAGCGCGCCGGAACCGGCTTTCACCAGCAGGGCGTCGGCATGGCCGTGGTAGCAGCCTTCGAATTTGATGAACTTGGCGCGCCCGGTGAAGCCGCGCGCCAGGCGGATGGCGCTCATGGTGGCCTCAGTGCCGGAGCTGACCAGTCGCACTTGTTCCATGCTGGGCAAGAGCTTGCACAACAGGTCCGCCATTTCGATTTCCAGTTCAGTCGGGGCGCCGAAACTCAGGCCGTTCACGGCCGTGTCCTGCACCACTTTGACCACTTCCGGATGGGCGTGGCCCAGTATCAGCGGGCCCCAGGAACCGACGTAATCGATGTAGGCCTTGTCATCCGCGTCCCACACATAAGCGCCTTTGCCGCGCTTGAAAAACAGTGGCGAGCCGCCCACCGAACGGAACGCCCGCACCGGCGAATTGACGCCGCCCGGAATGTGGATCTGGGATTGTTCGAACAATTGCTGGTTACGTGACGTCATGATGCGATCCTATGATTTTCGACATGAAACAAGTTGGAAAAGTTTTGTGCCGCCACCTTGATATCGGCAGCTTCAAATACGGCGGTAATGACGGCCAGTGCGTCCGCCCCTGCTGCGACGAGGGTGGCCGCATTATCCAGCGTGATGCCGCCGATTGCCACAATCGGTACTGTGAGAGTTTGCTTCGCCAACTCAAGTAACGCAATGGGTGCCTGCACTGCCGCCGGTTTGGTCGGGGAGGGGAAAAAGCTGCCGAATGCGACGTAATCCGCGCCTTGCGCTTCAGCCTCCTGAGCCTGCTCCAGGCCATTATAACAGGACACCCCGATGATCTTGTCCGGCCCCAGGATGATGCGCGCCTCCTTCAGGCTGACATCGTCCCTGCCCAGGTGGATGCCGTCCGCGTCGACCAAATCAGCCAGGCGCAGATTGTCGTTGATGATGAGCGGCACATGGTAGCTGCGGCATAATTCGAGCAACTCAGTGGCTTGCTCATGCTGCAGGGCAACATCGTCGCCTTTGTTGCGATACTGCACAGTAGATGCGCCACCGGCCAGTGCCAACCCCACCCGATGCAGCAGTTGCGCGGTGTCGGCGCACTCGGGGGTGATGGCGTAAAGCCCTTTAATTGCCGGTGCTTTCATCGCGCGCCCAGAACATTCGG
>Ga0315281_10007804_pt1 | contig 14998 bp, 9 predicted proteins | sample YL17G07_0_MG_FD_204540 | JGI IMG/M metagenome (GOLD analysis project Ga0315281, IMG submission 204540) | Sediment microbial communities from Yellowstone Lake, YNP, Wyoming, USA - YL17G07_0 | ecosystem: Environmental > Aquatic > Freshwater > Lake > Sediment | place: USA: Wyoming | collected...
TTCCAGCCGTTTTATTTCCTTAGCCACATCCTTCTCGCTCATCGCCAGATATTTGGCCTGGGTCTGTGCGGCCTTGAGTTGACTGCGAGCCTCATCCGGCTCATACATGCCTTCGATAATATCCTTGATGCGTTTGGTCACGCTGAGCGGGGTAATTCCATGTTCGGCGTTATAGGCAAGTTGTTTGTTGCGGCGGCGCTCGGTTTCGTCTATCGCATATTTCATCGATTCGGTGATGCGGTCGGCATACAAAATTGCCGTGCCATGCAGATGGCGCGCGGCGCGGCCTATGGTCTGTATTAGCGATCTGCGTGATCGTAAAAAACCTTCCTTGTCCGCATCCAGTATTGCCACCAGCGATACCTCGGGGATATCCAGCCCTTCGCGCAACAGGTTAATACCAATCAGCACATCAAACATGCCGAGGCGCAGGTCACGAATAATTTCCACCCGTTCGACCGTCTCAATATCGGAATGCAGATAACGTACTTTGATTCCATGCTCTGCAAGATAGTCCGTCAGATCCTCCGACATACGCTTGGTCAGGGTGGTAACCAATACGCGCTCGCCAACTTTGATGCGCAGATTAATTTCAGACATCAGGTCATCAACCTGTGAGGTTGCAGGTCGTACTTCTATTATTGGATCTACGAGACCTGTAGGCCGCACTACTTGTTCAACAACCTGTCCTGCATGTTGCTCTTCATAAACAGCCGGGGTGGCCGAAACAAAAATACTTTGGCGCATGCACTTTTCAAATTCATCAAAACGTAAGGGGCGATTGTCCAACGCGGATGGCAGGCGAAAACCATAATTGACCAAGTTTTCCTTGCGCGCCCTATCACCCTTGTACATTCCACCTACTTGCGGAATGGTGACATGACTTTCATCAAGAAACATCAGCGCATCCGGGGGTAAATAATCCAGCAAGGTTGGCGGCGGATCACCCGCATTACGGCCGGACAAATGGCGTGAATAATTTTCGATGCCTTTACAAAACCCTATCTCGATCAGCATTTCCAGATCGTGGCGCGTGCGCTGTTCAATACGCTGAGCTTCCACTAATTTATTTTCTTTTTGATAAAACGAAATACGCTCGGCCAGCTCGATCTTGATCTGCTCAATTGCGCGCAACGTTGTTGCACGTGGTGTCACATAATGACTTGAAGGGTAAACGGTATAGCGCGGTACCTTCTGCAAGATTTGCCCGGTGAGCGGATCGAACAGCGACAAACTTTCAACCTCATCGTCAAACAAGGTCAGGCGCAGTGCATGTTCGCTGCTTTCCGCCGGGAAAATATCAATGACATCTCCACGCACACGGAAATGACCGCGCGTGAAATCGATGTCGTTGCGGTCGTACTGCATGTCGGTCAGGCGCTTGATGATCTCGCGCTGGGGCACCGTTTCGTTCTGGCGCAGGTGCAGAATCATGCCGTGGTAATCTACCGGATCACCGATACCGTAGATCGCCGAGACAGTCGCCACGATGATGGAATCCTGCCGCTCCAGCAGAGATTTGGTGGCAGACAGGCGCAACTGCTCGATTTGCTCATTGATGCTCGAATCTTTCTCGATAAACATATCGCGCGACGGCACATAGGCCTCGGGCTGGTAATAGTCGTAGTAGGAAACGAAATACTCCACTGAATTCTCGGGGAAAAACTCGCGGAATTCGGAATACAACTGCGCTGCCAGGGTTTTATTCGGCGCCATCACAATGGCCGGCCTGCCCATCTGCGCGATGACATTGGCCATGGTGAAAGTCTTGCCGGAGCCTGTTACACCCAGCAGCGTCTGGAACGAAAGACCGTCACGCAGGCCCTCCACCAGCTTCGCAATCGCCACGGGCTGATCGCCCGCCGGTTCAAACGGCTGGTGCAAAATATAGGGGCTATTGGGAAAGGTGATGGAGCTCATAGTGAGCCTGGCATTGTACCGGGAATAAGGAGATTACCAAAACTGATGCAGGATTATTTGTCATGAGATTACCCTCCAAGAGAGCCCCGCCATCTACAACCAGGCTGCCCCTCGCACCCCACTGGAATCCCCATATTGATTTTTCACCAGCCTGGTATCCACGCGATCTGAAAACACCCACTGTCCCCACAGCCTGGGCACATTCTCATATAGCCGGTCTATGTTCGACATGCCCCCACCGAGCACGATGACATCCGGGTCGAGGATGTTGATGACATGCGCCAGGGAGCGGGCAAGCCGCTGCTCATAGCGCTGCAGGCTGCGTTCGCAGACGTCATCGCCCTGCACAGCGCGCGCCACAATCTCGGCAGAGCTCAGCGCGTCACCCGTTTCCTGTTGATGCAATTTCATCATGCCCGGCCCCGACAGAAACGTTTCGATGCAACCCTGCTTGCCGCAATAACAGGGGTTACCGGGCATCTCGGGCAATTCCAGCCAGGGCAGCGGATTGTGCCCCCACTCCCCGGCAATACCATTGGGGCCGTTGAGTACCTGCCCATTTACCACGACACCCCCACCTACCCCGGTGCCGAGAATCACACCAAACACCACCGCAGCGCCTGCCGCCGCACCGTCTGTTGCCTCGGAAAGTGCAAAACAATTGGCATCGTTGCTAAGCTTTATCCGGCGCTGCAACAGGGTTTCAAGATCCTGCAAAACGGGCTGACCATTGAGCTGCATAGAATTTGAATTCTTGAGGTAACCCGTTAGTCGAGAAATAGTACCGGGCGTGCCTATGCCTACTGAACCGCGCTGCCCCAACTCTGCTTCGGCATCAGCTACCAGTGCCGCTATCGCCTGCATGGTTGCAGGATAACTCGCTGTGGGGGTGGGGATACGGCGACGCAATATTTCCTTGCCGCCTTCATCCAGCGCAATGATTTCGATCTTGGTTCCACCGAGGTCTATGCCCAATCTCATGATTCAAAACAAGCTGATATACAAAGCGCCATTATCGCTCATCCATCGCTAATTTTTTCCAAGTTTTATAGTGGAAAGGTATAATTCGAAAAGAATATAAATCACAAGGAAATATCTTGGAACTCTCCAAACGCGTACAGGCAATCAAACCCTCCCCCACGCTGGCCGTTACAGCGCGCGCCGCAAAACTTAAGGCAGAAGGTAAGGACATTATTGGATTGGGTGCAGGCGAACCCGATTTTGACACGCCGCAACACATCAAGGCTGCGGCGATCGAAGCCATCAACAAGGGTTTCACCAAATACACCGCCGTGGGGGGCACACCTGGCCTGAAGCAGGCAATCATCGCCAAATTCAAACGTGACAACGGGCTGGACTACACGGCAAAACAGATATTGGTTTCCTGTGGCGGCAAACAGAGTTTTTTCAATCTCGCCCTGGCTGTAATCAACCCCGGAGACGAGGTGATTATTCCCGCTCCTTACTGGGTGTCTTACCCCGATATCGTGATCATCGCCGAAGGCAAACCGGTGATCGTGCAGGCTGGCATTGAGCAGGGTTTCAAGCTGACGCCCGCGCAACTGAGCGCTGCGATTACACCGCGCACCCGAATGCTGGTGATCAACAGCCCGAGCAATCCTTCGGGCGCCGTGTATTCACTTGATGAACTAAAAGCCTTGGGTGAAGTATTGCGCAAACACCCGCAGGTGCTGATTGCCACCGATGATATGTATGAGCACATCGCGCTGACCGATGCGAAATTTGTCAACATTCTAAATGCCTGCCCGGATCTGTATCCACGCACCATGGTGCTGAATGGCGTCTCCAAAGCCTATGCGATGACGGGCTGGCGCATCGGCTATGCCGCTGGCCCGGAAAACATTCTGACCGCGATGGAAAACGTGCAGTCACAAAGCACCTCCAACCCCACCTCTATTTCGCAAGTCGCCGCTGAAGCTGCGCTCAATGGCGACCAGGGCTGTCTTGCGCCCATGATCAAGGCTTTCCGCGAGCGCCATGTGTTTGTGGTGAATGGCCTGAATAAAATCCCCGGCCTGAAATGCGTGATGGCTGGCGGCGCGTTTTATGCCTTCCCCGATGCGCGCGGCGCTATTGCTGCCTTGCACAAGAAGGGCGTGATCAAGGATGCGACGGATATTGCGCTGTCTGAATATTTGCTGGTGGAAGCCGGTGTGGCAGTGGTGCCGGGATCGGCATTTGGCAGCGAAGGCTATATTCGGCTTTCATTCGCAACTTCGATGGGCAACCTGGAAAATGCATTAGCGCGTATTTCAAAAGCCTTGAGCTGAAACCCAGGCTTACGTCTTCTTCAAGACAAGCATTTGGTACAAACCACCAAAGAACCGCCGCTTGCAGGCCACTTCAAATTTTGCATCCTGCGGCAACCAGCTTGTAATTTCCGCTTTCCACAAATCCCTCGCGTATGGCTCCAGCAAGGCAAGTACAGGCGCCATGACATAGCGCAGGGGATTGAGCCTGCCTGGTCTGGCATAGTCAACAATCGTTAGGGTACCGCCAGGCCGGACTACCCGCATGGCCTCAGCCAGCGTTTTTATGCGCACTTCCTCGGGTTGCTCATGCAACAGAAAAAACAGCAAAGCATGATCGAAGTGCTGTTGAGGAAAATCGAGTGCATTGGAATCCATGCAATGCAACCTGACCTGTGTGTTGTTCGGCAACTTGTCCGCCAAATTTTCCAGCTGGATCGGCAGAATATCGACAACATCCAGCGATCCATCCTCCCCCATGCAATGTGCAAGTCGCGGGGTCAGGTTGCCATAGGCACAGGCTACTTGCAGTGTTCGCCCGCTCAGCTTACCCTGGTAACCGTTTAGCACAGCATTGCAAAGCTTCCTGTAATTGCCCCATAAAATCAGGTTCACCAGCCACTGATGCTCGAAAATGCGCACGCCCAAGGGGTGGATATAGGCCCACCAGTAAGTGGCCTGCAGATACGCGGGCACAACCGGGCAGGCGTGTTCCGGTAGAAGCTTTTCTGCAACAGTTTGCGTAACTATTTCCATACCTTTTTTCCACCCTGATCGCCCGCACTGAACCTGGTCAATATTTTTTGCATACGTGTCATCACTTCAGGCGAACGAACATCGCGCTCACCCAGCACCATTAGCGCAAAGTTATCGGCCAATATTTCCTCAGGATGTATCAGGTAGCCTGTATTCTGTCCCACCTGCTCAAAAAAACCGAAAAACTGTTCCAAGTCGGCCATTCGCGGCCCACTAGCGTTGTATAACACCCTCACTCCGGCTTCGGCTGATGGAGGCTCTACCATCAACATGGAAAGTTTCAGATACTGAAAAAAATCGCCTCCACGAGCGGTATCGTACTTTGGCGCCTGCGAGACCAGCACGGGAATTGCCCAGACCTTCTGCCTGTTGTGCACCAACTGAATACAGAAATCATTCTTTGGTGCATCGGGATTGGTGATTTTTCTGGCAGCCAATACTTCTGGAAATTCTATTTCCCCGCAGTATTGAAATCCGATTGATTTGTAGAGCGCGCGAGCAAGATCAGGATTGCTTCTGGAAGAAATATGAAAGAGTTCATGGGCCAGCAATTTCTGGATATCACGCTCAGAAGCGGCAAGAATATTGGCAGGCAGGAAAATAGCATTGCCCCGCGTATAAGCGACCTTACCTTCCTCCACGCCCGAAGTTTTAACAACATAAACCTGCTTGGGCAAAGGCAATGCCAGGTTGACCACCATGGCTCTCACTGCGCGAAAAGCTGATTCGACTTTTTCCCTTTCGCGCCGATCCCATACCTCTGCTGCCGATGCGGCAAATTCGAGAAACTGCGCTTCCGAGACTTCGCGAGCCGTTTTCATTCTGGCGGCACGATCAAACGGGCTCATACGGACAATAAAATCATCCCGCGCTGACAGCATGCCCTTTGCCTCAGTTTCGGAGGCAAACAAAAGCTCAAGCGAAAGGGCCTGACCCGCAAGCCCCATAAAAAGAGCTGTTCCAACCACACAGCGAACAAACCGCTTCATCCCTGCCCTCTCAGCTTTCTGATTCACGCGAATCCGAGTTTGAAAATAACCGAATCAATAAGGCTTTTTACCCACCCAGTTACCCGCAGGCTGGTACTGGCAAACCCAAACCTGCTGCCGGGTATCTTCACACACGGCAACTGCACAGCCAACTTTACGCGTGTCTTTCCAGACTACCTGAGTATAGTGACCGCACATTTTTCCTGGTTTGCAGCGATTGCTCGCATAATCGTAATCCGCCTTTTCATTTCCCCAGCTATCGACGACCTGCTTAGGCGTTATCTTCTGCACCTCCTTGCGACCGTCCGACCAGTTCACCGCACTTGCCCAGTAAAGGTTTTCACCGTATCCCTTGGCCGTACTATGCTGCATCTTGCACTGATTGTCCTTCTTCAATTTATTCGCCCAAACTTGAGCTGAAGCTGCCAACTCGGTGGAATAGCTCAGTTTTTCAACCACGCCCACTTCTGTGCGCCATCTGTTGTGCGCATCTGTGATAGCCAAAAAATCAATGCCATCGGCACAAGCCTGGCCGCAACTTATGGATACAGCAAATATAACGATGTAAATACGCTGTCTCATGTATATGCAAACTGAAAGAAACCAAAGGCAAATAGGTTGAATTTTTATAATCAGCAATAATACAAGTGTAAGCAATGTTCCAGTGCTTACCTGATTTTGCTGTTGTCCTATTTATAGAGTTGAAACATGCCGACCAATGTTCATTCTTCACTCAAATTCAAAACCGGCCATACATGCTTTAGCATTAGGAACTCAAAACAGGTTTATCAGGAGAAGTAGCAGTCTGTATACCAGACCATTCTGAGTTTTTTATCCATTCCTGGAATTTTTCTGCCGACAGCGGCTTACTCATAAAATATCCCTGGGCAGAATCGCAACCCAACTCTTTTAATTTATCCCAGGACTCTTGATTTTCTACTCCTTCGGCAATCGCCTTTAAGCCAAGGTTATGTGCAAGATCTATGGTTGAACGAACAATGACCTCATCACCAGTACTAGTTCCCATTTCCATTACAAAGGACTTGTCTATCTTGATTTTTGCAACCATTAGTTTTTGCAAGTACGCCATCGAAGAATAACCAGTGCCAAAATCATCAATTGACATTTGAACACCCAGTAGAGACAGTCTCCTGACATTCTCGATGGCTATGATAGGCTCGGTCATAATCGCGGTTTCGGTCACTTCCAGTTCCAGTAAATGGCCAGCCACGTCAAACTCTTTCATCATTCTCTCGATGGTTTCAGGAAAATGTTTGTCCTGTAAATTAATCGCCGATATATTGACCGCAACCGGATAAGCTTGCCCCTGGGTTCGCCAAGCAAGAATTTGTGCCATCGACAGGCGCAACACTTCAATCGTAAGCGGCTTGATCAATCCGGATTTTTCAGCCAGGCCAATAAATGTATCAGGAAAAACCAAACCCAGACGGGGATGTTGCCAGCGCACCAAAGCTTCTACGCCGCTGATTGTGTGACTGGTTAAATCTATCTTGGGCTGAAAATGCAGCACCAATTCACCCTCAGTAATCGCCCGCCTCAATTCGCCTTTCAGCGCGACTGTTTCAGACATGCCATCGCCCATCTCTGGCAAGTACATGACCACGCCCAGCTTTTTTCGTTTGGCTTCGTACATGGCAGCATCACTATGCGTAGTGAGTGTCAGACTATCACCACCATGTTCCGGGAACATGGCGATACCGATACTGGAGCCCACTTCAATCTTGTGCCCCTCAAAATCCAGCGGCACTTTAATGGCCGCTAACACGCGCTGTGCAACCAACTCGGCTTGCTCTTTATTGGTCACTTTCGGCAAGATAATCGAGAATTCGTCCCCTCCCATACGAGCTACAGTATCAGTATCTCGCAATACCTTATTGCAGGCATCAGCAACATGCTTTAGTACCATATCGCCAGCGTGATGACCCAACGTGTCGTTAATTTCCTTAAACAGATCCAGATCAACTCCCAGCAAGGCGAACGGTTCATTGGTTCTTTGGGATGTAAAGAGAGCGCTTTTAAGGCGGTCATGAAACAGGGCACGATTCGGCAACTTGGTTAAGGCATCGTGCATGGCCTGATGTTCTAGCTGTGTATTTACATCCTGCAACTGCATGGTACGTTCAATGACACGCTGTTCCAGAGCTTGATTTAGCTGCTGTATTTCGGCTTCTTTCTGCGCACGTTCATTATCCACATGCTTAAGCTTGGCAGTCATATTGTTAAATGCCATGGCTGTTTGGGCGAGTTCATCCTTGCCCTCAACACTAATGCGGTAATCCAAATCACCACCGGCAATTTGTGTTGTGCCCACCTGTAATGCATTTAAGCCACGAGTCAGATAGTAACCCAGCAACCATGAAAACAAACCCATTAGAACAAGGCTAAACATGGCTCGCGCAACTGCACTATTTCGAGTATCAATAATCAATTGTTGAATGGACTTGGTAGAAAAGCCAATCTCGACTCTTCCGTATTTTTCACCTACCACCATTATTTCGGAAGTAGCATCAAATACACCATCGTTCTCAGCGGAAGCAAGATTGGTGTCTTCGACAAATTTGCGTTCAAGAGCGGCTTTTTCTCCCCCTTCTGCCAATACACCCTGCTTGGAAATCACTCGGGCATAAATAATGCCAGGATTGGATAACAGTTCGTTGACAAAGCTTTCCAGGGATGCGAGATCAGTGGCCAACACCGCGGACTGGGTTGTGGTGGCGAATAGCTTTGCGGTTGTGGTGGTGCGCTTTAATAGCGCATCTTCATTGGATGTTTTTAATACGTTCAGGTCATTCCAGATCAATATAGCCAGAAAGAATGCCTGGATCGACAATATTCCCAGAATAATTTTTAGACGAAACGACACTACTTGGCTTCCACAATCGGCTTGATGTTCAGTTTACGCATGGCGTTGTAATCCGCATCATTGGCCGGCTCAATGCCCTTAAAATTAATGGCCTTCAGCAACTCCGCACCATGTGGGTCATTATCCATTTGATCCATAGCCTTTTGTAATTTGGCTACCACGTCTTTGGGTACGCGTTTATGAGCGGCAAAAGGGAAAGGAGACAGGCTCTCGGAAGTCCACAATATACTTAACTGGCTTCTTACTTCAGGATCTATGGTGCTCAGCGTTCGAGTTTCGCCTCCACCTGCTGGAAACAATCCCTTTGCAACAGAGCGGTATACAGAGTCCATTGAAGTGACGTATTGCGGCGTGACAGTGATATTTTTTTCACGCAGCATGTTCAAGGGGAGCCAGGTTGCCGACAGTGCTGTTGGTGCTGGAAACGCGAGCGTCTTCTCACTTAATTGGCTGACATTATTAATGGGGCCGTCTTTTTTTACGACTAGCACTCCAACCAGCTTGCCATCCTTTTCCTGGGCAAATGCCGTGTAAGCATTAACGCTCTTGTGAAAGCCGAGGTAATGATACGGATTGATATAAGCAATATCAAAGCTACCCTCACCCATCATTTGCTGGAATGTTGGAATATCCTTGGCAGTTTTAAATTGCAGAGGTACGCCCGATTTGTCTGAGATGTACTGAATAATGGGAGTCCAGCGTTTTGCCAGCTCGGTTGCCGACTGTTGTGGGCCAATAGCAAAGGAGTAGCCTCCGGGCGGGACTTCCGCTAAGGCTGGCTGGGTTGAAAAGAATACGTATCCAGTGAAGAATGCTGCAACAACCTTCAGCAATATAATTTGCTTATTCATAATTCCAATCCCCCTTTAAAGTCACTGTGCTAATAATAGAATGAATTACTCAATCCCTCAAACAGTCGACAGCGACCGTTCAAATCTATCACATTGGAATAATTGTTGTATATGACTTTGTACATTGAGAATGGGTGAAGCTGGCTAATATCAGCTTTCTATCATTAAAATTGGGACTGTGTTTGTATCTTAACCAACCCAAAACCAACCCAAACTTCAGTTAAATTATTAAATCAATGTCCGTAACAAATTATTTACCATAATTTTCAATGAGTTATTTACATAAAATGAATAAGTCAATTCTAATTCATCTCTAAAAACACATTTTATAAAGATGCCCTTAAAAGAAATGTACGGCATAATTAGCCCGCTTTTGTTGCCCCAAAGATTAAATTTGGCTCGACATAACTAACTTAACGTTATGTATTAAAAAACATTATTTAAATATCCATGGCAAAAAATACTTACGACGAATCCAGTTTTAAAGTCCTGCGCGGACTGGAACCGGTGCGCCAACGCCCCGGAATGTATACCAACCTCGAATCGCCGAACCACCTCATCGCCGAGGTGGTGGATAACGCCTGCGACGAAGCGCTGGGCGGCTATGCCAAACATATATACGTCACCGCCCACACCGATGGATCGGTGTCCGTTCTTGACGATGGCCGCGGCATCCCCACCGGTATCCACCCCGAAGAAAAGGTGTCAGTTGTTGAAGTCGCTTTCACCGTGCTGCACTCAGGCGGCAAGTTTGACAAGGAAACAGCAGGCGGTGCATATAAATTTGCCGGCGGTTTGCACGGTGTGGGCGTGGCGGTGACCAATGCGCTGTCGAATAAAGTAGAAGTCACCGTGTATCGTGATGGCAGCGAATACTTCCTGCGTTTTCTTAAAGGCGTTGCCGAAGACAAACTCAGGCGTGTCGGCAGCTGCCCCAAGACTCAAACCGGCACCATGGTGCGCGCCTGGCCCAACCCAAAATATTTCGACGTACCCAACATCATTCTGCCGCAGCTTGAGCGCTCCCTAAGATCAAAAGCCGTGCTTTTGCCTGGTGTCAGCGTTACCTTGCTTTATGAAAAAACCGGTGACACCCGTTCCTGGTCTTATCCCGATGGCTTGCGCGGTTATCTCACCGAAGCGCTGGAGGGAGAAGATTTGGCTGTACCGATTTTTGCACAGGAAAAATTTGTACCTGCGGGCGGTGGCGACAGCGGCTTCTCCGAAGGTGAAGGTGCAGCCTGGGCCATCGTGTGGTCTGTGGATGGCCTGGTGATGCGCGAATCCTATGTCAACCTGATCCCGACCTTAAATGGCGGCACACACGATTCAGGCCTGCGCGAAGGCGTGTTTAATGCGGTAAAAAACTTTGCCGAGTTACACGGCCTGCTGCCCAAGGGCGTGAAGTTGGTGCCGGAAGACGTGTTCTCCCGCGCCAGCTATGTGCTCTCAGCCAAAGTGCTCGACCCACAATTCCAGGGCCAGACAAAAGACAAACTGGTGTCGCGCGATGCGCTGCGCCTGGTGTCGCTGATGGTGAAAGACCCGCTCGACCTGTGGCTGAACGAACATGTGGATTACGGCAAACGCATCACCGAGCTGGCTATTCAGCAGGCACAAAGCCGCATGCGCTCCGCACAAAAAGTTGAAAAGAAAAAAGGCTCTTCCGTTGCAGTGCTGCCGGGCAAGCTCACCGACTGCAGCTCCAGCGATTCCAGCCGCACCGAGCTGTTTCTGGTGGAAGGTGACTCCGCCGGTGGCTCCGCCAAACAGGGCCGCAACAAGGAATTCCAGGCCGTGCTGCCATTGCGCGGCAAGGTGCTCAACACCTTTGAGGTGGAAAAAGATCGCCTGTTTGCAAACAACGAAATTCACGATATCTCGGTCGCAATCGGCGTCGATCCGCACGAGCCGACCGACAATGTCGATCTGTCCGGCATGCGCTATGCCGGCATCTACATCATGGCCGATGCGGACGTGGATGGTGCGCACATCTCCACGCTACTCCTGACCCTGTTCTTCCGCCATTTCTATAAAGTGATTGAAGCCGGCAAAATTTATCTGGCGCAACCGCCACTGTTCCGCGTGGACGTGCCCGCCAGCGGCAAGAAGCCCATCCGCAAACTGTATGCGCTGAACGAGGGTGAGCTGCTCGCGATAGAAGACCGCCTGCGTCAGGAAAAAGTGCGCGAAGGCAGCTGGTCGATCTCGCGCTTTAAAGGCCTGGGTGAAATGAATGCCGAACAACTGTGGGACACCACCCTCAACCCGGACACCCGTCGCGCACTTAGAGTGAGCGTGGCCGACAAACACTCAAAAAATATGGACATGTTCCGCATGCTGATGGGCAAGCACGAAGCCTCTACCCGCAAGGCATGGCTGGAATATCATGGGAATGAAGTGTTGGGGGATGTTTAAGGTCGCCGTTAGTAAAATGGAGCGACTACAAAACTAAAAACAAATCCCCCCTGTCCCCCCTTTACAAAGTGGGGTAACAGCCCAGCTCAGATCAGAGAGCATTCCCCACTTTAACAAAGGGGGGCCAGGGGGGATTTAAAAATGTTAAAAATTTCTGAAAAATTTGAATAGTATTAACACCAATAAAAAAGAGCTAAAAATTACATGAGCAAAGATTTTAAAAAAGACGGCCAACCTATCCTGTTCCCGGAAGGTGAAGACGTGGTCGAAGTTGAAGAAGAAACAACTGAAGCCAGTGGCGGTGGCACAGGTGGTGCACGCCAGTTTGCCCCCCTGCCCGCCCTGCCCGATGGCGACGAAGTGCCGATCGCGATGTATGCCGAGCGCGCCTATCTTGAATACGCCATCTCGGTGGTCAAGGGCCGTGCGCTGCCCGATGTATGCGATGGACAAAAACCGGTGCAGCGCCGCATCCTCTACGCGATGCGCCAGATGGGGCTTTCCAGCACCAGCAAGCATGTGAAATCCGCGCGTGTGGTGGGCGATGTGCTGGGTAAATATCACCCGCACGGCGACTCGTCCGCCTATGAGGCGATGGTGCGGCTGGCGCAGGGCTTCTCCATGCGCTATCCGCTGGTGGATGGCCAGGGCAACTTCGGCACGCGCGACGGCGACAATGCCGCGGCGATGCGCTACACCGAAACACGCTTAACCCCGCTGGCCGAACTGCTGCTGTCGGAAATCGACATGGGCACCGTGGACTTTGTGCCCAACTACGACGGCGCTTTCCAGGAGCCCTCAATGCTGCCCGCACGTTTGCCGATGGTGCTGCTGAATGGCGCCTCCGGTATTGCGGTGGGTATGGCAACCGAAATTCCGTCGCACAATTTAAAAGAAGTGGCCGAGGCGGTGGTGCAACTGGTGCGTGATCCGCAGCTGAAAGACAAAGCCCTGCTCGATTGCGTCAAGGGGCCGGACTTCCCCTCCGGCGGACAAATAATTTCTTCCAAGCAGGAGTTGCGTGAGGCTTATCTCAGCGGACGCGGCTCGATCAAGATGCGCGCACGCTGGGAGATCGAAGAACTTGCACGCGGACAGTGGCAAATCGTGGTGTATGAATTGCCGCACGGTGTTTCCACCAAAAAAATTCTGGAAGAAATCGACGAGCTCACCAACCCCAAAGTTAAAGCCAACAAGAAGAGTCTCAGCGCAGACCAGACCGCCAACAAGCAACTCATCCTTTCCGTGCTGGATGCGGTGATCGACGAATCCGACAAGAACAGCGCCGTGCGTCTGGTGCTGCAGCCCAAGACCTCGCGCATCTCGGAAGAGGACATGATGAACGTGCTGCTGGCGCACACCAGCCTTGAATCGTCCACCCCGCTCAACCTCACGATGATCGGCCTCGATGGCCGTCCGCAGCAAAAATCGCTGCCGATGATCTTGCGCGAATGGGTCGAGTTCCGCCTGCACACCGTGCGCCGCCGCACCGCTCACCGTCTGGATCAGGTGAACGACCGCCTGCACATACTGGCGGGCCGTATGATCGTGTTCCTCAACCTGGATGAAGTGATCAAACTCATCCGCGAATCGGACGAGCCCAAACCCGCGCTGATCAAGCGCTTCGATCTTTCTGATCGCCAGGCCGAAGATATACTGGAAATCCGTCTGCGCCAGTTGGCGCGCATGGAAGGCATCCGCATTGAAAAGGAAATCAAGGCACTGGAAAAAGAAGGCAAGGAGTTGTCCAAACTCTTGGCCAAAGATGCCGCGCTGCGCGAACAAGTCGCCAGCGAGATCGATGCCGACAGCGCCGCCTTTGGCGACGCCCGCCGCACGCTGATCAAGGAATCACAGCGCGTGTCACTGGTGGCGCAGGTTGTAGACGACCCCATCACCGTCATCATCTCGAAAAAATTCTGGGCGCGCAGCCGTCAGGGCCACGAGCTGGACCTGAGCAACCTCAGCTTCAAGGATGGCGACGGCCTGCTGGCCCAGATCGAATGCCGCACCACCGACAACCTCATCATCATCTGCGACAACGGCCGCGTGTGCAGCGTGGCCACCACACAGGTGCCCAGCGGCAAGGGTGACGGCGTGCCGCTCACCACGTTGATCGAGGTCGCCAGCGGCGCAAAGATTGTGCACGTGCTGTGCTACAAGCCGGAACAAGCCCTGCTCATCGCCACCAGCGCGGGCTACGGCTTCACTTGTACTGCAGCCGACATGATAGGCCGCACCAAGGCCGGCAAACAATTCATCAGCGTGGATAAAGAAACCATCCTCGCCCCCATCCCCTACAACCCCAGCCCGCATGCCATCATCGCCTCGGTCTCAGCGACGGGCAGGCTGCTGGTGTTCCTGCTGTCGGACATGAAGCACCTCTCCGGTGGCGGCAAGGGCGTCATCATCATGGGCCTTGCTGCGGGCGACACGCTTGCGGCAACGCAGGTCATCCACAAACCGGAACTGAATGTTGTGGGCATGGTGGGTGCTAAAGAGAATCATGTGAAGCTTACAGGTAACGGCTTGCAAGAGTATTTTGGTGCACGGGCTCGCGGGGGTAAAAACTTGCCGATGAAGATTAAACCGGTACGTATCGAATAAGGACTCATGCAGTAAACCATATGAAATTGGCGTATTATTTAATCAGACAAACAATACAAACTGGATAGGAATGATGAAATCAGACTACCCTACAAATAAGTAGCAAATCGACTTGCTTGCAACGGGCTTACCACATTATTGGTATATTGCCATCTCTGATTAAATCGGAAATAATTTTTCCGACAAATTCTGCATCTACCCCATTGCAGCAAGACCTTTGCATATCCTTTTGTACTAGTCCACTACCTTGCAAGCCACTTTGCATTCTAAGTATTCAATGTGTTCAGTCTGACCTTATTTGTT
>Ga0315281_10007805_pt1 | contig 14997 bp, 18 predicted proteins | sample YL17G07_0_MG_FD_204540 | JGI IMG/M metagenome (GOLD analysis project Ga0315281, IMG submission 204540) | Sediment microbial communities from Yellowstone Lake, YNP, Wyoming, USA - YL17G07_0 | ecosystem: Environmental > Aquatic > Freshwater > Lake > Sediment | place: USA: Wyoming | collected...
GCCAAAACTATACGAATATTTCGGACTGATCATCATGTTCTATGCCAATGAGCACGAACCTGTGCACGTGCACGGTAAGTCTCAGGGGCGTGAGTCGCGAGCCGAAATCATCGTACTCAACGGTGCGGTGAGTGAAATACGTTACGCATCGGTATTGGGGCGCGGGCCGCTCGATGCGAACGAAATGCGGTTTTTTGAGGAAATTGTTACCGCTCGTGCTGACGAGATCGTTGCCAAGTGGATTGACTTCTTCGTATTGCACAAGCCAATTAAGCCGGAACGCATCACCAGGAGGTTGAAATGACACCAAGCATTGTTAACATCGTTTCTGCAACCCTCATTGGGGAATACCAGATTCGTTTGTGCTTCGACGACGGAACGACACAGGACGTTGACTTCGGACCATTCCTGACGCGGTCGCAACACCCCGAGATTCGGGCCTACCTGGATCATGCCCGCTTTGCGGCATTCAGGGTTGAGCACGGGGAACTGGTCTGGGGTGACTACGACTTGTGTTTCCCCATTATGGATCTCTACAAAAACCGGATCGAAAAGCATGCCTTGCTCGAATCGGCAGCATAATTGGCCGTAAGGCCAGGAAATGAAAATGGACAAGCACGCCAAAATCCACATCGCTGGCCACCGCATACCGCCCTACGCGCCACACCTCTCTTCCCCCCTTTGCAAAAGGGGGGCTAGGGGGGATTTAGCGACCGTGAATTCAACAATGGCAGACCTAAAACCCCAGCATCTCCCGCCCCAACAACGCCCCGAGATTGCACCATGAAAATATCCCTAAAACACCTACTCACAGGCCTCGCCATGCTCGCCGCAGCCGGCCTCGCCATTGCCATCACGCCGACCAGCAAGATCGCCGACCAAGGCCCCAGGATCGACCTCGAAACCATGATCCCCAAGCAGTTCGGGGAATGGAAGATCGCCGCAGCTACCCTATCGATTGCCCCCAACCCGCAAAGCGTGTCAGGTTGACACGGATACGGCATTGCCGTATGTTCAAACAATGTTCACGGTAATCGAAACTCCGACGTTTTCGCGCCTTGCCGAAGACTACTGGACCGAAGAAGAACGCGGTGCCTTTGCGGCCTTCATCGCCGTCAACCCGGACGCGGGCGATGTGGTTCCGGGTTCCGGGGGCGTGCGCAAGGTACGTTGGGGGCTGGCCGGTCGCGGCAAACGTGGCGGAGTACGGGTGATCTACTACAACCGTCTCGCGGATGGTGAAATCTGGTTGCTCCTGGTATACGGGAAGAACGTGCGGGAAAACATCCCAGCGCATGTGTTAAGACAGATCAAGGAGGAAATCGAAAGTGCCTAAGACAGAACGTGAACTCAATGCGTTGGACCGCAAGCGCGATCTCGGTGCCGAACTGTTGCAATCCGTGCGGGAAATGAAAAGGGGTGCCAAAGGCCGGACTCACCAACCGGTCATCTCAGAAGTGGCACGTGCGCGGCTTGCAGCCGGATTATCGCAATCGGATTTCGCCGCGCTGCTTGGCGTTTCGCTGCGCACCTTGCAGGATTGGGAGCAAGGACGCCGGGAACCATCCGGCGCCGCCAAGACGCTAATCAAGGTGGCAGAGCGGCACCCTGAGATATTGCAAGAGCTTGCCGCATAGGCGCGCTGAGCATTATCGGATGAGGATCGTTCATCATCAAAGCAGCGTGCACCCGCCGGCGTACCACTTGCGGGTGAAATGGGTTTCGCAGGGATGGGCGGTTTCCCGCCCACCTCGCAAAAGGGGGCTAGGGGGATTTAGCCAAATGTAGGGTGGATTAGCGTTCTTTGCGTAACCCACCAAGCGTTGCGTAGCAACACAAAACGTTTTTAAATGAGCGTCTGGCGAGCCAAACCAACAACTGAAACAAAACCAACTTACAATCCGGCCTCACTATGAAAACATTCAACCTGCGCAACATCCTCACAGGCCTCGCCATGCTCGCCGCAGCCGGCCTCGCCATCGCCATCACGCCCACCAGCAAGCTTGCCGACCAAGGCCCCAGGATCGACCTTGAAACCATGATCCCCAAGCAGTTCGGGGAATGGAAGATGGACGAAACCATCGTGCCCCTGCTGGCCGACCCCAAGCAGACAGCGATGCTCAACAAGATTTACAATCAAACCCTATCGCGCACCTACGCCAACTCGCGCGGCGATCTCGAAATGCATGCAGGGTAAAGAGGAGAACAGTATGGAAGCGCTACGCCAAATTGCGAAAGTGGAGGACAACATCCTGACCCTCCGGCTGCCAGAGTCGTTCCGAGCCATGCGGGTGGAAGTCATTATCCTGCCCGCCGACGAAACTATCGCATCGACTGAATCCGAAGCGACAGTGGTTCGCCGCAGGCCATCCCCCAAACTGAAGGGCACCCGGATTACTGGCGACATCATGGCTCCCGCCGTACCGGAAGAAGACTGGGATGCACTGAAGTGATCCTTCTCGATACCCATATATGGGTCCGCTGGATCGAATCGGATTCCGATCCTTTGCCCGCGCCCCTCGCCCGATTGATCGACGTCAGCGATCAAGTCGCCGTATCCGCGGTCTCATGTTGGGAAGTGGCCTATCTGGCCAAGCGCAATCGGCTTGACCTACCCCTTCCCGTGGAAGAATGGTTGCGGGCGGCATTGGACGAGTCGGGCGTGATCAGCTTGCCGTTGACATCGGGTATGGCAGCAAGAGCAGCCATGCTAGCGGATATCCACCGTGATCCGGCAGACCGTTTCATCATCGCCACAGCACTTGAAACAGGCGCGAGCTTGCTCACACTCGATAGCGCTTTCAAGCACTATCAGGAACTGACCGGATTGTTGTCATGAGCCCCAACACAAAAATCCACATCGCCGGCCTCCACAACCCGCCCCACGCGCCACGCCTCTCATCCACCCTTAGCCTGCGGAAGGGTCGCTGCGCAGCAGCGGGGCACCCGCCGGCGTACCCCCTGCGGGTGAAATGGGTTTCGCAGGGATGGGCGGTTTCCCGCCCACCTCGCAAAAGCGGCGCACCACACCATCCCCCCCTTTGCAAAAGGGGCGCACCACACCCTTCATCCCCCCTTTGTAAAAGGGGGGCCAGGGGGGATTTAGCTTGGGGGGATTTAGCCAGCCGGGATTTGCCTTTGGCCAGGGCCAAGTGGGATTTAGCGACCGTGGACTCAACAATGGCGGCCTTAAAACCCCAGCATCTCCCGCCCCAACAACACCCCGAGATCGCCCAATGAAAATATCCCTAAAACACCTACTCACAGGCCTCGCCATGCTCGCCGCTGCCGGCCTCGCCATTGCCATGACGCCGACCCACAAGATCGCCGACCAAGGCCCCAAGCTCAATCTCGAAACCATGATCCCCAAGCAGTTCGGGGAATGGAAGATGGACGAAACCATCGTGCCCCTGCTGGCCGACCCCAAGCAGACAGCGCTGCTCAACAAGATATACAACCAAACCCTGTCGCGCACCTACGTCAACACCGCCGGCGAACGCATCATGCTCTCCATCGCCTACGGCGGCGACCAAAGCGATGCCATGGCGGTTCACAAGCCGGAAGTATGCTATCCGGCGCAGGGTTTCCAGATACTGAAAAACAGCACCGATGCCTTCGCCACCGGGAACGGTTCCATCCCCGTCAAACGGCTGATAGCCACGCAGGGGCAAAGAATCGAGCCAATCACCTATTGGACTACGGTCGGTGACACCGTTGCCGTCAGCAGCCTGAAGTGGAAGCTTAGCCAACTGAAGTACGGCCTCACCGGAAAAATTCCGGATGGCTTGCTGTTCAGGATATCCAGCATTCAGGCCGATGATGCGGTGGCTTACAAAATGCAGGATGACTTTGCCCGGACGCTGCTGGGTGCGCTGACACCGAGCGGAAGAAAACGCCTGATTGGGCAACCTTCCCCCACGACGTAACGTGGTCAGGATCAACAAGAACAACATGAATAAGACAGCCGTTGTCACCGGCATTGCTGGTCAAGACCGCGCCTACCTGGCGAACAACCAAGCATGCCTACCCTGTCTTGTCCCGGGGTACTTTCTGGAAAATCGTAAGTGGCGCTGAAGAAAAATCTCGCACTGATGGGTGTCACAACAGCCGTCCGACTCGGTGCAGGGCTGTTCACATTCTCGGTGCTTGCCAGGTTGCTCGGGCCGGAATCCTTCGGTGTGTTAATGCTGTGGCTTTCGGTGTCGGCGCTACTTTCTCTGATCACCAACTATGGACTGACTCCGTACGTTCTGCGGGAAATTGGGGCCAACCCGGCATCGGCCGAATCAATCATCAACGAGGGTCTTACCGGTAAGCTGCTGCTTACGGCAGTCGTTTTTGGCTGTGCTATCGTCGCAGCGTGGGGCTTGGGCATCGAACTCAAACAAGTATTCCTATGCCTGCTGGTCGCCTCGGTCGCCGATACTTTTTCCGAGTTCTTGAACGCTGGTTTTCGTGCGCGAGACCGCTTTGATGCGGAAACCAGAATTGCCACGATTACCTCGCTCTCGCACGCTGCAATTGTGGCTGGAGCGGTTTTCGTATATCCAACTGTGGAGGTCGCGGCGTTCGCGTATGCCATCTCCCGACTCGTGGTCCTTGCTATTACCGTTCCTGCCGTCGCCCGGCATTTCGCTGCGCCTCGACTGGCAGAACTTGGGGTGTCGCTCGTACGGCTTCGCAAGGCGATCAGCTACGCGATCGACTTCGGTTTCCAGAGCTTGTTCGGGCAGATCGACAGTGTCGTTCTTAACCATTTCATCGGCCCAGTCGCGGTCGGGTTGTATCAGGCGGGGATGCGGGTGTTTCAGGGCGGTTCTACTGCGGTGCAGGTTCTTGCGAACGTTTTCCTGCCTCGGGCCGCAGCGAAAGCGGAGAATGCGGGGGAGTTTGGACGCGAGAGCAAGAGAATCCAAATGGCTTTTCTTTCATTCGGTGCGCTCTTTGGTATTGCGTTGGCGGTTTTCTCCGAGCTCATCGTGCATGTTCTCTTCGGCTCAGCGTATAGCGATCTGGTCAGACTGTTCCCGCTCTTTGGCCTGCTTTTCTTCGTTCGGTTTGCCGCCGCCGCGTGGGGGATCGTTCTAACGGCGGCGGGCGAGCAGCGCTTTAGAACGGTCGCCACGGTTATTCACTGGCTCCTGATCGCGGGTATTGCCCCCATTCTAGTGACCCGCATGGGGATTGTTGGATGGCTGATCTCTCTAATTATTGGTAACGGTCTGCTCGGTTTTCTTTATGCGTTGCGCGGTGCAAGCCGAGTTGATTCACCGTGGACTACCGTCGGCATGACGGCTTTAGGTGGTATTGCCTTCGTACCTTTCTTGCATGCTTTTCCCTAGGTCTTGTAGATGGATCAATACATTCAGTCAGCCAAGATGGTAGCCGGCGCCAGTCTCTTGGACAAAATCGTACAAAGTGGTTTCTGTTCCGGCTGCGGCGCCTGTGCGGGTCTGATCGGTTCATCCAAGGTCCAGATGCAGCTTTCGCAGCATGGGTATCTTCGTCCGTTGTCTTCGGGGTCACTCGATCCTAAGGATGTCGAACTGGTGCTGGCAGTATGCCCCGGAATCCGCATCGAGCATGACATCCCATCCAATAGTTATCATCCGATTTGGGGGCCGATCGAACGGGTCCGAACCGGCCAGGCGAAGGACTTGCAGATTCGCCGTGAAGGCTCCTCTGGTGGCGTGGTCTCGGCACTCGCAGTGTATTTGCTCGAATCTCGGCAAGTGGATTTCGTCGCGCAGATCGCAGTCGCCGCGGGGGACCCACTTGCAAATGAAGTGCAAATGAGCAGGACACGGGCCGATGTATTGCGCGCTGCCGGCTCGCGATACGCGCCGGCAGCGCCGCTTGCTCAGTTGGAAGAGTATCTATCCACGGGGCAGCGCTTCGCATTGGTTGGGAAGCCCTGCGATATCGCGGCGGTGCGTAACCTTGCAAGGGTTGACCACAGGGTCGGTCGGCAAGTGCCATTTCTGCTTTCGTTCATGTGTGCCGGCGTGCCGAGTATCGATGGTACCCACGCGCTACTGCGTGCGCTTGGTGTGGAACGGTCCCGGCTGCAATCCTTCCGCTATCGCGGCGATGGGTGGCCAGGCATGGCGCGTGCGGTCACTACGGATGGGCAGAGCGCCGAGATGGATTACGCCACGTCCTGGGGCACCATTCTCAATCGCCATCTTCAATTTCGGTGCAAGATTTGCCCTGACGGGACAGGCGAGTTTGCAGACGTGGTGTGTGCCGATGCTTGGTATGGCAAGGATGGTTACCCTGACTTCGAGGAACGGGAAGGTCGCAGCCTTGTGGTTTCCCGTACGAGCGTTGGCGAGTCTCTGGTGCAGGAGGCCGTGCGCGCGGGGGCGATTGATGTTTCAGATTTGGCGGTCACAGAGATCGACCGCATGCAGCCATACCAATTAAATCGCAAGCAGGTTGTGCTTGGGAGGCTGCTGGCGACGCGGCTTCGAGTTGGCTGGGCACCGCGCTATCGCCGCCTAGGGCTTGCAAAGGCATCGCTTTCGGCGCGTCCTATGGATTGGTTGCGCAATGCGATCGGGACCTATCGCCGCGCAAGAGGAGAGAGAGGAGTTTCGGATGTCACCTGATGCTGCGTGTTTTGTACCGTTGAATAGAATATTGGAGTCTCTGGAATGATCACCATCGGATTGCTTTGGCACTCCCTATCTTCCGACAATCTGGGTGTGGGCGCGCTCACGGAGTCACAGATAGCGATTTGTCGCGACGCTGCCGAGCGCGTGGGTGTACAGGTCCGGTTCGTTGTTTTCGGTACCCAAGGGCGTCTGCGTTACGGGCCGAACGATGGCAGCGTGCGCATCGGCAACCGAATGTCGATCAAGCAGATGCTCATGGGCCGCTCGGCTTTTCTGACCGAGCTGGACGACTGCGATCTCGTACTCGACATCGGCGAGGGCGACAGCTTCACCGATCTCTATGGGATAGGCCGCTTCATATTCCTCATCGTCAGCAAGATCGCCGTGCTCGCCAAGGGAATACCGCTGTTGCTGAGTCCGCAGACGATCGGACCCTTTGACCACTGGTACACAAGGGGGCTGTCTACTGTGGTTATGAGGCGCTGTGTTCGCGTGTTCGCGCGCGATGGCCTCTCGGGTGAGTACCTTCGCCATTGTGGTGTCGTGGGCAATACCGACGAGGTGGTGGACGTCGCGTTTCGCTTGCCTTTCACGCGGGCGGCACAGGCATGTCAAAGCAGGGTAGCCATCGGCCTCAATGTGTCAGGTCTGCTCTTTGCCGGCGGCTACACGGGAACCAACCAGTTTGGACTGACCGTCGACTATCCAGCGCTGGTGCGCGATCTGTTGCGCCACTGGACAACGAATCCAGACAACGAGGTCTGGCTGATCCCGCACGTAGTACCAGACCATCTGCCGCGCGATGACGATCGCGTAGCGATCCGGCAGTTGGCCGCCGAGTTTCCATCCGCGAGATGTGCTCCGGAGTTCAAGAGTCCGAGCGAAGCCAAGTCGTTCATTTCCGGTATGGACTTTGTGACCGGCGCTCGAATGCATGCCTGCATCGCGGCGTTCTCGGCCGGCGTGCCAGTGGTCCCGTTGGCCTACAGCCGCAAGTTCAACGGACTTTTTTCTTCATTAGGGTACCAGTGGGTGGCTGACGGCAAGAGCTTGAGCAATGCTGAGGCGCTGGCCAAGACACTGCAGGCGTTCGAAGAACGGGGCCGTCTCGCGGTGGATGTGCAGGCCGGCAACCGCATTGCGACTGAGAAGTTGGATCGCTACACGCAGTTCATTGCAGTCATCTTGAATCAGTGCCTCGCTCGGCGAGGTATGGCGGTGGCACCAGCGCCAGGAGGGGTTTGAATGAGCAGCACTTCACACCGGCTGCTAGGCGGTCACCGTACAGCTGGCAATGGCGCGGTTATAGTACTGTTTGCAGCAGCGGCCTTCCTCGCGCTGATTGGCGGCCTGATGGCAGCCGTACTGCCTTGGTGGTTCATCCTGATGCTGTCTGTGCTGCCGGCGCTCGCGCTGGCCGGGCTGCTCTTGCCCGAGTTGGCGATCCTAGGTCTGCTGGTGTTGCTCTGCGGTATGGTACCTGCGGGCATGTCGCCGCAGATCACGCTTGGACCGGGTGTTATCAAGGCACATGAAGTGGGCCTGATGTTGCTGTTCGGTCTGACGCTTATGCGGGTTGCACGCCTGCCGCCGCTTGGCGCCTACTGGGCGTGGGTGACGCCGGTCCTTCTCTTCTTGGTGCTCACGGTAACGGGCGCTATGGTGGGAAAAGTTCTGTATGACGCGCCAATGAAGTTGGTTCTGTCCGAGGTACGTAACCAGATGTTTTGGCTTTTGGTCTTCGTGGTGACCTATCTTGTGCAGTCGGAATCGCAACTCAGGCGATTGACATCGGGGATTATGTTCGTCGCCCTGCTCCTGTCGGGGTTTGTGATCGCGCAGTTCGTGACCGGCCACTCATTTATTCAGGATGCCCGCGTTGAGGGCCTGGTGACCCTCAATCAGGCCAACTCGGATATTGTTAGAAGCACGGCTGGTGGTGGTATCTACGTGATCGTATTTTCAATTTTGCTGCTGCTGGCCCGGTTGATGACACGATCCATCTCAATGCCGCTGGCTCTGCCAATCTTGGCGGCACTTGTGGCTGCCGTTGTGGTGACCTTTGGACGGGGTATTTGGATAGCAACGATGTTCGTCAGCCTCCTAATGGCATTTCGGTTGATGCGGTGGAAAGGGGTGGTCAATGTTTTGATCGCCGTCACGGTCGGCATTGCCGTCGCGGTGACGGTACTGGCATCCTTCAAACCGGCCATTGTCGGAGCGGCGCTGGATCGCATGGTTAGCACCACTCAGGAGACCCTGAAGCGCAATACGTCGCTTGGGTGGCGCGCCGAGGAGGACCGATATGCTGCCGACCATATCGTATCGAGCCCATTGTGGGGCATTGGCCTAGGCACGCCCTATAAGCCGCTGGTACGCATGAATGGCATGACTGTGACTGAATCGGACGAGGTCTTGACACGCTACATCCACAATGCCTACTTAGGGCTCTGGCTCAAACTCGGTGTGGTGGGGTTTTTCGCAGCGCTATGGCTCAGTTGGGCCACGATCCGGCGGGGACTTTTACTGCTAGAACACTTGACTGAGCCAAGGATGCAGTCGCTGACGGCGGCCTCGATTGGTGGCTTTTTAGTGCCCGTAATTACTTCATTCACTCAGCCCGAGTGGCTTACGCAGACGGGTATAGCGTTCTTCGCACTGATGCTGGGGGTGTTGATTTGCGTTCACCGGCTTGCGCCCTCTCTCAATCCGATGTCGGATCAGAGCGGGAGGACTGTCCGTGTTTAATAGCCGGTCTGCCGATTCAAGCGATAGGGGGAGGTACGTGTGACATCGCGAGTGTATATCGTGATCCTCAACTGGAACGGGTGGAAAGACACGCTCACCTGCCTGGAAAGCGTCCTGCGCCTTGACTATCCTGACTACCGGATCGTGTTGTGTGACAATGCATCCGGCGATGACTCGGTCGGGAATGTCCGGAATTGGGCTGCAGGTCTCCTCCAACCGGACAACAGCACTACCCCGCTGGGGTGTGCCTTGGATCGTCCTATCAAGAAGCCCTTGAACATTGTCGAGTATGACCGCGTCGCCGCCGAGGCCGGCGGTGACCGATATCTTGACCAAGAGGCGTTGGTGCTTATTCACACCGGGGAAAACTTGGGCTTCGCTGGCGGCAACAATGTCGGCATCCGCTTTGCGATGGCATGTGGCGATGCGGATTATGTCTGGCTGCTGAACAACGATACCGTGGTTGATGCGGACGCGTTGTCGGAACTGGTCAACAGGGCTGCTAAGAGTGACTTGATCGGCATTGTGGGGTCCACGCTTTGCTTCTTCGATGCGCCGGACACGGTGCAGTCGTATGGCGGCGGCACCTTCAGCGCCAATCGGGCGATGACACGCCATATCGGCGAGGGGGGGAAGTTGCACGCACTCTCGGACGCTGAGGTAAATCGTATCGAGGCGCAGATGGCCTACGTCGTCGGTGCGTCGATGCTGGTGAGCCGACGATTCATTGAGTGCATCGGTATGATGGAGGAGGACTATTTCCTCTATTTTGAGGAGATCGACTGGGCCGAACGCTCCCGCCGGGGCACAGTCCCGTTCCGACTTGCTTTTGCGCCGAAGAGCATTGTTTACCACAAGGTGGGTGCATCGGTCGGCACCCAAAGCCGTTCGTTGCTGTCGGTACGATATCTGGCCATCAATCGTCTTCGTTTCATCAAGCGCTTTTACCCGGGGAAACTCGCAATTGCCCGTTTTTTAGTGCTTTGGGAGGGGATTAAAGCGTTGCTAAAAGGGCGTACATCCATGGCGAGGGTCGTCATGCGAGTGGCGCTGTCGCCGGTTCGACTCTGATTGACCGAGAGCAAAGACTTAGAGGAAGAGTACCCCGTTGAAGATTCTTTGGATCGCTAGAACCTGCCCATATCCCGCTAATGATGGTGAGAAACTGCGTGTCTTCAATCTGCTGAAGACGCTTGCCGCCCAACACGAGTTGACCGTGGTCTTCCGAGTAATGGAGCAAGAAGAATTGGTCGGCGTTGCCGAGTTACGTAAGTTCTGCAAGGAGGTATATGGCGTCGTCGTGCCGAGACCACGTGGGACTATCGACAAGATTCGCTGGTTGATGCCATTCCTGTTCTCACGCTATCCGATCTCGTTGTGCACCGTGTACTTCCGAGCCATCGCTGATGTGCTCACGCGTATCAGCGCAGTGCAGCGCTTCGATGTAGTGCAAGTGGAGCATTCGTCGCTAGCGATCTACCTTGATCACGTGCGTTTCCAGGGCAGTCCCGCCACGATACTGACGATGCACAACATAGACTACATTCGTAACGCGCGGATTCTGGAGAACACCCCCTTTGGGTTGGCGAAGCTTTATCACTATGCGAACCAAGCCCGCTTTCAGCGCTGGGAAATCGATGTCTTAGGGCAGTTCGACGAGGTTATTGCTATGTCAGACATCGACAAACGGCTGTTGCTGCAGCAAAACCCAAGCCTATCCGTCCATGTCGTTCCCAACGGGGTTGATATTCGAGGCATTCCATTCTGTCCGGTTGGCGCCGCCACGCCGAGTGTCATCTTCGTGGCATCGATGGATTCGGATGCCAATCACGATGGCGCGATGTATTTCATCCGCGACATTTGGCCTTTGCTCAGGCGGTCGCGGCCGGATCTGAAGGTGGCCTTCGTTGGGCGATATCCACGGTCAGAACTCTTGGCAGCACACAACGGTGATGACATCACGGTGACCGGCAAGGTTGACGACGTTTTCTCATACTACCGAAGCGCTACAGTGGCGATCGTACCTTTGCGCTCGGGTGGCGGCACTCGGCTGAAGATTGTCGAGGCGATGGCGGCAGGCACGGCGGTTGTGTCCACTAGCGTGGGGTGCGAAGGCCTAGATGTCGCTGATGGTGTGAACATCGTCGTTGCCGATACGGCCGAGCACTTTGCTGCAGCAATCGAAAGGATAGTGGCAGACGATGTATTCAGGGGGCAACTAATCAGGGACGCCAGGCATCTGGTCGAGGCCCACTATGATTGGGAACTTATTGGGCAGCGGCATGATCAGGTGTACCGAGAGGCGGCCAAGCATGCGCACAACTGACCTGCCACGCATCTCCGTCGTTACGTCATGCTTTAATGCGGGGCAGTATGTGGAGGCCACTCTACGATCCGTCATCCAGCAGGACTATCCAAACCTTGAGTACATCTTCATTGACGGCGCATCTACCGACTGTACATTGGCGATCGCACGGCGATACGAGGCCGGTCTGGCTATGTTAAGAAGTGAACGGGACGAGGGGCAATATCATGGAATCCAGAAGGGCTTGAACTTGGCCACTGGGGAGGTTATGGCTTGGCTCAATGGGGACGACATCTACTGTCCTTGGACGTTGTCGCTCGTGGGCCATATCTTCGCCAACTTTCCGGAAGTGGATTGGATCGTGGGTTCGCCGTCGTACATGAATGCGCAAGGGGTATGTACGCGTATATCCGGCGTCACTGCGTCGGCTTACCCAAGGGAATATATTTCCAATGGTTGGTACCGACCCGCGTTAGCGGGTTATTTGCAGCAGGAAAGCATGTTTTGGCGCAAGAGCCTGTGGGATCGTGTTGGTGGTTTGAACTTGTCGCTCTCCTATGCAGCGGATTTCGACTTATGGCGGCGTTTTTCATCGTATGCCGAATTAGTGGCGGTGGCGGTGCCTCTGGCCCTGTTTCGCCACAGACCTGGTGAACAGCGGTCGTCCAAGGGTGCACAACACTATGAGGCAGAAGTTACCCGCATATGTGATACGTTGCCGCCTCCACCCGTAATTTGGCGAACCCTGAGTTCGCGTGGCGAATCGCTGAGGCACTTGTGTCGCATGGCGCGTTGGAAGCGGACGCCGGCTATCGCCTATTCAAATCAACAACAGCGATGGGTCATGACAACAAATTACCGTCCTGTTGCCAGAACATCGTTGGTTGATGTGCTGATGGAATCCGCATTGCGGCAAGGGAGATTTTGAGGTGGCGCGGGATGCCGCATGGCTGAACTGCACTAGCTCGTTCCAGCGCTGGCTGTCAGCGCTGTATAGCGATCAAGTGATTGTGTGTGCGATATCCATCGCGGGCTTGGCATCTGCTGGTTGGGCACAGCCGCTACCGACGTCCTTTGATCACCTGTCGGAATCAGGCCCAATTCTTGCCAAGACAGGGCAAACAATTGATGGGTTGCTCATTGCCAACCCTTCAGGCCCCTGTGTTGTGATACGAGAAGGGGTTGAGAACGTTACGATTCAAAACTCCCGCATTGGGCCCTGCGGGGTCAATGGTGTCAATGACTACGGCGTCTGGATTCTTGAAGGGGCGAGGAACATTCGCATCCAGGGCAATGTGTTTCACGATGTCGCCACTGGTGTAAAAGCCTACAAAGCGGTTCACCCGATCATTGTCGAGAAGAACTTTTTCTACAATGTGCGTGGGCCGGCCTGGAGCGGTCAGGCGGTACAGTTCAACGGCGTTACGGGAACCGGGGGTTCTTCGCGGGTTTCCTGCAATGTTTCCGACGCGACCTACGGCATTGGTCCCTCGCACTATGAGGACCATATCAGCATTTTTGACTCCCATGGCACTGGTGAATACCCGATCGAGGTCACAGCGAACCGGGTACGCGGCGGCACCTCGCGCACTGGGGGCGGCATTACGGTGGGTGACAAAGGTGGAAGTTGGATCGCTGTACGCCGAAATGTGGTGGTGAAGGTGGCTAACTCGGGTATCGGTGTCGCGGGCGGATATCATATTTCGATAGAGGACAACATTGTCGACAACCGGGGGGAAGGCGACTCCTCACTAACGCACATGGCCTACTACGTTAGAGCCCTTTCACCTTGCGCCAATATCTTGGTTCGTGGCAACCATGGGATCGCACGCCTTTGGAATTGGAATGAAATTCAGGGGAAGCTGGTGCCAGGTTATCGGCACGGTCCGGAGCGCTGTGATTTAGTCGATGATTCTGGCAACTATTTTGGTGACGCAAGCATACCAGGGGATATCTTCGACAAAATCCCTCGAGAGTGCCAATGAATATATCTGTCGAACAAGATCGAACCCGCGCACGCATACGCGTGGACCAAAAATCGGACTCCACGCGTATTGTATTTCTCATTACTGCCCTAAAGCACAACCGGTTCCATTGACTGCTTGCGGTGCCAGGGTTCCATTACAGACATCCTGGTAGTCGGGAATGCCATCCCCATCGCCATCCGTAAGACTGCTATCGCGAGAGTAAATGATCTCCGATCCATGCGGCGGGACGGCGTAAGGCCATGTGATGCTTTGGCTATCGGTGAATCGAACGTATTCACTGCACAGGAGGGCGTTGGTTCCATCCGGGCAGTCCAGCTCCAATGTCGTGCCGGTAGGGTTGATGAGAATATGGCTGCGCAAGGTTGCGTCTACAGCGCTTATGGGCACGATCTCAAGATTTGCCACGGATACAGTCTGCCCTGGCAGGATGCCCTGGAAATCGACCCTGGCACCTAGATCCAGGGTAACCGGGTCTTGCGCGTTTACAGTTTTAACCGCCTTGAAAAGGTAACTATAACGTTGCAAGTTTGCAGAACCCGCCAATTTAAAAGAAGCACCCATCAGGCTCTCATAGCCATTGCTGCCGCCACCCCCGCGGCGCGTTACCACGTAAACCGTTTGACCTTCGGTGCCGGTTTTAATATCGAAACTGATCTTGTACCACTGGTCTTGTTGTACGGAGAAATTAGGGCTGTGCAATAGACTTTCCGAGGCGCCGGCCGTATAACGCAAACATTGGCTGGCAGGGGTGCAAGCTTCCAATACCATCTGGCCATATGGGGCTGTCTGATTCCAGTACCGCCAGCCCGTTGTGCCAGAGCTGAGGTTGCCGTTAGGCACGATATTCCCTCCGAGTATGCGAAATGTGGCGTAGCCAAGACTGGCACCATTTACTTCGCTGGCTGTCGGGTCAAGATTGCGCGGAAGCCCAGTTGAAGTAACGGCAGCTTGCCATTCTGGCAAGGTGTAGAGTGCAGCCCCGCCCGGCCAGGATTCGGAGGAAATGTTGGGCCACAGGAAGGTGAAATAGAGGTTGCTGTCATAATTGGCAAAACGATCCGTGTTGGTTTTTGGAAGCGAGGTCTCCTGGCGGATTGCAGGGGTGGCTGAGGTTGAAAAGAATCGGTTGCCAAGGACGAGATTGTCATGGATATCCCCTTCTGAACTGACTACCTTGCTCCCCTCCTGTAGCCAGATGTGATGGCGGCGGTTCCCATACAGCGTATTGTTCTCGATCCGGTTGTTTGCGGCATTGTGGATCTGGATGCCATTGACGGCGTCGACTACGGTGTTGCCCCGGACGGTAACTCCGGAGGTAAGGTCGTCCAGATAGATACCT
>Ga0315281_10007806_pt1 | contig 14994 bp, 15 predicted proteins | sample YL17G07_0_MG_FD_204540 | JGI IMG/M metagenome (GOLD analysis project Ga0315281, IMG submission 204540) | Sediment microbial communities from Yellowstone Lake, YNP, Wyoming, USA - YL17G07_0 | ecosystem: Environmental > Aquatic > Freshwater > Lake > Sediment | place: USA: Wyoming | collected...
ATTGCTTACCCTAAGAAAAGGATATTATATAGAGATAGAAGAGGCGAAAGAATTTTGTCGTAGATTTATGGGACCTCAGGGTGATAAGCTTTTTTTCTGTGGTTCAGGTAGAGGGGGGTGCGTAGATGCTTACGGCTATTTTCAGCCTTGCATGATGCTGAGAGATCCGGATACGGTTTATGATTTAAAAAAAGGTACTCTTCAGGATGCCCTCAAAAATTTTTTTCCTAAAATTAGACAGAAGAAAGCAACTAATCCCGAATATCTATCCCGCTGTGCAAGATGTTTTCTGCTTAGTCTATGTAACCAGTGTCCTGCTAAATCTTGGATGGAGCACGGAACTTTAGATACGCCTGTAGAGTATCTTTGCAGGATGGCCCATGCTGAAGCTAAGTATTTAGGTCTGCTGGAGGATGGTGAATTAGCCTGGGAAGTAATAGATTGGCAAGAAAGGGTAAAAAAATTTTATAATTCGTAAGTAGAGGATATATATAAAGTTATTTCAATGCCTCTGCCCTGGCGCGTGCCACTTCACAAAAGTAATCTGTTGGCATATCATCCATTTTCCCGGTCTCTAAATAATTATGCGCAGGACACCATAAACAAAGATTTAGCAACGGACAGAGGCGGCATTTTTTAAAGAATTCTTTTTGGTTTGGGCGCATGTCTCTCACCTTAGAGACAAATTTAAACCAGGCATCACTCAGGTTTCCTTTTTTTAAATCATAGACACAATCCGTATGCCAGAGGGAAGGACAGAGACGGAATAAGCCGTTATAGCTTAAACTAAAAGTTCCGTTTCCTGCGCCGCAGTGGAAAAGATGGTCGCAGTCAAGATGAGATAATTTAGCATTGATTAGATTATCGCGGTTTTTTTGTAATATCTGAAACCTCTCCCTGTCATTTCGTTCTAACGCCACGATTTCTTGCGGAGATAGCCTTTCACGTTGTATCTGGAGATTCTTTTTTTGGTCACCATCAAATCTGAGGTGTATAAGAGGGTCAAAACGAAAGTAATCTTTAGTCCTTTTTCTGCAGAAACGGCTAATCTCGCTAAGTTCATGGACATTCGAGCGTAAGGCCATTGCCTTAAAGCGTACTTTTATACCGTTCTGGAGCAGGAGATTAAGACCTCTCATAAAGGCAGAAAAGGAGCCTTTTCTTCGTGTCACCTTTTCATAGGTAGCTTCAGTAACACCATAGACAGATATTTCGATATCGCGAGGGGGATACTCTTTAAATAATCTGATGTGCTTATGGTTAATCAATGTAGCGTTGGTAAATACTGAAACCAGAATTCCTTTTTTCTTGAGATAAAGATAGATATCGAAAAAGTCTTCTCTAAGAAGTGGTTCTCCCCCGGTGAGTAGGCACCAGAAGGCGCCCAACGAAACAGCCCCGTCTATTATTTCCTTTAATTCTTTTAAAGAGAGTTCTTCCTTGATTGCCTTTTTGTCATTTGCGGGAAGGTTGATGTAACAATGACGACAGTTATTATTACAGCGGGCGGTAATTTCCATTTCAAAAGAAAAAAGCAAGCGTTTTTTCTCCATTCTTTTCCAGAGCGGTAACGTCTGTATTGCCGCTGAGGTGACAAAAGATTTTTTCATGAGGCAATCCTTTTAAGGAAAGGAAGAATTATCTTAGAGAGCGGTCGCAATAATCTGATAATTTTTAAGCGAATCAGTAAAACAATTAAAAACCGCTCAGGGCCAACACCTATAAATACTCTCCTGCCATATCGTTCGATTCTTCCCACATGCCCAAGTACGTTTGTTTTGGGTACCAGCTCGCCAGAACCAAAAATATTATCCCCTCTTATGAGAAAATAACCGGCACTGTTCCCGATTATGCGATGGACAATTAGTTTTTGTGTTTCCGGTTGGGAGTAAGCCACCACTCTACCAAGGTCAAATGAAGATTTTTTTAGCGGGAAAACCGTGATTATATCTCCGTCCCTGATAAAGGGCGACATACTGTAACCCTTGGCTTGAAACCTGCAGGGAGTACCTTTTGCTAAAATCGCCTGTAAAAAATCCTTAAGGTCTTTCCCGGGGAGGAGGAGTTCATTTCCTTTCAACTAACATCTTCCTTTTGAGCAGCTCTTTTACAATCCCTATCGCATCTTTTTTTATTTCATCGACAGAACCGGCGTACTCCCGAAAGAGTTCATTTATTATGATTTCTAGATTCTTTTTACCATCCAGTTTATTCCATATAGCCTTTCCCGTTTCATTCAATGTAAATAATTCTTCTTCCATATCCGCTATCCCTGAAGTTATGGGTATAATAATCAATTCCCCTTCGATTTCTCTCGCTACGATGTCTTCTGAAATAGTATAAACACTTTTTAAGCCGACCTTCTTATACATAATAACCTCCTTTGCATAATCTTCGCCTCGGATATTGGATTATTCCAGTAGCTCTACAACAACCCCTTTAGAGAAATAATAGCAGATAGGTATAAAAAAGCAATAAAAAATACTTAATACTTACGAAATAGATAAGACCGGCAAGATTTCGGTACAATTACAGGAACCATAAGATGCGACCCGGCCCCCTAAGCAGTCTTCAAATATTTTAGGGACAATTATTTTACCACTAAAAAGAGTTACGTCAACAAAATTTATTGGTCTCAAGTAACGGTAGGTAGCGGTAGCCTGTTCTTTTATATAGCCGAACCATTGTTTTAGTAACGCAGGCTTAGATCTGCCTGGAGGGTGGTATTTTGGTATAGCCTGTATCATATTTACCCCCTTACTTTAAACCCACCTACTTTTTTCTTGACAGCCATATAATATTGTGTTAACTTAATCTGATTGAATAAGATGCAGAAAAAAGAGAGAAGACAATTTATCCGTTTGGAAGTCTATCACCTGGCTAAATACAAACCAGTCTCTGATAAAGGTGAACCTTCCTATGTACTTGCCACAGCTAAAGATATTGGAGCTGGCGGCCTCTGCCTAATAACTGAAGAATTCCTACCTTTGTCAAGCCTAGTTCAATTGAAGATAAATTTCCCTGGCATCTCTACTTCTATATTCGCTTTAGCTAAGATTGTTTGGATAAAACAGATAAAGAAAACTAGACGTTATGAGATAGGCGCCCAATTCGTTGAAATAGACGAATCAATACGTAAAGATATCGATGGGCGGATTAAATTCGTGCGCAGTAAAGTAGAAAAGAAAAGTGGTTTATTAAAGTTTATTCAATATTTAGAAAGGAGGACGAAGAAATGAATAGCCTACCTAAGATACTGATTGTAACAGCCTTAATTTGTCTTGTAGTTGCTATCTTGATTAAAATGACCACAATAGGGAAGATATTGCCAGGACCAATGCCTCTAAATTGGGCAAAGTTAGCGGATACGGTTCTTTTGTTTTCAATAGCAATTTCTTTGTTAGTTAAAAAGTAAAGATAGTAAAGATAAAACAATAAGGAATTCATTTCATTCTTTATAGAATTTTTAAGGAAGAGGGTTATATTTTAACCTTCGAAGGAATATATTTATTAGATGAAAAATAACCTCCTCGACCATTTTATTATATTAATCTTTCTTATTTTATATTTCTACCCCAGTATGTCTTTTGCTCAACAGTTTCCTTTTAGCCCCCGCGAAAATGCTATTTTTACTGCTCTTAATCAACTTCAAGCAAGAGAAGAAGCAGTCAGGGATTCTATAAAAGACGCCCAGATGAAACTAATTGAAAATAGAGTTGTAGAGACAAAGGCAAATGTTGTATTTTTTAAAAATTTAGCTTCGCGTACCCATCCCTATTTGGATTTAGAGACACAATTTGATGATAATGTCGATGCTGCAGCGGGCCTGAAGAAGTCATCTTTGATAAATTCATCTAAGCTTGGTCTAAATATGAACTTCTCGGGTACTGGCAAATTTGTAAATGTGGATATGCATATAGACAACGTATCTTATAATAACCGTCCAAGAAGAAATAACCTAGAATCAGAAATAGCTCTCACGAACAATTTTATTCTCGGACGTTATAATTTATCTATTTACGAGGATTACTTTAACAATTATATAGCCAAACCTCACTTCGGTATAAAAAAAGATCAGTTTTATTATTGGGCTAACACCTTCGGTTATACATTAGGGACTCATTTTAACCGTCTAAATTTCGATATTGGTTATGAACGGGTCGACTACGATTATGAGTCAGATTATAGTTCAGGCGATAAAACTGACGAGACGTATACCTTTCATCAGTATTTATTAATCGCGACAAAAACCCAGCTTTCGCTAGAATATATCCGTTTCCAAGAAAAATATAAACATCCTTTTGATTCCCCCGCAGATTATAATTATAATAATTTTACTTTAGGGCTAACCGGTGTTTTATCGTCCAAGTTAACGGGTTCAGCAAATATAGGCTACCAAATATCAGATTATAAAATAGGCATTGATTATAGAGATTTGAGTTTAGAAGGAACCGTGGGTTATAAAGTTTTTGAACGAACAGACCTATCTTTAGCTTTAAACCACTTGATCCACCACGAAACCAACGTAGCAGCCTATTATATTAAAAATTCTTTTGAAATAGGAGGTAACCATCGTTTGGCATTTAACCCTAAATTTAATTTGTCTCTCGGTTATAAAATTGATTGTACAGAGTATAACAGGAAGACAGACTTTGATCCGGGAAGCCGTATTGATACTTTTAGTTTTGGCTTAAGTTACGCCTTTAGAAGATGGTTGGATTTTAGCCTTACATATAACTACAGTAAAACCAATTATAAAGATGTTGTTGGGTATGATATTAACACAATCACCTTCGCAACCCAGGCTAAATTTTAGTTATTAAGGCGCCTATGATTAGAAAAATTTTAAAATTCGCTTCGCTATCAGTTCTCCTAGTATTTACTGTTGCTATATCATGCTCTGCCCAAGGAGAAAATCAGGATTCTGGGAAAGAGTATGTGGTTGCACCTGATAATATAATTGAGGTAACTGTATACGGTGAAACTGATTTGTCTACAACCGCCAGGGTTTCTCAAGACGGTACAATTAACTATCCGCTTTTGGGTAATATCAAGGTAGCCGGTCTTACCGTGCGAGAACTTGAGAAAAATCTTACAGAACTATTGGGAGAAGATTATTTGGTGACTCCCCAGGTAAGCGTATTTATAAAAGAGTATGCAAAAATATCTATATTGGGCGCAATAAATAGACCAGGCGCATATGAGACAAAAGAAAAACTTACTCTTACTCAGGCTATTGCGCTTGCTAATGGCTTTACTGATACCGCGGATAGTAGTAGGGTTAAGATAATCCGTACCACCGATACCGAAAAAGAAACCATGGAAGTAGATGTTGATCAGATTTTAGATAGGGCGCTGCCCGATGTAGAGATAAAATCCAATGATACGATTATAGTCGAAGAATACGGCCGGATTTCTATAATAGGTCAGGTGAATAAACCGGGGGTATATAGTTTAAAGAAAAACCTTACTGTGATGGAGGTCATTGGTATGGCGGGTGGTTTCACTCCCACTGCTGCCCAGAATGGCACAAGAGTAATCCGCGTAGAAAATGGCCAAAAGAAAATCATACATATCCCTGTATTAGGTATTATTAAAGGAGGCGATACGTCTAAAGATATTTTACTTCAAGTCGGTGATACCATAGTTGTTCCTGAATCTTTCTTCTAACGGCAGATAATATCTCTTGCAATCTCATTGATGGGGGGTTTTAAATGCTACCATCTTCTCAACTAAGAGAAGTAACGCTAAAAGATTATGTTATTATTGTAAAAAGAAGAATATGGGTAATTCTTGCCTGTTTTATCTTCATTACTTCGTGGTCTATTCTAAAGACCCTAAAGAAGGTGGCTACTTATGAAGCGATAGCAAAGATGTATATAGAGAGCACCACGCCCCAAGTCACGCCTAACATACAACAGGTGTATAGTACGCCATACTTTATAGATAAAGAGTTTATACAGACTCAGATTGATATACTTACCTCGCGTAGCTTAGCAAAAAAAATAGTACAAAAACTTATTGCCTCAGGTGATACCACCTTTGTTGGAATGGATGGGGCTGAAGGAGCTTTTTTAGCTGGCTTGAATGTTGTTGCACAGGTTGGTACACAAATAATAAATGTGGGTTATATAAGTGCCGACCCTATTCAAGCTGCAAAATTTGCAAATGCGCTTGCAAACACATATATAGAGGCTGATCTGGAAAGAAAAGTAGTGGTAACAAAATATGCTATAGGTTGGCTGGAAGCCGAAATAACTGATTTAAAAAAGAAGCTTGAAGAAGCAGAGAATGCCTTAAGCGAATATATGAAGCAAAATAAGATTATTTCTACCCCTGATATAGAAGCGAAAACGCAAATCTTTCTAGATGAATTAAAAGGGAATAGGGTAAAAATTGAAAATCAAATTGTGGAATTATCCAAGCGCTACAAAGAAAAACACCCCAAGATGGTTGCTTTAAAGATGAGCCTTTATGCATTAAATAAAAGTATCGATGAGGAAATAAGGAAGCTCCTAGAACTTAATGAAAAGAACGTTGAGTACAGCTCATTAAAAAGGGAAGTAGAGACAAATAAATCTTTATACCAGTCATTATTAAGAAGAATAAAGGAAACAGAGGTCTCTAAAGATTTACAGACTACCAATATACGTATAATTGATTTAGCGGAAGTTCCGAAAGCACCTATCGGTCCAAATCGAAAGCGTGATGTGCTGATGGGTATGATGTTGAGTCTTGCGATAGGGTTTGGTTTCGGCTTTTTATTAGAATACCTTGATTCTACAATAAAGAACGCAGGAGATGTCGAAGCATATGTCAAATTACCATTTTTGGGCTATGTCCCTTCCGCCAAACCGGAGCTTAAGACAGAAAGAGACATTGATTTTGCATGTAGCAAACTCCCCCAGTCTCGTATTGCAGAAGCATATAGGTCTATTCGCACTTCTATAATATTTTCGGCGCCAGAAGATAGACCTCTTAAGACAATTTTAATCACTAGTACATCGCCCCAGGAAGGTAAGACCACTGTTTGTATAAACTTAGGGATAGTATTTGCCTCTGCCAATGAAAAAACGTTGATTATAGAGGCGGATATGCGCAAACCGCGCCTTACTAAATCATTCGCTATGGAAAATAAAGAAGGTTTGAGTAGTTTTCTTGCCGGTACAGCAACTTTTGATGAGGCCTTGAAACAAACATCCATACCTAATCTATTTTTTCTTCCCAGCGGCCCTAGGCCACCTAATCCCACAGAACTTCTAACCTCTGCTAAGAGCCGTAGCCTCTTAGAGGAAGCCAAGACTAGGTTTGATCGGATTATTATCGATTCAACCCCTATACTTACTGTAGCAGATACTGCCATATTGGCTAATATAGTTGATGGAGTGATTGATATCGTAAGGGCGAGTTATCAGAACATCGATCTTATACTAAGAGGGAGACAACGACTCACTGAAGTAAAGGCAAGGATTATCGGTGTGATTCTAAATAATGTGAATGTGAAAAAAGAGGACTCTTACTATTATTATCACTATTATTACGCTGAGAAAGAAGAGAAGAAAGCCTAAGGCTTAGTGCATGTCAGGTATCATACTCCAACCCTTTATTATATTCCTCATTCTTTTTAGTTGTCTTTTTTACGGAAGCCTAACCTTCATTCCTCTTACTATAATAGAAACTGTTGTAGCTTTTATGATTTTATTCTGGTTGATAGAGATGGTTTATAAAGGAGAATTGTCTTTTGTAAAGACAGGTTTTTTACTTCCTCTTATTTTATTCTCATGCTTTATTATTCTTCAATTACTCCCCTTGCCTATAAATTTAATTAGAGTTATTTCCGGTAACACTGCTTATTTGTATGATAGTCTTATTTCCTCCGATAGTTCAAGGGTTTTTTCCCCTTTGAGTATTTATCCTAATATCACACTTTCGGAATTATTTAAGCTTTTAAGTTACATCGGGATATTTTTTATAATTATTAACAAGATAGAAACAAAAAGGCAATTTGATTACCTTATAAATACAATTATATTCTTCGGTTGCGTCATCAGTCTTTTTGGAATTATTCAGAAATACACCTATTCTGGTAGGGTTTATTGGTTTGACCCTCCGGGTTCCGCAGGTAGCGCCTTCGGGCCTTTTGCTAACCGCAATAATTTTAGTGGTTATATAAATATGATTATCCCTCTGGCATTGGGCTATTTTCTAACTGAGATGCCACTGGCGAAAAGATTAATTTACGGCTTTCTTATAGGAATTATGAGTCTGGCATTATTTTTATCCTTATCCAGAGGCGGTTTACTAATCTATATAGCAACATTAGCATTTATATTGTTGTTTTCAACATTTAAAGACAGCTTGAAGACCAAGACAAAAACCTTATCCCTGTGGGCTTTTATTTTATTTTCTCTATTGATTTTCTTTATAGAAGCAAAAGTCGCCAGAGAAAGATTGGCCACGCTGTTTCAGAAAGAAACGTTTATTATTTTTGGACACGGTTATTCATGGCTGGATACCTTAAAGATAGGGAGGGATTTCCCAGTTTTTGGCACTGGTCTGGGTACCTTTGGTAGCATTTCTTCTATGTATAAGACTTCAGCGATACAAAATTTATTTACTTATGCACATAACGATTATCTTCAGCTACTTTCTGAAGTAGGTCTAGTAGGATGCATTTTCGTATCACTATTTTTTATTTTCTATTTTATTGCAGTATTCAAAATGTGGTTCAAGAGACACGATTCTTATGTAGTATGTTTAGCTTTAGGCGGTATAGCTTCCATATTTGCAATATTACTTTATTCTATATTAGATTTTAATCTCCATATACCAGCAAACGCGTTATTATTCTTTATAATTATGGGGTTAGTATATCGGTTAGTATATAGCAGGTTTGACAAATGTCATACCCCTATCTAAATAACTGGCAGAGAGGTTTAAGCCGCAAGGGTTCTTTAATTTTTATTGGCTTATTTATTTTTTTGTTTATGTGTTATGAATATATTTTATTTTCAAGGTTATCAGCAGAAATATATTACAATCAAGGCTTGTATTATTCTGAAAAGGCACGTTCCGCCCCTCGAGAAATATTGTTTAAGAAATCACTCTTTTATCAGGATGCCTTAAAATTATTTAAAAGGTCGCTTGATTTAAATCCGTATGATGCAAGACCTTTTTTTGAATGCGGCCAGATTATTACAGAGATGGCCGATGATAGCGAATTGAGAAGTTCTGTGGATATAAAAATTATTGGTAAGCAAGAAGAGGGATTTGTGGGATTGTATAACCTCGCTAAGTCATATTACGAAAAAGCAATATCAAGAGAACCCACAAATGCGATTTACCACCAGAGATTGGGCAGTATCTGTGATAAATTATCAGATATGCAGGGGGCGGAAAAAGAATTCCGGAAGGCGCTTTTACTCGATCCGCAAAACATAAGTATACATCTCTATTTAAGCCAATATTTCCTATCTAAAGATAGACAGGCGGATTTCCTTTATCATCTTGACAAGGTAGTACAGCTATATAAAGCCGGCCTTCGTGGAGGGCTGCTTAGCAATATGGTTGGTGATTTTCTTCAACAGATCAATCGGGAAGATCTAATAAAATGAAGATATTAGTTATTGGTGCCGGACCCATTGGTTGTTATACGGCAAGATTACTTAAAGAAGGAAGAAGTGATTTTGAAATCGAACTTATTGAGGAACACGATAAAATTGGTAGACCTGTCCATTGTGCGGGTTTAGTAAGTAAAGATGTTTTTTCTCAGGCAAAATTCCCTATCGATGGTAGCACAATAATAAATCATATAGAGGGAGCAAAATTCTTTCTTGACAATGACAGTTTTGAAATAAGGCGTGAAAATGCGGCTTTGGTAATTGACCGCGAAAAATTTGATTGCGTTTTAGGGAATGGATTTAATCTAAACCTTAATACGAGATTTGTAGGTATAGAGAAGGAAGGTTCGGGTTATTTGGTTGAAACAGATAAGGGAGAATATTATGCGGATATTGTTATCGGAGCAGACGGTGCTAATTCTTCGCTACGTAGAATAGCAGGTTTTAGGGAAGATATAAAATATCTGCGTGGAGTACAATTTAGGATGAGATATAATAAATGCCATAAAAGTCTTGTTCAGGTCTATTTAAAAAATCCTTTTTTTGCCTGGATTATACCGGAAAGCGAAAATATAGTACGTGCAGGAATTATTTCTGATAATCCTTATCATGACCTTACCGAGTTTTTGAAAGAACGTTTTATACAAGGAGAAATCATAGAAAAATTTGCTGGCGTGGTTCCGTTGGGGAGATGTTCGACTCAACTTGGAAATCTATTCTTAGTAGGAGATGCTGCCTGCCAGGTAAAACCCTTAACTCAAGGTGGCATATATTATGGGATGCGTTGTGCTGAGATATTGGCAGATTGTATAATAAATAATCGCCCTCTCGATTATGAAAAACAATGGCAGATAAGATTTGGTAGAGAGATAGAAATAGGATTAAAGCTTAGAAAATTATACAGTAGTCTTGGACAGGATAATCTTGCTAAACTCTTTTCTTTACTTAAAGAGAATAAAGATATGCTCGAAGAATTCGGGGATTTCGAGAATCATTCTAAGATAGTATACGCATTAATTAAAAATAACAACTTCCGGAATCTCTTAGGAGATATATTCTTACATATATTTAAGGATCTCATATTAAATAAATAGCGTTGTGCAGACTAGACAGTTTAATAAAAATATAAGATTAGAAATAGAGAATTTTATTGCATCTTTGATTTATGATATGGTTAACGGTTTACTGACTTTCTTGCAATATTTTTTAAGTAGTTTTAGAAAATCAACCAGAGCGAAGGCCATTATTTTATTTAGGACGGGAGGCGTGGGAGATATGGTATGCGCCATTCCTGCGTTTAGAGCGCTAAGGAAACATTTCTTAGGAGCCCGGTTGATACTTTTGACCAAGCGTGAACCCGTCTTTGGTAATTCACAATCATTCTCCCGCTTGTTAGGTAATGATATATTGGATAAAATAATTTATTATAAGTCCGACGATTTAAAAAGCCTTCGTAAAATATATTCTTTAATGATTTACATAAGGAAAGAAAAAATAGATAAAATGATTTATCTTGGGCAGTACGATGTTACCCTGTTTAGGCTTTTACGCGATATGCTTTTTTTTTATTTCAGTGGTTGCCGTGAGCTTTACGGTTTTAGATTAAATAAACATCGCTTATTTAGGATTGCTCAATGTTATTATAGGGTGTTTGATAGTGAAGCCGAAAGACTTTTGAAACTTTTGGTACCTTTGGGAATTTCTCAAAAGAATCTAGATTTTAATCTGTCTATTACCGAAGAAGATAAGCGTTCAACAGATATTTTATGGCCTAATTCAACAGCCCTCCAGGGTCGTCCGAAAGTAGCAATTAACCCAGGAGCAAAAATGCCCCTAAAGCGTTGGTCTAAAGAAAATTTCCTGCAGTTATCCAGGGCACTTATAGATAAATATAATGCCTTTATAGTACTTATTGGCGGAGAAGATACAGAGGGTTCGTGTAGATTCATTAAAAATAATTTAGGAGAGAATTGTTTAAATCTATGTGCTAAGACAAATTTTATGCAGACTGCACAAGTGTTATCACGATGCGATCTAATGATTTCTTGTGATAGCGGTCCGGTACATCTTGCTGCTGCGGTCAAGACACCGGTGGTGGGGATTTATACAGCGAGGGATTATCCAAATTGCTGGTCTCCTTACGGTAGAAATCACACTATCTTACGACACAACATCAGCTGCCAGGTTTGTCTTAAAACCGATTGTTCTACAATGTCGTGTATCAATGGTATTTCCGTAGAAGAAGTAATCTCTGCCTGTAGCCCGAAGTTATTACATAACTAAAAGAAAATATGAGTTATCGCAAAAGTCTTTACGAACATTATGTTAGTAGACATACCAGTTTAATATACGATATTTCTATAAAGACACTGGAGAGGCAGCGTAGGGCATACCGTAGATATTTTAGTCGTTTCTTACCGAAAGATAAGTCTATAAAAATTTTAGATATCGGCTCTGGATATGGAGGGTTCCTTTATTTTCTTGAAAAAGAAGGATATAAGAATATTTTTGGTGTAGACTGTAGCCAGGAACAGGTAGATATGTCACAAAAACTAGGTATAAAAAACGTAGTCTGCGCCGATATTATAGATACCTTAAAAAAATATTCAGAAGAGTTAGATATGATTATTGCTTTAGATGTTGTGGAGCATTTTCAAAAGGATGAGCTGTTTTTACTATTTGAATCGATAATTTGTGCGCTTAAACCAGGTGGAATTTTTATTATGCAATCACCAAACGCGGATGGCATATTTTCAGGTAGATATAGGTACTGGGATCTTAGTCATGAGATTGCTTTTACTCCGACCAGCATACGCCAGATTCTATTACATGTTGGTTTCAAAGAGGTACGGATATATGCCACTATTCCGGTAATACACGGTATTTTTAGTTTTCTTCGCTATGTCCTGTGGCAGTTCATTAGATACATTCTCATCCTGTATCTCGCTGTTGAGACAGGTAGTTTTAAAGGACACATTCTTACTCAAAATCTTATTGCTGTGGGTAGGCGTTAAACTATGAAGATATTAATGGTTGGACAATTTTACAATGGTTCACTTTGTAGTTCGTATTGTATCGCCTTCAAACAATTAGGTTGTGAAGTTTTAGCTTTTGATGATGTCAAAGAATACAGTAATATCTCTGCCCTAAACAGACAACGCTATATAAATAAGTTATTGGAAATGTATTTTACGAAAGCAATGAACGAAAAGTTAACTAATGTTGCGAAAAATTTTTCTCCCGACCTTTGCCTTATTATGAAAGGACAGCGTTTGTTACCGGAGGCCATCTTAAAGATAAAAATAGAAACAAAAGCTATTTTATTTAATATTAATGCCGATGACCCTTTTAATAGAAACCGTGGTGCCTCTTCAGATAGTGTACGTAGATCGCTTAAAATATTTGACTGTTATTTTATTTGGTCAAAAGATCTTGTGGAAAAATTAAATGATTTAGGATTAAGAAGAATAGAATATCTTCCCTTTGGTTTTTCTCCAGAAATTCATCATCCCCCTGATGTATCTTCTGAGGAGAATAGCGTATATAGGCATGATCTTCTTTTTATAGGAAATTGGGAAAAAAGAAGAGAAAAATGGTTAGGACATTTAAAAGATTATGATTTGGCAATCTGGGGGGCGGATTATTGGAAGACCCGTTGTCGAGATAGGGCGGTGATAACAAAATGGCAGGGTAGAGAACTATATGCGGAAGAGATGTCCAACGCCTTACAAAGCTCTAAAATTTCGCTTAATATATTAAGGGAACAGAACTTAGGTTCTATAAATATGCGTACCTTTGAAGCGGCTGCCTGTGGAGCCTTTGTTTTAGCAGAGAGAAGCAGTGAAGCAAAAGGGTTTTTCGAGGAAGATAAGGAGGCAGTATATTTTTCTACTGTTGAAGAATTAAAAAAGAAAATCCTGTATTATCTTGCGCATGAAGAAGAGAGAAGAGAAATCTCTAGAGCAGCTTACCAGCGTTGTATCTCGAGTAACTATACTTACTTAGAACGGGCAAAATTCCTCTTAGGAATATATAATAAATATTTTTCTCATAGAAGGACGATGAGGAGATACAGGTTAGGGTTTATAATTACTCATCCTATTCAGTATCGAGTTCCCCTGTATCAAAAAATCAACAATCATCCGCAGATGGATCTTACTGTATATTTTTGTTCAGATCTGGGGCTAAGAGAAAGATACTGTGCAGATTTTAGATGTAAATTGAAATGGGATATTTTAGATTTAAAAGGTATCCAATACCATATACTCAGGAATTATTTACCCTTTCTTTTTTATAGAGACATATTTGGATTCTTCAATTTAGGCATAGTTAAGGAAATTATAAGAAATAAATATGATGTAGTATTTATTCCCGGCTATGGTGTTTTTTCTTATCTCTTGGCATTTTGGGTATCGTCTTTTATGCACACGCCAATTATATTTAGCGGTGAACCGCGCTTCCCACCCGTCCCATCTTTTTTTATAAAAAGAAGATTTAAAGATACGTTACTCAGTTTTTTATTTTCTAAAGTGCGCGCCTTTGGTTACATTGGTAAGAGGGCAAAAGATTTTTATCGTTTCTACGGTGTGGCTGATGATAAACTTTTTTTCACTCCCTATTGTGTTGACAACGATTTTCTCGTAAAAGAGGCGCAAAATTTATTGCCTAAAAAAGAAAAGTTGAAGGAAAATCTGGGTCTGCCTTTAGAGTACCCGGTCATACTCTACCTATCAAAAATAAATGCAAATAAGCGTCCTTTTGATCTTGTAGAAGCGTATCGAAATTTAAAAGCTCCTGCATCTTTAGTTTTTGTAGGCGATGGCCCTTTGTACCAAAAACTTAATAGATATATCCGTAAAAAAAGCATTAAGAATGTGTTCTTCTTTGGCTTTCAGAATTATAGTCAAGTAACTCAATATTATTCTATCTCAGATATCTTTGTTTTGCCTTCTGCGGGAGAGAGTTGGGGAATAGTCATTAATGAAGCAATGTGTTTCGGTTTGCCTATAATAACCACTAATAAGGTAATGGCGGCTCAAGATCTCGTAAGAGACGGAGAAAATGGTTATATTTTGTCTGCAGGAGATATCCCCGCATTAACTAACGCCTTAAAAGATTTATTAAACAATCCAGAAAAAAGAAAGAAAATGGGTGATAAATCGCTGCAGATTATTTCAAATTGGAATTACGATCTTTGTATTGAAGGTTTTTTAAAAGCCTTAGACTCTATTTATAAAAGATGAAGCGTGGTAATATTTATTTGCCTATCTTTAGCGCCTTAAAGACCATTTTCCCCTGCTCTTACGATACGCCCGTTCTTATTTACCATGCTATATCTAATAATAAGGATATCCCCGGCGCTATTCCATTTAAG
>Ga0315281_10007807_pt1 | contig 14993 bp, 24 predicted proteins | sample YL17G07_0_MG_FD_204540 | JGI IMG/M metagenome (GOLD analysis project Ga0315281, IMG submission 204540) | Sediment microbial communities from Yellowstone Lake, YNP, Wyoming, USA - YL17G07_0 | ecosystem: Environmental > Aquatic > Freshwater > Lake > Sediment | place: USA: Wyoming | collected...
GGACGACCTCCCCTACCTCGACCCCTACCTCGGAAAACTCGCCGGCATGGAGGATGAGCCCCATCTGCCGGGCGAGGTGGGTGTTCAGGAGGTGATGGATGTACTCCCGCCGGTTCAGGGGCTGGTGGAGGATCTTCTTTGCAAGCCTCTTCGGGATCTCCCGCTTGGCAATTTTCTCATCGGTGATCGCGAGCTCGTCCTTGATCCTCCGGTACCAGGTATCGTTATCAAAGAGGATCATGGCATCGACGAGGGGTTTGAGCTTCTCGATATCATCCGCGGCTTTTGCCGAACGCTTCTTCCCCTCACCGCCGCAGGGGAGGGTGACCACGGCGAAGATGGGTTCGATGAACGATTTACGGAGTTCCGGGATGATGAGGGGGGCTGCATCCACCATGCTCCCCCCGAGGCCTGCGAAGATGAGGATCGAATCGATCTCGATGGTGTCCACATACTGGATCTGGGTCATCACCTGTTCGATATCGATCGTGGTCTGGACGTCATAGGGGGTGGTCGGATCGATGGGCGGGAAGTGAATCCTGCCGATCGACGGGAGGGACTTCATGCGCATGAGGGTGTCAAGATCGAAATCCACGGCAAGGGCTGACATGCAGTGGACACTTCCCTGCAGGTCCTGACCGTAGAGGGTATCCACAATTCTCGCCCCTGCCCCGCCCAATCCGATGGCAAGTACCCGCATGCGAAAGCCCTAGAGGAGGTATCGATCCCGCACGCTCCTATTTAGGAGATAACGGTCTAAATAGTTCCTCCCTCCATAGATCAGACCTCCCGGGGTATTAGGTTTGTGGAGGGCCCGGGCTTCTCCTCCGGCGATCAGGCCCTTCCCGGGACTCTCACACTCTTCGGAGGACCCTCCCTTTTGTCACCACGCCTGGAACTTCGGGATGCCCCCCGGGGGAAGAGTGGGTGAGGGAGTCGTGATCCTGATAGGGATTTTCCTGAAATCTGTCATCCCACCGGCGGCCATTTCGGAACCCAACTTAAAATGATAATATATATCTCCTCTGCTAGCGGTATAATGTGCTGAGGTGTAAACCTTGTCTTACGGAATAGAATTCGTCCCCGGTAACGTCAATGTCAAGAATGTTGTCAAGTTCTGCAAACTTGCTGAGAACAAGGACATTGACTATGCATGGATCACCAACCACTACAACAACCGCCACTGCTATCCCACGCTCGCGGCCATCGCCCAGGCAACCACGACCCTGAACATGGGCCCGGGCATTATGAACTCCTTCACCGACACCCCGGCCGCGATTGCGTCCTTCATCTGCTCCCTCGAGGAGATCTCCGACGGCCGTGCGGTCCTCGGTATCGGGCCCGGCGACCTCTCCACCCTGCCGAAGCTGGGCATCGCGCCTGAGAAGCCGGTGGCCCGCCTCGAGGAAGCGGTCAAGATCATCCGGAAGCTCTGTGCAGGGGAAGAGGTCAAGACCCCCGAGATGCAGTTCTTCAAGTACCAGGGCGCCAAGCTCACCGGTGTGAACCTCCCCGACAAGAAGAAGGGAGTCAAGGTCTACATCGGTGCCCAGGGCCCGAAGGTCCTGGAGCTCGCTGGCAAGGTCGGCGACGGTGCTCTTATCAACGCATCGAACCCCAAGGACTTCCAGATCGCCATCCCCATCATCAAGAAGGCCTCCGATGCCGTGGGGAAGAAGGGCTTTGACGTCGGCGCCTACACCGCGATGTCCATCGACCGTGACGTGAAGAAGGCCCGGAACGCGGCCAAGATAGTCTCGGCATTCATCGCGGCCGGTTCACCGCCTGATCTGCTCACCCGCCATGGTCTCGACTTAGCCAAAGTCGCCAAGATCAAGGATGCCCTCGGCAAGTTCGACTTCAAGACCGTCGGCGAACTCGTCAGCGACAAGGAGATCGACGCCTTCACCATCGCAGGCACACCCGAGATGGTGAAGCAGAAGTGCGATGACCTGACGAAGGCAGGGGTCACCCAGATCATCTTCGGCTCCCCGCTCGGGCCGGACATGACCACTTCTATCCGGCTCCTCGGCAAGTACATCGTCTGATCCGAAGAGAATAACCCCCTATTTTTCGTCAACTCAGCTGGTTTCTTATAGGCACCCGACCACCCGTTCATTGAAGAGCATGTTCACCGAGCGGGTCGTGAGGTCTGGGAATGGTCTGCTCCATTACCGGGAGGAGACCCTCACCGGCCTCACCTGCAGGATCAGCTCGGAGCGGATCAAGAGGGGGATCGACCAGGCATGTTTCATCGAATCGTCGCCGGAGGGATGCCCCTTCTGCAGCGAGAACCTCCTGTCAGAGACACCGGTCTTTCCCGATGGCGGGAGGATCTTTGTCGGGGAGAGCGTTACATTCCCGAACCTCTATCCCTTTGCCGAATGGCACACGGTGACCGTGATCACCCGGGATCACACAGTCCCGTGCTTCACCGCGAGGCAGCTCGCCGATGCCTTCGAGGGCCAGGCAAAATCCCTCGGCGGCCATGAGGGATACGCCTCCATAAACTGGAATTTCCTCCCGTCGGCAGGGGCGAGCCTTGCCCACCCCCACCTCCAGGGACTCGTGGATTCCAGACCGTCCCCCCTGGCAGCCCGGTATCTCGCGGGGAGCGAGGAGTACCGCCGGGAGCATGGCCGCAGCTACTGGGATGACTTCCGGAAGGCCGAACGAGAAGGCAACCGGATCGTGATGGACGGCGAGATCCTCTGGCTCGCGCATCCGGTACCTCTCGGAGAGAAGGAGATCCGGGGGGTCCTCCCCATCTCCCATCTCTCTCAGTTCGAGTCATTGCTCGGGAACCTGGCCCGCGATCTCCTGCAGATCATGGCCTTCTACCAGGAGCTTGGTACCCGGGCCTTCAACTTCTCCCTCTTCTTTGACAGGGAAGGGTGCGATCATGGCTTCTCGGCCTTCTGTTCCATCATTGCCCGGATCAACCCCAACCCGCTCTCGATGAGCGACTCATCCTTCATGGAACGGCTCCACCTTGAACCCGTTATCCTGACGATGCCCGAGGAGCTGGGGAGGATGTACCGGGAGAGGATGGGGGAGTAATTCACCGGAATCTTTTCCATTCGATGAGGATTTCCTGATGGACTATTCTTCGATATGAGGACGCCCCTGGGGGTTGCGCCCCCGAGCGTTCGAATAGAAAAATAATGAGCCCAGTACAACGAGAGTAACACTCTACCCCAACTACAATCCAGTGGGTTTCCGGTCAAATAACGTCACTGAAAGGCAGATCTTCTCGAAAAATAGAAAAAGTTGAGGTTTACTCGGGCTTGCTGATGAGCTTCGTCTTGGAAACGATCATGCCGTCCTTCTTGTGGGGCTTCCTGATGACCGCGTCCATGCCCTTCTCGAGCTCACGGGCCTGGTCGCAGAGGTTTGCCGCCATGCGCATCATCTCGTGGGCCGAGGTGACGATGGGGACATAGTCCACGTACTCCTTCGTCATGAAGCAGCCCTTGACGTTCACGCCGGCAACTGCCTGGGCGATCTCGTAGGCCGCCCGGGCCTTGGCGAGGGCGTAGGGGTTCGTGAACTCTCCCTTCACCGCGGAGTCCGAGGAGATGGCGACCTTCGGGAGGACGAGGGCATCGCCCTTCTTACCGGCCTTCACCTGGTCGATGACCTTGTCGAGCTCATTCTGGAGCTTCCGGAAGGCGCCGGTGCAGGCGAGGACCTTGATGAGGTTCCCGTTGTAGTCGGCCATCTCGATGGGGTCGAGGAACTCGCGGCGGGCCCCGATCATGGCGTCGGCCTTCATGATGATGTAGCCGAACTTGGAGGCCTTGATCTTCTCGAACTCCTCCTTCTTCGTGGTGATATCATCGGTGATGATGATACAGGGGATGCCTGCTGCAAGGAGGGACTCGCGGGCACCCGTCGGGCCGGGGAGAACCCCGTTCGGGGATACCACGATGGCGAAGTCCGGTTTCCAGGCCTTCATGGTGGAGACGACGCGTTCGATATCCTCGGGCTGGAGCTTCGTCCCGCTCGTGGCCATGAAGGTCTGCATGTCCTCACGGTCTGCACGCTCGTCTAGGAGGAGCTCTGCCATCACACCGCTCGCAATGTTGCCCAGTTTGGCAACTCCGACTTTTACAACCATTTTTTTCCACCTCTGACGTTGGATAACATCGTAGTATCGGTCAATCGAAATATAAAGATTGTGAAACCTCTGCAGATCCGGGGTCCAGCCGGGATCTTCGGATCAGGCTCCGTGGGGAGGTGTTGGGATCAGGTTTTGGGGGGCGAGTTAAGCAAAAGTGTTAAATTAAGAAGGTAGAATTATTTAATAATGAAAGACAGTCTCCTCACCGAGCGGCAGAAAGAGGTTCTCCGGTACCGGAAGAAGGGGCTGACCCAGCAGCAGATAGCTGATATTATCGGGACATCGAAGGCGAACGTCTGCACCATCGAGAAGGCCGCCCTCGAGAACATCCGGCGGTCAAAGGAGACCCTGGAGTTCCTCTACACCCTGGACGCCACCCACCTGACGACGGTAAAATCCGGGACCGACGTCCTGGACGCCGCGAAGGCCATCTACAGCGAGGCCGAGAACCTCGGGATCAAGGTGAAGTTCGATACCATCTCCCTCATCAACCAGATGAAGGACTCCAACCCGGAGCGGTTCAAGGCCCGGTACATCCGGGAGGATGTCGAGGTATATATCAACGATGACGGGGACCTCTACTTCGGCTGAGGCCGGGTGAGGAGACCGGCCCCCAGTCCCGTGCAGGGGAGAGTTCGTCAATAAGGTTTATATCCACATCCAGTCAATTTTATAGGAAGCCGCCTGACTGACGGGGGTCGCACCCGGTATCGGGAAGATGGATGATCTGTTCATCCACTCATCCGGGATGATATCTCCGTCTAAAGGTGCAGGATACCCTGCCCGCGCGGGCGGTTCAGAGCATGCGTCCCTTCCCAGGGACAGGGAACAGAGTTGTGCTGGGTTAGCACAACGGGCTGACAGAAGTTGGATCTGATGTCACCGCATGGGCCAACGTCCTGTGCACGCGCCCGGTACCCGGCCCTCACGGGCCACACGGGTACGCGGTGAACAATCAGGCGCTCTTCGCGAATATCTTCGCGAAACTTCGCGATAACCTCGCGAAAGTCTTCGCGAGACCGGGCAGGGGCCCGTGCGAACCGCCCATACCAGAGCCACTTCTCGTGCCGGATCACACTCGACGGCCGGCACCATCCCGTCGCGAGGACCGTGACGGGGTTCTTCAGCGCTGGAAGTGAGAGCAGAAGAGTGGCGTTCGCGCAAGTGTTGCGTTCGGACAAGGACGGATCTTACATATGGCGAAGACAAAAAACCCGAGGAAGGGCTCCCTGGCCTACAGCCCCAGGAAACGTGCCAAGAGCCAGGTTCCGCGCTACAAGTCGTGGCAGGACTTCGATGGGGCACCCTTCCTTCAGGCATTCGCGGGCTACAAGGTGGGCATGACCCACGTGGTCATGGTCGATGACCACAAGAGCAGCCCCACCGAGGGAAAGGACATCGTGATCCCGGTCACCGTCGTGGAGGTCCCGGCGCTCCGGGTAACGGCGATCCGCGCGTATACCGGGGACACCTTCGGGCCGAGGCCCCTGACCGAGGTATGGTCAGAGACCCTGGATCCCTCGCTCTCGCGCCGGATCACCATCCCGAAGGAGCATGACCGGGGTGCTATCCTTGCAGAGATCGAGAAGGGGATCGCATCAGGGGATGTCGTCGATCTCAGGGCCGTGATGCAGACCCAGCCGGGCATGGTCACGGGGGTTCCCAAGAAGACCCCCGAGCTCCTGGAGATCCGGATCGGCGGGGACAACCTCGTAAAAAGGTTCGAGTTCGCGAAGTCGGTCCTCGGGAAAGAGGTGAAGGCGATCGACGTGGTGAAGGTAGGCCAGTACGTCGATGTTACGGCCGTCACCAAGGGGAAAGGAACCCAGGGGCCGGTGAAGCGCTGGGGCGTGAAGCTCCGGAAGCGGAAGCACCGCGTCGGACGGGCCCGGCATGTCGGGACCCTGGGTCCGTGGCACCCCCACCACATCCGGTGGCAGGTCCCGGCCCTCGGGCAGATGGGGTACCAGCAGCGGACAGAGCCGAACAAGCGCGTCCTTTTGATCGGCGAGGACGGCGGCGAGGTCACCCCGAAGGGAGGGTTCCTCCACTACGGCGAGGTGAGGAACCCGTATATCCTGGTGAAGGGTTCCATCCCCGGTCCGGCGAAGAGACTGGTCCGGATCCGTCCGGCGGTTCGCCAGGGCGAGCACAAGTTCAGGGTGCCCGTGATCCAGCACGTGAGCACCCAGAGCAAGCAGGGGTGAGGAGCGGTGTTAGTCGAGTTGAAGGATCTCAAGGGCGAGGTGAAGAAGAAGATCAGGCTGCCGCCGGCCTTTGACCAGGAGTTCCGGCCCGATCTGATCAAGAAGGCGGTCCTCGCCATCCAGAGCACCCGGTACCAGCCCCACGGGGCACACCCCTATGCAGGCATCCGCACATCCGCCCATTCGTGGGGGAGCGGCCGCGGCGTCTCCCATGTCCCCAGGATCAAGACCGGCTCCCGGGCGGCACGGGTCCCCCAGGCGCGGGGAGGCCGCGAGGCCCATCCCCCGAAGGTCGAGAAGGTCCTCGTGGAGAAGGTGAACAAGAAGGAGAAGAGGAAGGCCCTCCTCTCTGCGATAGCGGCAACCACGAAGGAGGATCTGGTGAGGGCGAGGGGGCACCGGTTTGAGGCGAAGCTCCCCATCGTCATCGAGGAGGCCTTCGAGAAGCTCGAGCGGACGAGCGATGTGATCGCCGTACTCCAGGCAGCCGGGGTCTACCCTGACGTGGAGCGTGCCCGGGCAAGCCGGAAGGTCCGGCCCGGCCGGGGGAAGATACGGGGACGCCACTACAAGCAGAGGAAGAGCATCCTCATCGTCACGAAAGGCGAGCCCCTCCGGGCGGCGAGGAACCTTGCAGGTGTCGACGCCGTGAGCGTGAATGAGCTGAACGCAGAGCACCTGGCTCCCGGGACCCACGCGGGGAGGCTCACCGTCTGGACCGCGGGAGCGATAAAGAAGCTGGGGGATCTCTCATGATCCTGAAATACCCCTTTGTGACAGAGAAGGCGATGATGACCCTGGAGCGGGACAACAAGCTCCAGTTCCTAGTCCAGAAGGAGGCGACAAAACCCCAGATCAGGCGGGAGATCGAGAAGACCTTCGAAAAGGAGGTAGCCTCGGTCTGCACCCTGATGAGCCCGAAAGGGGAGAAGAAGGCCATCATCACCTTTGTGGACGAGAAAGCAGCCGAGGAGATCCTCTCCCGGCTCGGTATTATGTAGGTGGGAACGATGGGACACAGAATCCAGACACAGAACCGGGGCCGGGGCGGGCCGACCTATCGCGCCCCCTCCCACCTCTACCGCGCCGAGGTGCACCATGCGGGGAGGAACGACAGCATCACCCGGGGGAAGGTCCTCGATATCGAGCATGACCCGGCCAGACACGGCCCCGTCGCCCTCGTCTCCCTCGAGGACGGGAGGAAGACCTACGTCCTTGCCACCGAGGGCACGGGCGTGGGGGACAGCATCGCCTGGGGCAAGGGTGCCGAGGTGAAGAGCGGGAATACCCTTCCCCTCTCGGATATCCCGGTCGGGGCGATGATCAGCAACATCGAGGCAAAGCCCAACGACGGCGGGAAGTTCGTCCGCTCGGGCGGCACCCAGGCACTCGTGATGGGCCGGTCCGATGACAACAAGGTCGGGGTGCGGATGCCCTCCGGGAAGCTCAAGTGGTTCAACCCCGGCTGCATGGCCACGGTCGGGATCGTCTCCGGCGGCGGGAGGGGCGAGAAGCCCTTCGTGAAGGCCGGGAAGAAGTACCACAAGATGCAGACGACGGCCACCAAGTGGCCCATCGTCCGGGGGGTCGCGATGAACGTCATCGACCACCCCTTCGGCGGTGGCTCCCACCAGCACGCAGGACGCCCGAAGACGATCGCGAGGGGAACCTCGCCCGGAAGGACAGTCGGTTCCGTGGCCGCACGGCGGACCGGGATCAAGAAGAAGTGAGGTGAGAGCGGATGGTGAAGAAAACACAGAGACGGTTACCCCGGAGGCGCGAGGAGTTCACCTATCGCGGGTTCACCATTGGCGAGCTCGTCCAGATGGCGCCCTCGGAGCAGGTCAAGATCATGCCGGCACGGGCCCGGAGGAAGTTCCAGCGGGGCTTCACCCGGGACGAGGAGGACCTCCTCTCCCGGGTCCGGTCCGGTGACCCGAAGATCCGCACCCATCTCAGGTCCATGATCGTGATGCCCGAGATGGTGGGGAAAGCAATCGAGATCTACAACGGGAAGGAGTTCCAGAAGGTGGAGATCCAGCCCGAGGCCGTATACCACTACTTAGGGGAGTTCGCCCTGACAAGACACAAGGTCGCCCACGGCGCTGCGGGTATCGGCGCCACGAGATCGAGCAAGTACGTTCCCCTGAAGTGATGGCTATGGCACGAACTGGATACAGCATGCAGATCGAGGGTGAGGATATCGCCCGGGCGAAGGCGAACGAGGTGGATATCTCCCCGAAGCATGCCTTCGAGATCGCCCGGTTCATCAAAAGGATGCGCACGGACGATGCCATCGAGTACCTCAACCGGGTGGTGGCCCTGGAGAAGGCCATCCCCATGCGATGCTACCACAAGAAGGTCGCCCACCGCCACGGCCTCACCGGGTGGCATTCAGGGAGGTACCCCCAGAAGGCGGCGAAGGTCTACATCCGGCTCCTCAACGCGGCGCAGAAGAACGCGGAGTACATCGGCCTGGATGCGGCGAACTTAAAGATCGTCCACGTGATGGCCAACCGGGGGAGGCGCCACGAGGCGTTCTTCCCGAGGGCCATGGGAAGGGCGACGCCCAAGAACCGGGAGACCGTGAACATCGAGGTCATCGTGAAGGAGGTCAGCTGACATGGCAGTGGAGAGGAAGTTCATCTCCGAAGGGGTCCGCAGGGTCCGGGTCGAGAAGTACCTGACCAAGGAGCTGAAGCGGGCCGGCTTCGGGGGGATGGACATCGCGCGAACCCCGCTTGGGACCCAGGTCACGATCTTTGCCGAGAAGCCGGGGATCGTCATCGGGAAGGGTGGCAAGGTGATCCGGCAGCTCACCCAGGACCTTGCCACCAACTACGGGGTCGACACCCCCCAGGTGGATGTCCAGCAGGTCCCGAACCCCAACTTCAATGCCCAGATCATGGCAGAGCGGCTGGCGAGCGCCATCGAGCGCGGCTGGTACTTCAGGAAGGCCGGCTCAAGCATCCTCAGGAGGGTGATGGATGCCGGCGCCCTGGGCTGCGAGGTCATCATCGCCGGGAAGCTGACCGGGCCGAGGGCGAGAGTCCAGAAGTTCATGGAAGGGTACATCAAGCACGCCGGGGAACCGAGCAAGACCGTGGTCGAGCGGGGCTATGCCATTGCGGTGAAGAAGCTCGGGGTCATCGGGGTGCAGGTGAAGATTGTACCCCCGGATGCGAAGCTCCCCGACACCTTCCTCGTCATAAAGAGAAAGGAGGAGCCGGCGCCCGCGAAGGTCACGGTCACCGAGATCGGCGAGGAGATGGAGCCCGAGGCCCCTGAGACCCCCGACATTCCCGGGGAGGAATCCTGATGGCGATCTTCCGGGCCCGGGAGGTCCACCAGCTCTCAGACGTGGAGCTCCAGGAGAACATGGAGAAGCTCAGGATGGAGCTCCTCCAGAAGTACGGCAAGGTGAGCGCCGGCGGCGCGGCCGAGAATCCCGGGCGGATCCGGGAGATCAGGCGCACCGTCGCGCGGATACTCACCGAGCAGGGGATGAGGAAGAGGGCATGATCACGCCGAAGAACATCCTCCGCCACGAGCTCATCGGCCTCCCCGTGGAGGTGGTGCATGCGTCCAACCCTGCCCAGCAGGGGATAGCAGGGCGCATTGTCGACGAGACCAAAAATATGGTCGTCATCGAGACCTCCCGGGGGACAAAGCGGATAGAGAAGGCCCATGCGACCTTCCGGCTCACGGTCCCCGACGGGACGGTGGTGGATGTCTCCGGATCAGCCCTTGTTTCACAGCCCGAGAAGAGAATAACGAAAGAGAAGAGGTTCTAGAGGAATACCATGGCAAAGAGTGTAGGACTGGATGTCCCGGCCCCGAAGGTGGAGTGCGAGGACGTCAACTGCCCGTTTCACGGCAGCTTGCCGGTGCGCGGCCAGGTGATCACCGGCAAGGTCGTGAGCGACCGGATGAAGGGAACGGTGGTGGTGGAGAAGGAGTACCTCCACTACATCCGGAAATACAACCGATACGAGAAGCGCAGCTCGAGGATCCATGCCCATAACCCGCCCTGCCTCAAGGCAAAGACGGGCGATATGGTGACGATCGCCGAGTGCAGGCCCCTCTCGAAGACCAAGTCCTTCGTGGTCGTGGAGGTGCAGAAGTCATGAAGGCGAAACAATCCTATATCCCGCGTGCGTTGAACACCGGTACAAGGCTCGTCTGCGCCGATAACACCGGCGCCCGGGTGGTGCAGATCATCTCGGTCGATGGCTACCACGGCGTGCGAAGGAGGCAGCCGAAGCTGGGCCTCGGGGATATCGCGACCATCTCCGTGAAGAAGGGGACGCCGGACATGCGCAAGAAGATGGAGAAGGCCGTCGTGATCCGGCAGAAGAAGGAGTACCGGCGGCCGGACGGCCTCCGGGTCTCCTTCGAGGACAACGCGATGGTCATCGTGAACGAGAACAATGAGCCGAAAGGGACCGAGATCAAGGGGCCGGTCGCCCGCGAGGTTGCGGAGCGGTTCCCGAAGATCGGGTCCATGGCCACCATCATCGTGTGAGGTGTGGGGAATGGCGACAACGAGTTCTCAACCGAGAAAGCAGAGGAAGGCCCAGGCAAACGCACCCCTGCACGAACGGGGCCGGACCCTCGGGGCACCCCTCGCGCCCGCGCTCAGGGAGCAGTACAAGAGAAGGCACATCCGGGTCGTGAAGGGCGACACGGTGAAGGTTCTCAGGGGCGATCACCGGGGCGAGGAGGGCGTGGTGGACGAGGTCGACGTGAAGCGCTCTCGCCTCCTTGTCCACGGCGTCTCGAGCACCAAGGCGGACAACACCGAGGTCCCGAGGCCCGTGCACCCCTCCAATGTCCAGATCACGAAGCTCAACCTGAAGGACAAGCTCAGGGCCGAGAAGATCGGGGAGGTGGAGTGATGGCTCACCTGAAGCGCTACGCGGCCCCGGACTCCTGGCATGTCAGCAAGAAGACGACCACCTATGTGGTGAAGACGGCACCCGGGCCGCACAACGATTCCGCGATGCCGGTCGCCGTCTGGCTCAGGGACCACATGTCCCTTGCCATGACCATGCGGGAGGTGCGGCAGATCTTGAACTCCGGATCGGTCATCATCAACGGCAAGGCGTGCAAGGACCCGAAGATGGGCATCGGCGTCTTTGATATCGTGAGCGTTCCTGCCATCGGGAAGCATTACCGTATCCTCATGGACAAGCGCGGCCGGTTCCGGTCCATCGAGATCTCCCCCGAGGATGCGAAGACCCGGCTCGCCAAGATCCGGGACAAGACCGTGATCTCCGGTGGGAAGGTTCAACTCAACCTGGTCTTTGGCGCAAACGTCATCGGCGACAACAGCTACAAGCCCAAGGACTCCGTGGTCCTCACCCTCACCGAGGCGGAAGGGAAGAAGCGCTTCCAGATCATGGATCACTTCCCGTTTGCCGTCGGGAACATGGCCATGGTCATCGGCGGGCGGCACTCGGGGAGCGTCGGCCGGATCGTCGAGATCAAAAAGGAGGTCGGCGCCGTCCCGAACCGGGTCATCCTCGAGGACCCGGCCACGAAGGGGAGATTCGACACCATCGAGGATTATGTCTTCATGGTGGGGAAGGCCGAGTCGGCCATGAAGTCATGGGGGATTGAGGAATGAACCCGATGCAGGATCTCCGTATCCAGAAGATCGTGGTCCACATGGGTGTCGGGGAGAGCGGGGAGAAGCTCTCCAAGGCAGAGGAGATGCTCACGAAGATCACCGACCAGAAACCGGTGAAGGCCATCGCGAAGAAGACCCAGCCGGCCTTCGGGACCCGGAAGGGCTCCCCGATTGGCTGCAAGGTGACGCTCAGGAGCGATGCAGCGGAGGCCTTCTTCGAGACCTCGATAAGCATCATAGAGCGGCAGCTCGCTCTCACCCAGTTTGATAACCAGGGCAACTTCTCCTTCGGGATCGAGGAGCACACCGACTTCCCGGGGATGAGCTACGATCCCTCCATCGGGATCTTCGGGATGGACGTGAACGTGGTCCTCGAAAAGAGGGGCGCCCGGATCGCCCGGAGAAAGGTGGACATGCGGAAGCTCCCCCAGAAGCAACGGGTGAAGCGCGAGGAGGCCATCAGGTTCCTCCAGGAACGCTACAAGGTGGAGGTGCGCTGATATGGCCGTTGAACATCTGAAGAAGTTCGGGAGGGGCGCGTACCAGTGCCTCCTCTGCGGGCGGCAGCAGGGCCTGGTGCGCAGGTACCATATCATGTTCTGCCGGCAGTGCTTCCGGGAATGGGCCCAGAAGATGGGTTTCAAGAAGATGAACTAGGGGTGAAGAAGCCATGGTCCGATTGAATCCCATCGCAGACGCGATGACCGCGATCAAGAACGCCTCTGATACCGGTAAAGCCAACTGCATCGTGGAGCCCGCGGGAAAGCTGCTCGGGTCGATGCTCCGCATCATGCAGGAGTCGGGCTACATCGGCGGGTTCGAGTTTATCGACGACAACAGGGGCGGGCAGTTCAGGGTCCAGCTCAACGGCAGGATCAACCGCTGCGGCGCCATCACCCCGAGGTTCAACATCAGGGTCGACGAGATGAAGCGCTGGGAGAGCCAGTTCCTCCCGGGGAAGAACTTCGGGATGCTCATCATCTCCACCCCCCGCGGTGTGATGGCCCACGAGAACGCCCGGAAGCTCGGGATCGGCGGGGAGCTCCTGGGGTACGTGTACTGAGGTGATGGTATGGCGGCAACACGGAATGTGAAGATCCCGGAGGGCGTAACCGTGCGGATCGAGGGAAACCTCGTCAAGGTCACGGGCCCGAAGGGGATGCTCATGCGGGAGATGTACTACCCGAACGTCTCCCTTGCCATCGCCGATAAGGAGATGACCATTACCACGGAGTCCGGGAGAAAGAAGATCCTCGCGATCTGTGGAACCTTTGCAGCCCACCTGCAGAACATGTGTATCGGGGTGACGAAGGGCTACCAGTACCGCATGCGGGTGGTGTACAGCCACTTCCCGATCCAGCTGAAGATCGCCGGCGACCGGATAGAGGTCGGCAACTTCCTCGGGGAGAAGCGGTCGCGCTTCGCCCGGATCGAAAAGGATGTGAAAGTCGCCCTCGGAAGCGACGAGGTCACCGTCACCGGTATCGACAAGGAGGCAGTGGGAAAGACCGCGGCGAACATCGAGCATGCAACCCGTATCCGGGAACGCGATCCCCGCGTCTTCCAGGACGGGGTCTATATTGTCGAGAGGGTGTGAGGCGAAATGGCAGACGAGAAGATGAGGCTCATCCGGATGCGTGCCGAAAACCGGGCACGGTTCCAGAGGAGGGGCATCCATGAGAAGAAGCGCCTCGCTGACGTATGGCGCAAGCCGAAGGGACGGCACAACAAGCTCCGGAGGCAGATAAAGGCCAAGGGCCCCCTCCCCCGGCCGGGCTACGGGAGCCCGACGGCAGTCAGGGGGCTCCACCCGTGCGGCCTCTCGGATATCCTCGTACACAACGAGGGGATGATTGCGCCCCTCGATCCCAGGGTGCACGCGGTCCGGATAGCGGCGGGCGTCGGGATGAAGAAGAAGATGGAGATCCAGAAGAAGGCCATGGACGCTGGCCTCAAGGTCTTAAACCCGAAGCAGGCCCCGGCATCCGACGAGGAACCCGAACAGGAACCCGGGGAGGCGAATGGCGATGAGTAACCTCACCAACCAGAAGAGGCTCGCGGCGAGCGTGCTCGGCTGCGGGGTGAACCGGGTCTGGTTCGATCCCGAGCGGGCCACGGACGTGGAAGGCGCCATCTCCCGGGATGACCTCCGGACCCTCATCAAGGAGGGGGTGGTCCGCGCCGAGCCAAAGAAGGGTGTATCAAGGGGCAGGGCACGGGAGAGGGATGCCAAGCGTTCCTATGGCCACCGCAGGGGCCCGGGGAAAAGAAGGGGGGCCGCAGGCGCCCGCAGGCCCAGCAAGACCCAGTGGATCCAGCGGATCCGGGCCATCAGGAAGAATATGCGTGCCCTACGGGAGGAGGGGAAGATCGACCCGCACCTCTACCGGATCCTCTACCGCAAGGCTGCCGGCGGGCAGTTCAGGAGCGTGGCCCACATGAAGTCCCAGGTCGAGATCCTCCAGGGGAAGGGGAAGTGACATGAGCACAGGACCACGCTACTTCATCCCCTTCCGCAGGCGCCGGGAGGGGCGGACCGACTACTATGCCCGGGGAAAGCTCCTCCTCTCGGAGAACCCGAGGATGGTTGTACGAAAGACAAACCGGGAGATCATCATCCAGCTCTCGGTGCCAGAGCCGGCAGGGGACAGGATCCTTGTTGCAGCCTACTCGCGCGATCTCGCTGGCTATGGCTACGCGGGCTCGATGTCGAACACGCCCGCGGCCTACCTGACAGGCATCCTCTTTGCTGCACGGTGCAGGAAGGCAGGCCACTCGAGCGCAGTCCTCGACATTGGTCTTGCCCGCGCCTCCCCGGGAGCCCGGGTCTTTGCCGCCCTCAAGGGTGCGGTGAAGGCAGGCCTCTCGGTCCCCCACAGCGAGGAGGTGCTCCCGGATGACAGCCGGGTCAGGGGCGAGCACATCGCGGCATTTGCCCCCCAGCGGGCCGGGGACCTGGCAAAGAACGTGGATCAGGTGGCAGAGGCCATCATGAAGGAGGTGAGGTAACATGGCAGAGATCGAGGGGTGG
>Ga0315281_10007808_pt1 | contig 14992 bp, 10 predicted proteins | sample YL17G07_0_MG_FD_204540 | JGI IMG/M metagenome (GOLD analysis project Ga0315281, IMG submission 204540) | Sediment microbial communities from Yellowstone Lake, YNP, Wyoming, USA - YL17G07_0 | ecosystem: Environmental > Aquatic > Freshwater > Lake > Sediment | place: USA: Wyoming | collected...
TGAAATGGTTTACGGGTGGTAAACTCAATGTCAGTTACAATTGCATCGATCGGCATCTGGCCACGCGTGCGAATAAGGTGGCGATCATTTGGGAAGGCGACAACCCCAGTGATGACAAAAAAATCACCTATCAAGAATTGTACGAACAGGTGTGTAAACTCGCCAACGTGCTCAAGAGTCGTGGCGTCAAGAAAGGGGATCGCGTCTGTATTTACATGCCGATGATCCCCGAGGCCGGTTATGCGATGTTGGCTTGCGCGCGCATCGGTGCCGTGCATTCCGTGGTGTTCGGTGGTTTCTCACCGGAATCTTTAAAAGATCGTATTTTGGATTCGGATTGTCGCGTGGTGATCACCGCCGACGAAGGTGTGCGCGGCGGCAAAAAGATCCCGCTCAAGTCCAATACCGATGAGGCCTTAAAAAAATGTCCCAACGTGCATACCGTGCTCACGGTAAAGCGCACCGGCGGCAACATTCATTGGGATGAAACGCGCGATGTGTGGTACCACGTGATCATGGCGGACGCCGCCACGGAATGTGAACCCACCCACATGGACGCCGAAGACCCGCTGTTTATTCTCTACACCTCCGGTTCCACCGGCAAACCCAAAGGCGTGTTGCACACCACGGGTGGTTACTTAGTCTTTGTCGCGATGTCGACCAAATACACCTTTGATTTGCACGATGAGGATATATATTGGTGTACTGCGGATGTCGGCTGGGTCACCGGGCACAGTTATTTACTGTACGGTCCATTGGCCAATGGCTTCACCACGCTATTTTTTGAAGGCATTCCCAGTTATCCCGACGCCTCGCGTTTTTGGCAAGTCGTGGACAAGCATAAGGTCAGCGTGTTTTACACCGCGCCCACTGCGATTCGTGCCTTGATGCGTGAAGGCGAAGGACCCGTGAAAAAAACCTCGCGTCAGAGTTTGCGCATCCTCGGCACTGTCGGTGAACCGATCAATCCCGAGGCCTGGGAGTGGTATCACAAAGTGGTTGGTGATGCGCGTTGTCCGATCGTCGATACCTGGTGGCAAACGGAAACCGGCGGCCACATGCTGACACCCTTACCCGGTGCCACCAAACTCAAACCGGGATCCGCAACGCGGCCATTCTTTGGCATCGTGCCCGGCATCATCGATACCACAACGAATACCTTGATCGAAGGCAACGGCGAAGCCGCTGGGGCATTGGTCATCACCCGATCATGGCCCGGTCAGATGCGCACGGTGTATGGTGATCAGCAACGTTTTGTGGATACCTATTTCAAACAATATCCCGGCTATTTCTTGACGGGCGACGGCGCGCGGCGCGACCAAGACGGTTATTACTGGATCACCGGCCGCATGGACGACGTCTTGAAAATTTCCGGTCATCGCATCGGCACCGCCGAAGTCGAAAGTGCCTTGGTGTTGCATCATTCTGTGGCCGAAGCCGCCGTCGTGGGTTATCCGCATGCCATCAAAGGCCAAGGCATTTATGCTTATGTCACATTGGTAAAAGGCATCGAGCCCTCTGATCAACTCAAGGCAGAACTCGTGGAGATGACACGCAAAGAACTCGGTCCGATCGCCAAACCCGATATCATACAATTCGCGCCGAGCTTACCCAAGACCCGCTCCGGCAAGATCATGCGACGCATCTTGCGTAAGATTGCCGAAAACGAATTGCATACCTTGGGCGACACCAGCACGTTGGCCGATCCGAGTGTAGTGGAGGATTTGATTGCGAATCGGGCGAATAAATAGAAACACGGAAACTCGCGCTGCATATGTACAGCCACGAGAATGCTTTCGGTGAACTGCCGCGTGCGGAATAGTGCGGCCTTCCCTCACCCACAGTCGATGGTTGTCCTCACAAACTTACGGCATCACTCCATATACTCACTGATTCGATTCCCAAGCGCCGCTGGCAGTTTCTTTATCCCCGATCTTAATTGCGTGATAAATTTTTCAGGCATCTGCTTTGCGGCAAGACAGGCCAGTTGTACATCACCCGGTCGATCATCCAGCAATACACGCAGCAGTCTTTCTGACTGGGCTGAATCTTTTAGGTTTTTGGTTTGTAAAGCGGCAGGCCGACGAATTGCCGTCATTAATTTGTGCAAGGCATAACGCGCGGGTGCAGGAACATTCACGAGAATACCGGCACGTGCAACAATCACGGCAGGTTGAATGTCTTCCAACAAATAGTCGAGGAAGCGCAAGGGTTCCGCGTAGGTGTTGAACGTGGAAATTAATATCGGTTTTGACTGCGGTTTACCGATGAGCGGGGTAAGGATGTCGACACTGAGCTGTTTTCCCTGAATGCGAAAACTGGTTGAGGGTGATTTTCGATCCAGTGCAGGCACTTCGACAAATCCCATCTCTGCTGTCAGTAAGGCTTGCCTGAGATCAACGGGTTTATTGCGGAGCCCTACGGTAATGTGATTGCCACTGGCAATATCAATATCGTGAGTGCGGGTTGCCTCACTCGGCCAAGATACTCCCAACATGTTGCCATAAACAGCAAACGCGTGTGACCCCACCAGCACACCACCCACCAGAAACACGCCAACACGCTCAAGCAGTTCAAAGAGCCGCGCCTCGGCGGCGCCGACAGTCTGTGCTCCTCCGGCGACGAGCATGGCAACCAGTTGTTCACGTACCCGCCGGTCAGGCGCAGCGGTTTTCCATAATGTCTGTTCCTTTTTAATCAGTCGCTGCAATTCGGTGGAATCCGGTCCTAAATAATGTTGGGTTTTTTGGCTGCCAACGGTAAGTTGCAAATACCAGTGTCGTGCATCTTTAATGGTTTTATTGACAAAGGACAGACCGCGGCCGCTGGGTGCGGCCCCGTGCAGACATTGACTGAGGAGTTCGGTATAGAGGAGACGCGTACTTTCTGGCAGATAGTCCATGTTCAAGTGCTGGTTATGGCGTTATACGCAGTATATGTAATAACTGCGTATAACGCTAGTGAGCTGGGGAATCTTAACCGTCCCCCCCATTCATCCACAACATCTTCAATCGCAGCGGGTTAGGAACCCGCCCCTACGATCGATCATTGACAGCCGGTTATTTTGGCAGTTCGTGTGTAAAGGGGGCATAATAAATTCTGTCCCCTTTAGCAGATGACTTAATTGCGAACCGGGCGAATAAATAAATTTTTGCGATGGTTTATGGGTAAATTTGGTAAGTTCAATAACATGGATTCTGAATCTCAAATTTCTCTCATACTGTTTTAAAATGCGATCAGCCTTACGAGAACGGAAAAATCCTTGTAACACAAATAACATTATGCTGATCGTGACCAACAGTAAATCACCAAACCGTGAATACGAAGTATTACCCACGAGTGGCTGCACATTTGCGGTAATAGCTGTTTGCTCGCCTAGTTTAGTCGATGCGATTACTTTCCCGTCGCTCCCGATAATGACTGACTTGCCGGTATTTACGATTCGAGCGACATAGCGTGCGATCTCGATGATGACTCTGGGATTGTTGAGAAAGCGTAAATATTTTTCGGAAAGGTTAATCACCCAGAAGATTGCTTAAACTTCAATCAGCAAAACAGTGGGAGGTGACAAATTCCGCACACCTTTTTATTTCCTACCCCACTACTCCGCCATTCCCTTCGCTATAAGCAAAAATATTTTTATGGTTCTTCATTGAAGTTTTTAATAACCCGTCTAGATTTGTGATCTAGGTCACACTTTCAATCTCGGGATGTCGGGTGCCGCGAACCCGCACTATGCATAACAACCCAGAGGGAAGAATTAATAAGTGACCGTGAATGGCCAGCGACCATCACTGGCCGACTCGTTAAACAACCATGCACTACTGAACAAAAAAAGGGGATTTTTCATGAATTTTTTTTGTACTCCACGCATGCACTACCGTTCTTACCGTCATCTGTTCAAGATTGCCTCAGCGAGCACCTTGCTCAGCGTTGGCATACTGACGAACGCCCACGCGGCACCCGTGCCCGGTGGTTCGCTCGATCCACTGAGTATCCCGAAGTACGTCACACCGCTGGTCATACCACCCGCGATGCCGGCAAAAACCCTTGATCCTGCCACTGGCATACAAAATTATGACATTGAGGTCGTGCAGTTCCAGCAGCAAATCCTGCCGCGATTCGATATCAATAATTTACGGCTGGGCAAGACAACCGTGTGGGGCTATGGCGCCACCGGTTTACCCGCTACGCGCAGCTACCCCGCGTTCACGGTGGAAACAACGCGCAATACCGGCACGAATGTTACTTGGCGCAACAGTCTCACGGATAGTTCGGGCAATCCCTTGCCACACTTGTTCGCTGTTGATCGCAGTCTGCACTGGGCCAATCCGGAACGGCTGCCCTGCTTAAATCCCAGCACGGTGACCGCCGCGCTCACCACCACGGTGAACACCAACCCAACTGATTGCCGTCCCGATCCCATTGCCAACACCACATTGTTGCAGCAACCCTATACCGGTCCGGTACCGACGATTACGCATGTTCACGGTGCGCACACCTCCGCCATGAGTGACGGCTATCCCGAGGCATGGTACTTACCCGCCGGTAAGCACTGCAAAAAGAATTTTGCCTGCACGGGCGCCAAGGCCAATTTGCTCACCGATCGCGTTGGCAATCAGGTGACGAATACATTTCCGGGCTACGCCAATTTCAGCTACCTCAACGATCAACCTTCAACGACCTTGTGGTATCACGACCATACGCTAGGCATGACACGACTGAACGTCTATGCCGGCCCGGTCGGTTTCTGGTTGGTGCGTGATGCAAGTGGTGGTGAAACGGGTCTGGTCGCGGGCAACTTGCCGGGACCGGCACCCAAGGTAGGCGATACGCCAAATAAGGCCTATTTTGAAATTCCCATCGCGATTCAGGATCGATCGTTCAATAAAAATGGCCAGCTCTTTTATCCCGACAACCGTGCTTTCTTTGAAGGGCTAACCCGCAGTCAGCTTAAGATTCCGTTTATCGGTGACACCAAGCGTCCCTCAGACATCGCCGCCATCTGGAACCCAGAGGTGTTTTTTAATGTCATGGTCGTCAATGGCGCAAGCTGGCCATCGTTGAATGTTGAACCGCAGCGCTACCGTTTTCGCCTTTTAAATGGCTGTAACTCACGCTTCCTCAACCTGAGTTTGCAGGCGCTCGACGCCAACGGCAACGCGCTGGGTGAAGTTCCATTTTATCAGATCGGTTCTGATCAAGGGCTGCTGCCGAAGGTGGTGCGTATCGTCAGTGGCGAAGCGGTTGCCCTCAACGGTGATGGAACGGAAGGTCCGCTGCCCACGACATTTCCTGTCGCCGGTGATGCCGCCGCGCTGCTGATGTCACCGGCGGAACGCGCGGATGTTATCGTCGATTTTTCTGTCCTGCCTGCGGGTACCGCGCGCGTGCAGCTACTCAATACCGCACCCGATTCACCCTTCGGTGGCTTCCCTGTGATCCCCGCCGATCCTTCCACCACGGGGCAAGTGATGCAATTTGTCATGGTTGCCAATAATCCGGTAACCGTGGACAACAGCACCGCGCCACGCGATCTCAAACTCGCGGCCATGCCCGCAGTGAATCCCGTTGCGCAAAGCCGGCAACTCTCGCTCAACGAAGAAGAGTCCTCGTCGGTCTGCGTGTCGGTCAGCCCGACCGGCTTGATAACTTACGTCAATCTGATGGGCGCGCACTTTAATCCCATGGATACCAACAACGTCTGCTTCGCCGCGGGTGGTGTGTCGATGGCGCCAAAGGCCGCCTTGCTTGGCAGGTACGATCCTGTATCAGCAACGCCGATGCCGCAGATGTGGATGGACCCGCTCACACAAAATCCCACGCTGGGTGCAACCGAGACATGGGAACTGCACAATTTCACGGAAGATGCGCATCCCATCCATGTCCATCTGGTGAAGTTCCGCGTAATGGATCGCACGCCGATGGGGGCTACGCCACGCGATGCAGAACCCTCGGAACAAGGATGGAAAGACACGGTGACGGCGTATCCAGGCGAAATCACCCGGTTGCAGGCCACCTTTGATGTACCGGGGCTCTATGTTTGGCACTGCCACATACTCGAACACGAGGATAACGAGATGATGATCCCTTATTGCATCGGTGACAGCACACTGTGTTCGCATCCGATCGCAGGCGGAATTTAAGAATATTTGCGAACTGTCGAGGGCTGCTTCCCAACGGATGCAGCCCTCTTCTTGTGACAACAATGAATCAATGGATGTTTGGTATCATCCTGCTGCACGCCATCGCTTTAGCAGCCTGTTGAAAAACGTGATCAGGGGATGCAGCGCAAGACGGAAACGGACGAAAATGCGGAGTTTACACGAAGTAAATGAGCACGTTGAGTTCGTTTCCAACGCCGCGATGCGCCCCTCAGCGCGTTTTTCAACAGGCTGTTAGAATTTTAATAAGCCAGGCGGTGCGTGAGTGGATGTCGATAAAGAGGTACACCATGCGACAACATATCTTCACCGTGCTGGCACTGTGCAGCGGCCTGCTAACTATCACCTTCACGCCGAGGGCGATTGCGGCTGAACAACAATTCATATCCACATTCAGTATCGACGGCAAAGTGGTTCACATCGATCAAGGCAATTATTGGGGGATCCTCAGTGCGGACGGAAAAAAATATGACCCCGGCGACGTACCGAAGGAATTTCAACACGTTGATTTGCAGGTACGGGTTGAGGCGAAGGCCGCGAGAAAACGCCCCGCGCGCATGTGGGGCAAAGCGATCGAACTCGTTCATATCGAAAAAGTGGACAGCACGGCAGACCCGCATGCACATCACCGGCAGATCGCACCCGGTTACCAACGCAGCATACAGGACTATCGTATTCCCGATGTGAAGGTCGTGCAGGCCAACGGTGAGACGGTATCAACCGCCAATTTGTTCGACACCAATAAAACGATTGTGGTGAGTTTTATCTTTACCAGTTGCAGTGCTATCTGTCCGGTACTCACCACCACACTCGCCCAAACCCAACAGCGGCTCGGTACCGATGCCGAGCACCTGCGCATCCTGTCGATCAGCATTGATCCCGAACATGATTCGCCCGCGCAACTGCATGACTATGCGCAGCGATTCAAGGCGCACGGTGATTGGCAATTCCTGACGGGGGAACGCACCGCAATTCGCGAATTGCAACAGGCGTTTGCGGCGGATCGTGGTGACAAAAACAATCACCTTCCCCTTACCCTGATTCGGCCGGCCGGACAGACACGCTGGGTGCGTCTTGATGGATTCACCAGCGCCGATGAGCTCACTAAAGAAATTCGGCAGCGGCCGGAAACCTAAACAGGATGATTATTTCACGGCGCAACAGATCGGACAGGTTGCCACACGTCGCGGTGGTAATGTTGTTGATATTACTGTGGGCCTCACGCAGTATCGCTTCAGCAGAAACGCCTGTTGAGATCGGCCGTCGTATTTATCGCGAGGGCATGTTGCCCGGTGACAAACCGGTCGTTGCCCTAATTCAAGGTGACATCGTGGTGAGTGGTCAGCGTGCCGCCTGTATTCATTGCCATCAGCGCAGCGGTTATGGCGTTGTTGAAGGCAATCAAGTGGTACCACCCATCACCGCCCGCAGTCTGTTTCAACCTCGACCGGTACAAGGTTCGCGCGCCGGACTTGAACGCCCCGCTTATCGGCATGACAGTTTACGACGCGCGTTGCATGACGGTATTAATCCGAATGGGCGTACCCTGCAAGCACCCATGCCGCGCTATGTACTGGAGGATAGCGAGATGAGTGCGCTTATCCAGTATTTGCAATCACTCACGGCCAATCCGCCCGCCGGTGTAACGAATGAGGCGTTACACCTCGCCACCATTGTTACCGACGCTGTACCTGCACAACAACGCCGCGCACTGCTTGGCGTGTTGGATAAATATATTCAAGACAAGAATGCCGACATCCGCCTCATGCAACGCGGTGGCTTTGGTCACAGCCAACTCTTTCGCAGCTGGCAGTTACATGTGTGGGAGTTACACGGGAATCCCGCAACCTGGGGTGAACAGCTCGAACAGCATTTCCGGCAACAACCTGTCTTTGCTGTGTTGGGCGGTGTAGGCAACGGCAGTTGGCGCGAGATCCATCGTCGTTGCGAGCATCTGGCGTTGCCCTGCTTGTTGCCGAATACCGATGAGCCATTCACGAGTCAAGATTATTTCTATTCAATGTATTTCACCCGCGGGATTGAGCAGGAAGCGGATGTACTGGCCCAACACCTGCGCGAGCATGAAATCAGTGCACCACGTCGCATCGTTCAAATCTATCGCAAGGAGATGGCGGGGGAAACCGCGGCCGCACGCTTGCAGCACGCACTGGCGGAGGTGCATCACATTCAACTGCAGGATCGTGCGGTTGCCGGAAATACTCCAATCGACGCGGTATTCTGGCAGGACGTATTTGCCAGTCGCGCGGATTCCTATGTATTGTGGTTAGCCGATAACGATCTGGCAGCAATCGATAAACAACCGGACAAACACAACCCCACCATTTATATCTCAAGCAGCCACGTTCCTCATCCCGCCGCCACTATTCAACCGGCGCTGCGTAAGCACACCAGCATCGTGCAATTACATGAGCTACCGGCGATGTGGCAGCAACAACGCACACGTCTTGACAACTGGTTGCGCGTTCACCAGCTTGCGCAACTCGATGAGCGCATCGAGGCAAATACAACACAGTTGTTGTCGTTGTTCAACCTCGCGCTCTCACACCTGCAGCAGGAAGACCTCTCAGGCGAACAGCTGATTGAACGTCTTGAACATTTGACACCCATAACGCATGCCTGGCCATCACGCTACCCGCAGTTCAGTCTGGGCGCGGGCCAACACGTGGGGTCTCAGGGTGGTTATGTTGTACCGATGCGCGCGGACGGATCGCTGCCACACGAGGCACGCTGGATCATTCCGCAGGGGACACAGCCCCGTGTTCAAAAGTCGGAAACGTCGTCAGGCATCGGCACTGCCGCAAACAATCATGAATAAATCAGGCTACCGCGAATGTGCACCGTAATAACAACACCCGCTTTCGTCGATGAATTATTTTCCAATTATTGGCATGGTCATTTAACTTCAAGAGGAGTCTCTCATGCGTATTCATTCCCTCGTGTTACTTTGCCTTTGCACCGCCACCGTCAACGCCGCGCAACCGATCATAATTGACAACGAGCGTGATCAGATCAGTTACAGCCTGGGGTACCAGATTGGTGGGGATTTTAAGCGGCAAAATCTAGATATCAACGCCGCCGCCGTAGTGCGCGGCATCGAGGATGCACTGACCGCGACCAGACCACAAATGGAGGAACCCACCATGCGCAAGACACTGGTGGAACTCAAACGCAAGATTGTGGAAACTCAACAAACACAAAAAACCAGCCAAGCCCATGTCAAGCATGCCGCCAGCCTTGCGTTCCTGAAAGAAAACGGCAAGAAGGATGGTGTGATCACACTGCCCAGCGGATTACAATACAAAGTGATCAAGCCCGGCACGGGCACACATCCTACCGCGCAAGACAACGTCACCGTCCACTATCGCGGTACGCTGGTGAACGGCCACGAGTTCGACAGTTCCTATCGCCGCAATGAACCGGCAAGCTTTGCAGTCATCGGCGTCATCCGTGGCTGGACGGAGGCGCTGCAACTCATGGCAGTGGGCGCAAAATGGGAACTTTTTATACCACCCGAACTTGCTTATGGTGAACGCGGCCCCCTGGCCGACGAGACACTCATCTTCGAGGTGGAATTGCTGTCGATCACCGAAAGCAATAAAAGTCAGCCCTCATCGCCAGCGTCGTCGATACAGAAATAACCGTTAGACAGGTGATTCGAGCATGGCCACGTTTGCCATCAATCGTGACTGAGTGGCCGGTGTGTCAGTGCACCCTCCGGTGTAGTAACTCAGTTTACATAGACAAGAGCGAAGCATCGTCTATTAGCAGCTTGTTGAAAAAGGCGTTACTCAATGAAAATTATTTAAACCGACTAACGTCGACTGCCAGTAACCTATTGTATTACTGGATTCCGGCTCGCCTCCGGCTCAAGCCCGGAGTTGGCCGGAACGACGAGACGCGTGCAACTTCGTTTTTTTTCAACAGGCTGTTAGAATATAAAACGGCGTTCAAGAAAATTACATGGTCTAGGCTTCATGAATTACTGCCGCAATTCCTTCAACCGCCGCTCGATCTTATTTTGCCAGCCGGTCGTTTCGGTTACGTCATACAGCTGTTTTAAAATATCCCGTTCACCAGGACGTTGTAACTGGGTCACGGCGAAATTGCCGTAGTTGAGTTTGCCTTTTTCCGTGACTTGCACATGAAAAGAGCCGACATACTGAATTTCTCCGGCGTCGATGTGCAACACCCGTTGGTAAGTTTGGCGGACGCTGCGCGCCATGTCGTAATGATTTTTGTTGGAGCGGAAACCGGCAATGATGTATTTGCCGGGTTTGAGATTCTCGACCATAAAGATGCCGTTATCAAACACCAGCACCCGTGGCGGTTTGCGGAACGGCGGGATGTACACATTACCGTATTCGTAAATATCGACTTGTTCGATGGGTCCTTCATCGGCCTCGACATAACCAAAAATCATGGCCGAGTGGGTTGCCTTGATGTCTTCCGGGGGGGCAACCACGCTGGTACTGGTACAGGCAAAGAGCCCGCATAGGGTGACGGCAACAGCGGCAATCTTGGTCATGTGCATGACATACGTCCTCGGTCTAGCCCCGCAATACGGGCTGTTCCCTGGGATATATGCAAGGAGTGTGCAAAAAAAAGGGCCCTTGCGGGCCCTTTTCGAATTACGCCGTCACCTTCAAATATTAGGCCTCGGTAACCGCCTTGATGCTCAGACGAATCCGGCCTTGCTTGTCGATTTCCAATACCTTGACGCGGACCTGTTCACCTTCCGTGAGCTTGTCGCCGACATTCTCGACACGTTCATGCGAAATCTGCGAGACATGCACCAGACCATCGCGACCCGGCAGGATCGTGACAAACGCGCCGAAATCCATCAGCTTGGAGACTTTGCCTTCGTAGATACGACCGACTTCGACATCGGCCGTGAGCTGCTCGATTTGACGACGCGCCTCTTCGGCCGCTTTGACATCATTAGAGGCAATCTTCACCGTGCCATCGTTGTCGATATCAATCGCACAACCGGTCTGCTCGGTAATCGCCCGGATGGTGGCGCCACCCTTACCGATCACATCGCGGATCTTGTCCGGGTTGATTTTGATGGTCACATAACGCGGGGCAAACTTGGACATTTGCTCACGCGGTTGCGCAATCACGGCATTCATCTTTTCCAGGATATGCAGACGGCCTTCTTTGGCTTGCGCCAAAGCCACCTTCATGATCTCTTTGGTGATGCCGTCGATCTTGATGTCCATCTGTAGTGCGGTGATGCCGTCTTTGCTACCGGCCACCTTGAAATCCATGTCGCCGAGATGATCTTCATCACCCAGGATATCGGTGATCACGGCGAACTTGTCGCCTTCCTTGATCAAGCCCATCGCAATACCGGCCACCGGTGCCTTGAGTGGCACACCGGCATCCATCAATGCCAAGCTGCTACCGCAGACGCTGGCCATCGAGCTGGAACCGTTTGACTCAGTGATCTCGCAGACAACCCGCACACTGTAGGGAAAACCTTTTGCATCAGGCATTACCGCTTTTACGCCACGCTTGGCTAAACGGCCATGGCCAATTTCACGACGCTTGGGGTTACCGACTTGACCGGTTTCACCCACGCAATACGGCGGGAAGTTGTATTGCAACATAAAGGGATCTTTGTAGACGCCTTCTAATGCATCTATCAATTGCGCATCACGTTCTGTACCCAACGTCGTGACGACTAAGGCCTGAGTTTCGCCACGAGTAAACAAGGCAGAGCCATGGGTACGCGGCAGCACACCGGTTTTGATCGTGATCGGGCGAACCGTTTTGGTATCGCGGCCATCGATACGGCTCTCACCGGCGATGATGCGACCACGCACGATCTTGCTCTTGACCTCTTCGATGAGGGTCAGGATATGCTGTTCGTTTTTGCCGTCAGCACTGCGCAAGGTTTGCATCGCCGCTTTGGTGACTTCATCAATGCGGGTGTAACGCGCTTGTTTTTCGCGAATTTGATAGGCGGCTTGCATGCCGGTGGTACAGGCGCTGGCAACGGCGTGTTTGAGAGATTCTTCCGCTTTCGCGGGTTCCCAGGCAAACGGTTGTATCGCCAGTATCTTGGCCATCTCTTTGATCACCTTGATGACGACTTGCATCTGTTCGTGACCAAACATCACGGCACCGAGCATGATCTCTTCCGATAATACCTTGGCTTCGGATTCCACCATCAACACCGCATTTTCCGTACCGGCCACCACTAAATCTAACGACGATTCCACCAGTTCCGTGGCCGACGGATTTAAAATATATTGGCCATCTTTATAACCGACGCGGGCCGCACCGATAGGACCACTAAACGGGGCGCCGCTGAAGGCCATCGCCGCCGAAGCGCCGATCATGGCGGGGATATCCGGATCAATCTCTGGGTCAACCGACAACACGGTCGCGACGATCTGCGCTTCGTTGGTGAACCCTTCCGGGAACAACGGACGCAATGGCCGATCAATTAAACGACTGGTGAGGGTTTCTTTTTCGGTGGGCTTGCCTTCACGACGGAAATAGCCGCCGGGGATGCGGCCGGCCGCATAGGTCTTTTCTAGGTAGTTGACGGTCAGTGGGAAAAAATCCCGGCCTTCTTCCGCCGTTCTTTCAACCACCGCGGTCACCAGTACCACGGTATCGTCCATGCTGACCATCACCGATGCGGTGGCTTGACGGGCTATTTCCCCCGTCTCGATGCGTATGGTGTGACGGCCAAATGTAAATTCTTTTTTCAGGGGAGCAGTCATCGTTACCTCTTGTGTCACGTGTTACTTGCGAAGACCAAGACGGGTGATGATGTCTCGATAGCGTTCGATATCTTCATTCTTTAAATAATCCAACAACTTGCGGCGTTGGCTTACCATGGCGAGCAAACCTTGACGCGAATGGTGATCTTTCACGTGGGCTTTAAAGTGGTCAGACAACTCATTGATGTTTGCAGATAATAAAGCGATTTGTACCTCAGGTGAGCCGGTATCTTTGGCATCACGCTGGTAATCTTTCATGATCTGGGCCTTAACGGGGGCACTCAGTGACATTCTAAACTCCTGTATCTATTAGTAATCAGGTCGAAAAAGGTCGCGTATTTTACCTGCGCAACTCACCAAGTTACAAGGGAAATTGCCGATTAAGTACGGATATCGACAAGTCGGCGTGGCGCGACACGACCATCATCCAATATCTCGCCGACCCCAAGAAAACAATCATTCTGGGCAAACAAGCGCACCCAACCGGTAGTGGGGGCCTTGGCCACCTGTACCGGTTGGCCCTGGCGGACATAAAAAGCGGAGCTCTCGGTCAAATGTATGGCGGGCCACTGCGCCAGCGCGGCCTCGACCGGCAATAACAAACTGTCCAACGACTCGGGGCCGTCTTTTGCGACGCGTTGGCCAAGCTCATCGAGGGTGACCGCGTTTTCAATGGCGAAGGGGCCAACCTGGGTTCGCCGTAATCCGCTTAAATACGCCCCACAGCCGATTGCCTTGCCAATGTCTTCGGCCAAGGTGCGCACGTAGGTCCCTTTGGAGCAGCGCAAATAAAATGAAAACTCGTCCTGCTGCACATCACCCAGCAAACCCAATTCATAAATATGGACCTTACGCGGCTGGCGTTCGATTTCGATACCTTGATGCGCCAATTTATATAAGGGAATTCCTTGGTGTTTGATCGCCGAATGCATCGGCGGGATCTGTTCAATCTCACCCAGAAACGGGGCTAATACCTGCGTTAGCTGTTTTGCGGTGAGTGCGGGTACCGGGCGTTGTTCGATGACATCGCCTTCGGCATCGGCCGTGCTGGTGCGCACACCCAAACGGCACTTCCCCTCATAGGCCTTGTTCGCATCCAAGAGAAAACCCGACATCTTGGTCGCCTCGCCAAAACACAAGGGCAATAAACCCGTGGCCAAGGGATCCAGGCTACCCGTATGGCCGACCTTATTGGCATTAAACAGACGCTTAGCCTGTTGCAACGCCGCATTCGAGGTCAAACCAATGGACTTATCCAAGAGTAAAATGCCATTGACCGGGCGGCCTTTTGAACGTCTATTTGCCATCACTGTCCTCGTCCGATCCGGCGGCATCTTCCGCGACAGCACGGGCAATCAAGGCAGACATGTGCGCGCCTTTGGCAACGGTGTCATCATAAATAAAGCGTAGCTGCGGAAGAATACGCAGTTTCACCAGCTTGCCCAATTCATGTCGCAAGTAGCCGGCGGCATTCTGTAAAATTTCAATCGCTATCTTGGGATTGTCATCTTTGTTAAACACCGTGACATAGACCTTGGCGTTCGACAAATCGCGACTGACTTCCACCGAGGCGACCGTCACCATACCCAGGCGCGGATCCTTCAATTGCATTTGGATCAATTTCGCCAGCTCGCGTTGAATCTGTTCCGCGATCCGGCGAGTACGATCAAAGTCTCTTGGCATAGGTAACAATCGCTGTAAACAATGCAGGGCGCCGCTGAGCAACAATTCTGATAATCAAATCGTCCGCTGAATTTGGATACGTTCGAATACTTCGATCTGATCGCCGGGTTGAACGTCGTTGTAGTTCTTCACGCCGATACCGCATTCGAGTCCTTGCTTGACCTCGCTGGCGTCATCTTTGAAACGCCGCAGTGACTCAAGCTCGCCTTCATAAATCACGACGTTGTCACGCAATACACGGATGGGGTTGCTACGCTTAACCACCCCTTGGGTGACCATGCAGCCCGCGATATTGCCAAACTTGGGTGAACGGAAGACGTCGCGTACTTCCGCAATGCCCACGATCGATTCCTTGAACATCGGCGCGAGCATGCCGCTCATGGCCTGTTT
>Ga0315281_10007809_pt1 | contig 14992 bp, 17 predicted proteins | sample YL17G07_0_MG_FD_204540 | JGI IMG/M metagenome (GOLD analysis project Ga0315281, IMG submission 204540) | Sediment microbial communities from Yellowstone Lake, YNP, Wyoming, USA - YL17G07_0 | ecosystem: Environmental > Aquatic > Freshwater > Lake > Sediment | place: USA: Wyoming | collected...
TTTCCGGATACAGGAACCGTCTCTTACTGGATGGTCAGCTGGCGCGCGTCCGAGTAGAGCGCGAGAGTACGTCCGCGGGAATAATGGTTCGGTGGTCAGGGCTCATCATTCGCCGCTTGCACTCCAGGCATGGGTGCTCTAGCCGTGACGATATGGCCGCGTCGCGCTCATACTATGGCGGCAAGGGATCGCCGCCCAACGCCAGTAGGACTTGCTGATTTTAGCACTTCGAAATGGCTGTGAGGCAGGCGGCGTGTGGGTTACAGGTTTTAAAAGTGCGAGAATGTTGGCGGCATTGGATGGCCGCCCGGCGCGCCGCCGCCATGACGTAATTAATGTTAGCGCTGCGGGCCGGCGCCGAGCTCGCGCACCTGCGCCTTGATCTCGATGGTCTTGAACGTCTTGTCCTTGGCCTCGAAGCGCAGCCGGATCGGCACGGCCTCGCCTTTCTTCAGCGGCTGCTTCAGGTCCATCAGCATCATATGATAGCCGCCCGGCTTCAGTTCCACCGCCTTGCCCGCGGGCAAATCCAGCCTCGGGATGGCGCGCATCTTCATGACGTCGTTTTCCATTTTCATCTCGTGAATCTGGACCGAACCCGCAACCGGGCTCTCGACCGCCACCAGGCTGGCCGCCTCGGTAGCGGTGAGCTGCATGAAGGCGCCGGTCGCCTTCTGCCCGCGCACGGTGCCGCGCACCCACGGTTCCTTGATCGTTACCTCCTGCGCATGAACCACGCTGGTCGGGAGACCGCTGCCGAGCACCAGGCCGATGGAACCGAATAGGACGGCTCGCGTGGAATGTTTCATTCTTGTCTCCATGGATAATTACAGTACGTACCGCGCCAGGTCTTCGGATAGCGCCAGTTCCTTCAAGCGCGCATCGACATAGGCGGCGTCGATGGTGATGGTCTGGTCATTGCGCTTGCCCGCATCGAAGGAAATTTCCTCCAGCAGCTTTTCCATCACCGTATACAGTCGCCGCGCGCCGATGTTCTCGGTTTTCTCGTTCACGGCGTAGGCGATCTCGGCCAGGCGCTTGATGCCCTCGGGCTGGAACTGGAGTTTCACGCCTTCGGTTTCGAGCAGCGCCTGATACTGGCGCGTAAGACAGGCGTCGGTCTGGGTGAGGATGCTCTCGAAATCCGCGACCGACAGCGAATCGAGCTCGACGCGTATCGGCAGGCGCCCCTGCAGTTCGGGAATCAGGTCCGAAGGCTTGGCCATATGGAACGCGCCGCTGGCGATGAACAGGATGTGGTCGGTCTTGACCATGCCGTATTTGGTCGAGACCGTAGTGCCCTCGACCAGCGGCAGCAGGTCGCGCTGCACACCCTGGCGCGACACGTCGGCGCCGGACAACTCGGAGCGGCTGGCGATCTTGTCGATCTCGTCGATGAAAACGATGCCGTTCTGCTCGGCATTGGCAAGCGCATGCGTTTTCAGATCCTCGTCGTTCACCAGCCGTGCGGCCTCTTCTTCGGCGGCAAGCTTCAACGCCTCGCGGATCTTGAGCTTGCGCGTCTTCCGGCGGCTGCCCGACAGGTTCTGGAACATGCCCTGGATCTGGGAGGTCAGTTCCTCCATCCCGGGCGGGGCAAAGATTTCCATTTGCGCCTGCGACGCAGCCACTTCGATCTCGATCTCCTTCTCGTCCAGCTCGCCTTCGCGCAGTTTCTTCCTGAATTTTTGCCGTGTCGCCGAGGCTTCGGTGTTCTCCGGCGTCACCGCAGCGATCGCGTCCTGCCCGTCGAGCGCGCCCGCCCGGCGCGCCTGGGGAAGCAGCGCATCGAGGATGCGTTCCTCGGCCGCATCCTCGGCTCTGGCTTTCACCTTGCGCATCGCCTGCTCGCGCGTCTGCTTCACGCTGATCTCGATCAGATCGCGCACGATGGTGTCGACGTCGCGGCCGACGTAGCCGACTTCGGTGAATTTGGTCGCCTCGACCTTGATGAAGGGCGCGTCGGCGAGCTTCGCCAGGCGCCGCGCGATCTCGGTCTTGCCCACCCCGGTGGGCCCGATCATGAGTATGTTCTTCGGCGTGATCTCGTGGCGCAGCGGCTCGGCCACCTGCTGCCGGCGCCAGCGGTTCCTGAGCGCGATTGCGACCGCGCGCTTGGCGCGATCCTGGCCGATGATGTGCTTGTCCAGTTCGTGGACGATTTCCTGCGGGGTCATTTGCGACATGGCTGACTGGCGGGGGCGGGAGTGGCGGACAAGGCCCGCCCTACCCGTCTCTCCTCACTCTAGGGTTTCGATCAGGAGTTGCTGGTTGGTATAGATGCAAATGTCGGCGGCAATGCCGAGCGACTTGGCGACGATTTCCTTCGGCGTGAGCGCGGTGTTTTCCAGCAGCGCCCGCGCCGCGGACTGCGCATAGGGCCCGCCCGAACCGATGGCGATCAGGCCGAGTTCCGGCTCGAGCACGTCGCCCATGCCGGTGATGATGAGCGAGGTTTCGCGATCCGCCACCGCCAGCATCGCCTCCAGGCGCCGCAGAACGCGGTCGGTGCGCCAGTCCTTGGCGAGTTCCACCGCCGAACGCAGCAGGTTGCCCTGATGCTTCTCCAGCTTGGCTTCGAAGCGCTCGAACAGGGTGAAGGCATCGGCCGTGCCGCCGGCAAAACCGGCGAGGATGCGATCGTGGTACAGGCGTCGCACCTTGCGCGCGCCGGCCTTGATCACGATATTGCCCAGGGTTACCTGGCCGTCGCCGCCGAGCGCGACAATCTGGCCGCGCCGCGCGGACAGGATGGTGGTGCCACGGAATTGTTCCATAATGAGGCTTTTGGCGCAGTGAATGTCTGAAGGTTGGGGCGGTTTTACCGGAATCAACCCGGCTCTTTGTCAATGGCGGGCCGACGCTCCAGCCCGGCGGCGAGCACCGCGACCAGCGCCATCGCCCATACGATCATCGCGCCCGAGGGCAAATCCAGCCACAGGGACAGCAGCAAGCCGAGCACGTAACCGAGCAGGCTGACGGCATAAGCTTTCAGGTGGCGGAGGCGCGACGCATAGTAGGTCGCCAGGCCCGGCACGACCAGGGAAGCGAACACCAGATAAAGCCCGACCAGCTGCACCGAAAACGTGACCGCACAGGCGAACAACGCATAAAAGCCGGCCCGCCCCAGGCGCGCGCCCAGACCGAACCAGAGCGCCAGAATCGAGGCATAGATCAGCGCTTCCAGCGGCAGCCTGGCCGGACTTACCCACAGGATCTGACCCACCAGCAGATCCTTGAGGTGCTCGCCCCCGTGGGGATTGCTCGCAAGCAACAGGATGGCGCCGCTGGCGCCGAGCACGAACACCACGCCGATGAGCGCCTCCTGCACTTCGGGCCAGCGCCGCTCGGTCCACGTAAGCAGCAAGGCCGTGGCCAGCGCCGCGACGAGCGCCGAAATCTGCACCGCCACGCCCTGCGGCTCCCAGCCGAGGAAGTCGGCGAATATCACACCGACGCCCGCGATCTGCGCCACGGCAAGGTCGATGAACACAATGCCGCGCTTGAGCACCTCGAAACCGAACGGTACCAGGACCGCCGTGACCAGCAATCCGGCGATGAACGCCGGCCCGAGTATAGCCAGGACCGCCAGCGGATCGCTCATTATTGCACCGCCAGCAGCCACGCCAGGGTATCGTCGAACAAGCCGAACAGATCTTTCGCCCGGTCGCTGCCGCCTACCGTGTACGGCAGCATGACGGCGGGTATTTTGGTACGGTCGGACAGGAACTGCGCTGCCTGGGGGCTGTTGTAAGCAGAATAGACAATGATTTTGGCCGGGTCGCGCTGCATGCGCGCAACCAGATCGGCCAAATGCGCAGTCGTCGCCGGAATGCCCGGCTTGGGCTCGAGGCTGCCGATCTCGCGCAAGCCCAGCCACTGGTTCAGATAAGACAGGTCTCTGTGATACACAACCATGGTCATCCCCTTGAGCGGCGCGGCCTGGCTTTCCCAGCGCTGGATCGACTCGCCCCAGCGCGCAAGGAATGCCGCCGTGCGCGATTTGTAGAAATCCGCATTGGCGGAATCGATCTGCATCAGCCTGTCCCTCAGTACCTCAGCGACTTTGGCGATATTGCGCGGGTTCAGGTGAATATGCGGGTTGCCGGCGGGATGGATATCTCCAAGCGAACGATCCAGGACCTTGGGAATTTCCAGCCTGGAAACGAACTGCGAAGTCTCCAGGTATCCGGGGTTTCCCGGTTGGATTTTGGTGTTCGCCGACTGCGTCAGCAGCAGCGGCAGCCAGCCGACTTCGAGCTCGGAACCCGTGCATACCACCAGATCCGCGTTGCGCGCCCGAGCGATCAGGCTCGGCCTTGCCTCGATGTGATGTGGATCCTGCAAGGCGGTGGTAGCGCTGGAAACCGATGCCTTGTCACCGGCCAGCTCCTGCACCAAAGCGGCCCATTCCGGCTCGCAAGCGAGCACTTTGAGTTGCGCGAACGCCGGCTGCGCCAGCAGCGCCGTGAGCGAGAAGGACACCACGACATGCAGGATTAGTTGGCTCAGCCCGCTAATTGCTCTGTTCATTGCAATTCCTTTTTCCATATCTCAAAACTTGTGCGCGCCGTGCGCGCCAAGGCTCACGATGTACTGCAGGAACATCTGGTTGTCCGTCACACCCAGCCGCGATTTGTCGCGCGCGAACTGCAGGCGCAGGCGGCTGAACTCGCTCGGGCTGAAGTCGAACATCAGGGTGTTGCGCGTCGCGTCGTTCCTGGCGAAGATGGGGAAATCGGCGGCGCTGAGCGCGCCGCTGTCCACCAAACCGAGCTTTACCGTACCCGAGTTGAGCCGGTCATAGCGATAGCCGACGCGCCACATCGGCATGAACTGGTACACGCCCTGCGCGTACCAGCCCGACTGTGCCGAGCGCAGCGTGCCGGTTTGGGTGCCAAGCGAAGCTGGCGCAGTGTCATAGGTCAAATTGCCGTTCTCGGTGCGGCGGAAATATTCGCCCTGCAGTTTGAAATTGGTTGAGGTCGAGTTGCCGTTGGGTGACCATTTCAGGACACCGTCCAAGGCCCACAGGCTGCTCCTGCCGTTGAAACTATTGTTGACCTGCGTGCCGGTGGAATCGAGATCGTCGTAATTGCGGTTCTGCGCCGTCGTCGAGAGGTGCGCGAGGCCGGCGCGCCACGCCGTGCTCGCGCCGATGTCGCCGCCAAGGCGCGCGAACAGATTGCTCGCGCCGGCCCCGTTCTTGTCGCGATTGCTCGCCGCGAAAGCGCGGCCGCGGCCGAACTCCGCACCAAGCTCGAAAAAGGTGTCGGTCGGTGCGAGCCATTTGATCTGCAGGCCGTCGTCGGCCAGTTGATTGCCGAGGAATACCTTGCTCGCCAGCGGCGCGTCGGTGAAATCCCAGGCGTGAGCGTGGATTTCGTTCTGATAGCCGACGCTGGAAAAAAAACGCCCCACTTTGAGCGTGAAACCATTGGACAGGCCGAGCGACTGAATAGTGGCCTCCTCTACGCCAATTCTGTCATCCGGTTGCAGCGAAGCGATCAGCGTGCCGCGGAAGTAGTGATCCACGTTGGCCGCCAGCGTGAGTTCCGACTCGCCCAGGCTGAATCCGCGATTGCCCGGGGAAACCTCGCCCAAGGTCGGGACAAAACCGGTGATCTGGAAGCGCGCCGGATCCTTGGATAGATTGGCATATACCCCGTTGAGAATCACCGACACGGCCGGGTTGAAGGCCGCCTCCGAAGCGGGACGGATGTTGGCCTGGACCGCGGCGGATTCCGCTTTGAGCGCCTGCACCCCGGCTTTGGCGGCGACGTCCGCGGCCGTAGTCGCAACGCCCTCGGCTTTCACCGCCGCGCCTTGGGCGTTCTGCGCCGCGCCTTCAGCCTGCTGCAGGCGTCGTTCGAGCGCCTCGATACGCTTTTCGTACTGCTCTTTCAACTGTCGGACTTGCTCGCGCAGTTCCTTCATTTCGGCATCGCTTACCGCGCTTGCCGCGCCTGGCGCCATTAACGCGGCAGCGACGGCGACCGCCATGAATGTTGGCTTCAACATGTCTATATTCCTTTCGCAACATGCCACGATGGGCAATAGGACCTACCGGGCGATGAGCCCGGCAGGGTCACGAGAACTTCAGGAAACTAGACGACTTGCGGAGGCGCGCGGGCGGGGAGGCGATAGCAGGCGGCCGCTTGCGCAACGATCGAGTACCAGGACGCGCGCTCGGACTGAAGGAAATCGAAATCCTGCAGCGCGGCCGTTGCGATCAGCGCGCTATCGATGGCATGGAAGGCAACGCACTGCTCGAGCGGGTGCGAAACCGGCTTGCCCTTGTGCGGCTGCGCCAGCTGATCCTGAGCGTGCGCCAGGGCGTGCAACTGCGCCGCCTGCTGCGCGAGCAGCACGACGACCGCGAGAAACAGGCACTTCAGCGTGCGCTTGCCTTGACGGAAAAGAGACGGCATGGGCGGATATTAGTCCAACTCGACCGCTTGCGCTATTTAACCAGGCACTGCTTCAAGCCCTGGATGAACAATTCCTCTGGCAGATTCCTGCCGATGAACACCATCACGCTGCCGCGTTTCTCCTCCGGCCCCCAGGGCTTGCCCATGTCGCCGCCCATGAGCATATGCACGCCCTGGAACACGACCCGGTTGTCGTTCCCCGCCAGCGACAGCACGCCCTTGTAGCGCAGCAGATCCGGGCCGTAGACCTGGATCATGCCGGACAGAAACTCCTCCAGCTTCACGCCGTCGAACGGCTCGCCCGCCCGGAAGACAAAGGACTGCACTGCGTCGTCGTGCTCGTGCTCGCCCTGCTCCAGGAAACCGGGCTCGATCTCCAGGATGGCATTCAGGTTGAAACCGCGGATATCCAGAATGTCCTCCAGCGGCGTGCTGCCGAAGTGCACCGGCTTGATCGGCGCGCGCGGGTTCATCTTCACCAGGCGCGCTTTCAGCTGTTCCTGCTCCGCAGCGCCGATCAGATCGGTCTTGGACAGCAGGATGCGGTCGGCGAAGCCCACCTGTTCCTGCGCCTCGCGGAAATCATCCAGTTGCTTTTCGGCGTGCTTCGCGTCCACCAGGGTGACGATGGAATCGAGCAGGTAGTAATTGCCGATGTCTTCGTCCATGAAGAAGGTCTGCGCCACCGGTCCCGGGTCGGCCATGCCGGTGGTCTCGATAATGATGCGCTCGAAGTCGATCTGCTTCGCCTCGCGCTTCGCCTGCAGTTCGCCCAGAATGCGCACCAGGTCGCCGCGCACGGTGCAGCAGATGCAGCCGTTGTTCATCTCCACGATCTGCTCGCCCGCGTCCTGTACCAGCAATTCGTTGTCGATTCCGGCCTCGCCGAACTCGTTCTCGATCACGGCGATGCGGCGGCCGTGCTGCTCCTTGAGTATCCGGTTCAGCAGTGTGGTCTTGCCGCTGCCCAAAAAGCCCGTGAGTATGGTTACCGGCACCATGTCCTGTGGATCCATTTTCCGCTCCGATTGAATTTGCGGCGCCGATCAAAGCGCCGATTATCGCCTAGCCGCGCCTGAGCAGCAGCCCTTTCAGGTAGTCTCCCTCGGGAAAGGACAGCAGCACCGGGTGGTCGGCGGCGGCGGTGAAGCGGCCGACGATGGTAGCTTCCGCGCCGGCGTCCAGCGCAGCGCCCGCGAGAATTTTCTGGAACAGCTCGGCCGATACGCCGCCGGAACAGGAGAAACTCGCGAGGAGGCCGCCTGCACGCAGCAGCTTCAGCGCGAGCAGGTTGATATCCTTGTAGCCACGCGCGGCCTTTTCCGCAAACGCCGCCGTCGGCGCAAACTTGGGCGGATCGAGCACGACAAGATCGAAGCTGCGCCCCTGATCGCGCAGGGTGCGCAGGTACTTGAATACGTCGGCCTCCTGCCATTCGGCGCGCGCCGCATCGAGATCGTTGCGGGCAAGATTGTCCTTTGCCTGCGCAATCGCCTCGGCCGAACTGTCCACCGAGAGCACCGATTGCGCGCCGCCGGCGAGCGCATTCAGCGTGAAGCCGCCGGTGTAGCAGAAACAGTTGAGCACCTCGCACCCTTGGCTGAGCTCGCCGATGCGCTTGCGGTTGTCGCGCTGATCCAGATAGAAGCCCGTCTTGTGCCCTTGCGCCACATCGACGCGATAGACCAGGCCGTGCTCGCGGATGTGCACACCTGTCGCAGGCAACGCGCCGTGAAGTACGCCGCTTTTCACCGGCAGGCCTTCGAGCTCGCGCACGTCCGCATCCGATCGCTCAAAGACACAGGCGCAGCCGGTCAGGTCGCGCAAGCCATCCGCGAGCTCGGCGCGCCAGCGCTCCGCCCCGGCGGAGAGCAGTTGCAGCACCACCACTTCGCCATAGCGGTCCGCGATGACTCCGGGCAGGCCGTCGGATTCGCCGTGCACCAAACGCATGGCGTCACCGGCCTCGGCGGAAATCAGCCGCGCGCGCCCCTCCAGCGCGCTGCTCAGGCGCGCGCGCAGAAAATCTGTTCCTATAGTTTCATTTTTCTCCCAGCTCCAGACGCGCGCACGAATCTGCGATACCGGGCTATAAGCGGCCCAGGCAAGGAATTCCCCGCCTGCGGCACGCACCGACAAGGTGTCGCCCGCTTCAGGACCACCTTCCACCCGCGCCACCGCCCCGGAGAACACCCAGGGATGACGGCGCAGGAGGGATTTCTCGCGCCCCGACTTGAGGATCAGTTGCTTCATGGGGCGGCATGATAAGCCGTTTTCGTTGCAAGGATGGACTGGAGGCCGAAAGCGGTCCGCTTCGCCCCGCTAGAACCAAAAGATCTTTCGGACGTCCGTATTGCGTTACCGCTCCGGGCGACAGACATGGTCTTAGGTAAATAATAACCTTTCGCATTTCGCCAAATTAGCGTAAAGTGGTCTGCTAGGAGACATTCGAAGAAATGGGCTGACATTGTAAATTTGACCACGGCGAAATCGGCAAAGAACGCTATATGAAAATTCCCCTGAAATCGGGTCTATTAAACCGGTTCACAAAGAAAAAAAAACGCAAGGAAGGGCGCGAGAAAAAGACCTTGCCGGTCAAAATCATTGGCGACAGTGTAGAAGGTGTCACGCGCAATCTCAGCGCCTCAGGCGTGCACTTCGAGATAGACAGTTACTATCAGGTCGGCTGGTCGATCAAGATGACGATCGAGTTCGAAAGTCCTCAGGGTATGCAGCTCGAATGCGAAGGAACCATTGTCAGGGTAGAAGATCACGGTTCCGACAAGAGGGGCGTCGCCGTCCGCATGAATCCCCTTCGTTCAAGGCTGATTCATTCCCCTGAAAGCCCGGTCAATCAGGACTTCGACGCATTGGAGTCGCGCGAGCGCACGCTGAACCTGAATGAGCGACCATCAGTCGGTGTCATTCGGTGTGCGAATCCCCAGAGTCCCAAATTCGGTCTGCGTGTCGGGAAGTGTGAGTTCAGCACCCACAATGCGTGCGATGAAGTGCAGCCTCTCGACCAAGGATTCGGCTGCGAATTTGCGCGTCTGAATGTCCCGCCTAAGGACCCTCCTACCGGGAAGGCCTAGCCGCACGCCTCGGACGTTGGCGGCGGATGGAGCGGCCTTGATGCCGGATGCAATCTGGTCGTGCTGGAGGCGAAAGATGGTCAAGACCAAGAAAGGTAAGAGGGCGGCGCAGAAGGAGCCCCCAAGTGCATTTTTCGCGCGCACTAGGCCGAAGTTCCTTGACTGGATGCCGGCAACGCCGGACGAGCTTCTGCTGGCAGCGCAAGGTCGCAGGGAGGAGCGGGACGCGCAATTGAAAAAGGTCACTGCGATCGAGAAAGCCAAACGAGCCGAAAAGAAATCTCCGGTACGGTAGCCGCTCGCCGCGCTACCGGCCACCGCTCTACGATAGTTGATTGATCCGTGGGCGCACAAAGCCCAAAAACGTTGATCGCGAGGAGGAGGCGTGAACCGAGAGCCCTTCTATGACGCAACGAAGGTGCTCAGATTCCTGTGCGACAACTTCAAGCGGCATGCGCTGACGACCGCGCAGGCGAAAGATATCGCAAGCTCGGCTGACCAATTCATAGAGCTGAACGAATTGCTAGTGCGATATCGTGAAGCGCATGGGATCGATATTGAGCTGCCCGAACTACCTTGCCTCGCGCCTCTGATAGAACACCTGAAAAGCGATCGTGCGCTACAGGCGGTCGCTGAGTCCAAAGTGATCAAGAAGAAGATGGCTTCAATTATCCGACGCGCCAGGACGGCACTTGCCGGCTGATTCCGCCGAAGTTCAATCAAATGTTGCCAATGGCCGCAAACGCTGCGTTGCCGACCTCCAACTCAAGAAACGGAGCGACCCCGAGCCAAAGGCGGCTTCCCGGTAACCGCACATAATCAATGTCAACTTTGGAGAAGAGCCGCCAGTGGCAGGTCATGGCTGGACTGGGACTGTCAATTTATCTGGTTTATCGCAGTCGCAATCATTGATGCATCGCACCAGGCAAGTTCAAGCTCGCAATGCGGATACGCGCTATTTCTTCTTCGCCCGCGGATGCGCGGCGTCATAGGCCTTGGCCAGATACTGGAAGTCCAGATGCGTGTACACCTGCGTCGTGGAAATGCTCGAATGCCCCAGCATCTCCTGCACCGCGCGCAGGTCGCCCGAGGATTGCAGCACGTGCGTGGCAAAGGAATGGCGCAGCACGTGCGGGTGGACGTGCACCGGCAGCCCGGCGCGCAAGGCCCAGGCCGCCAGGCGCGCGCGCACTACGCCAGGCGCGATGCGCGCGCCGCGCGCGCCTACGAACAGCGCCGGCACCCCGGCGCGGGCAAGCAGGGCGCGCGCCCGCAGCCAGACCTCGAGCGCGGTGCGCGCCTTCGCGCCCACCGGCACGCTGCGGGTTTTGCCGCCCTTGCCGGTCACCGTCACTTCCGCGTCCCGGCCGATGATGTCGGCGTGCGCAAGATCCAGGCTGACCAGTTCCGCCAGCCGCAGTCCGGATGAATAGGCGAGTTCGAACATCGCCTTGTCGCGGATATCGGGCGGGTTTTCGGCGGGCGCATCCAGCAGTTGTCCCGCGGCCTCGGGCGAGAGCGCCTTGGGCAGGCCCTTGGCCGACTTCGGCGCGCGCAGGCCTAGGCAGGGGTTGACGCTGTAGCCGCGGTGCCGCGCAAGCCAGGCGAACAGTCCGCGCCAGGCGGACAGCATGTGCGCGATGGTGCGCCCGGACAGCCCGCGCGCGTGCAGCTGCGCCACGCTGCGGCGGATGTGCTGCGGCTGCATGCGCTCCAGCGCCAGGTCCGGGTTCAGCGCGAACAGCGCCTCGATGTCCTGGTGGTAATTGCGGCGCGTACCCGCGGCGAGGTGGCGCTGGTGCGTCAGGTGCTCGAGGTAGGCCCCAAGCAGCTCCTGGCGGGGATCGGGCTTACGCTGCGGCGCCGGATCCGCCGGCATGGCTACAAGGACCGCTGCAGGGCCGCACTCGCCAGCTCGCCCAGGCGCTTGAGATAGAGCGTGCCCATTTCCGGGTAGAAGCGCGCCGGGTCTTCGCTTGCGAGCGCCAGTATGCCGACGCAGACGCTGGCGCCGTCACGCAGCGGCATGCAGGCGAACGAGCGCAGCTGCGCCGCCGCTTCGCCGAACCAGGACGCGACTTCGGCATTGTTGCCGGGGCCGCAAAATGGATGTTCCAGCGCGGCCGCGTATTGCCGCAGCTCGTCGGTCACCGGCGCGATTTCCGGACCCTCCGTCGCGTCGCCATCGAGGTGCCAGACCCGCAGCGCCGCGTGCGGCACGGCGAAATCTTCGCGCAGATTGTAGTACAGCGCCTGCAGCATGCCGCGCACGTCGCTGCTGGCAATCAGCGCCAGGCACAGTCGGTGCATCTTCTCGCCGATGGCGTCGTTCTCCTCGCCGAACTGGATCAATTCGGCCAGCTTGCCTTCGAGCATTTTGCTTTTCTCGCGCAAGGTCAGTATCTGGCGCTCCGCGATGGGAATGGCGCGGCCGCCGTGCGGGTGCGGAATGTAGATCTGCGCCAGCACTTCAGCGCAGTCTTCGAAGAAACTCGGGTTGTCCTGCAGATAGCGTACGACGTCTTCAGCATTCATCAATTTCTGCTTCCCCCTCTAACACGGTGACCGCAGGACCGGTCATCCACACGGGATTGTCCCCGCCTTCACAGCGTATCGTCAAATCACCGCCGCGGGTGGACGCGCGCACGGGCTTGGGTGAGAAACCAAGCACCGCAATGGTCTTCACGCTCTTCAGCAGCGCTTTGATCTGTTCCGGCTCGGGGTTGGTGAAAGGCACGAATCGATTCTAACCGTGAAATCGCCTCAATACCACGAAGCCTCGCCCGGCGGGCGGGTCTTGAAGCGCTTATGCACCCACAGATACTGCTCCGGCATTTGCCGCACCTGCTCTTCGATAAACGCATTCATGTGCCGCGTATCGGCCTCGAGGCTCGCGCCGGGATAATTTTCCCAGGCCGGGAGAAAGCGCACCACGTAGCCCTCGCCCTCCGGCAGCATGCGCGTGATGCACGGCAGTACGCGCGCCCCGGCGAGGCGCGCCAGACGCGAAACGCCGGTGATGGTAGCCGCATCGTTTCCGAAAAAAGGCGCGAAAACGGTATCGCGCTGACCGTAGTCCATGTCCGGCAGGTAGTAAAACGGCTGTCCGGCCTGCATCGCCCTCAGCGCCGGGCGCACGCCCTGCTGGCGCGACAGCAGATTCGGCCGGCCGAAGCGGCGGCGTCCGGCCAGCAGCGCCGCATTGAATACCTGGTTATTTTGATTGGAGTAGATCGACACCATTTCGAATTCCAGCGCCAGGCGCGTCCATCCCATGTCGAGGCCGACGAAATGCGGCGCAAGCAGGATCAACGGCCCGCTTCGCACCGCTTCGAAATGCTCCAGGCCTTCGATGCGCACCAGCCGCCGAATACGCGAAGGCGATCCCCACCACAGGATCGCGCGCTCGAGGAAGGCGCGGGCGAAGGCCCGGAAATGGCGCCGCGCGAGAGCTTCGCGCTCGCGCGCCGCGAGCTCGGGTAGGCAATGCGCGAGGTTGATCAGGCAGACCCTGCGGCGCTCGCGTCCCAGCGCATAGAGCAGCACACCGAAGCCGTTGCCGACCGCGGCCAGCACCGGCAGCGGCAGCAGCCGGAGCAGCCACAGGAGTCCAAGGGCGCCGCGGGTCAGCATGCGCGTGCCGACGCAGGACGCGAATTGCGGCCGGCGCTGCCGCAAGGGCAGCGGAATTCACGGCCATGCATTTCGGTTCTGCATTTTCGTTTCATTCTGGCGCCTGCGCCCCGGCCGGCACTTTGTAGCGGTTATAGCTCCAGCCATACTGCGCCGGGTGCCGCCGGATCAGTCCTTCCAGCGCGCGGTTGAGCGTTCGCGCCGGCGATTCGCCGGCGACCGGCGCAGGCATGGCTTCAAGATGCAGGTGATAGCCCTGGCCGCGCGGCAGGCGCTCGGCGCAGGCGAGGATCACCTGCGCGCCGGAGCCTGCCAGGCGCCCTGCAAGCGTCATAGTGTAAGCCGGGCGGCCAAAAAATTCCGCCCACTCGCCGTCGCCGACGCCCGGCGCCTGATCGGGCAGCATGCCGATCGCCTCGCCGTTGCGGAGCGCTCGCAGCAGCGCGCGCACCCCTTTCAGATCGGCGCTGGCCAGGCGCAGATTCGGCCGCTGGCGGCCCGCCAGCATCAGCGGCTCAATCGCGCTCTTCTTGGGGGAGCGGTAGAGCACGGTGATCGGAGCGTCGGCGGGGGCGCGGTAGGCGTAGTACTGCGCCGTGATCTCGAAGCAGCCCAGGTGCGGCGTCAGAAATATGATCCCGCGGCGGCGCGCCAACGCGGCCTCCACCAGATCCCATCCGGAAACCTGCCGTATCCAGCCCGCCACCGTCGCATGCGGACGCAGCCAGATCGCCGGCAGTTCCGTCAATCCCTTGCCCGCTTCGGCGATCGCCTGCCGCAGCAGCGCCGGTTCCGTAAAACCCGCGGCGCGCAGGTTGGCCGACAAGTAGTGACGGTAGCGTGGAGAAAGCAGATAAACCGCGCTTCCGACGAGCGCGCCGAGGCGATGCAGGACGGAAAGCGGCAGGACTGAGAGCAGACGCGCGAGGCCTAGAACCACGCCGCGCCGCTTTGGAATTGAATCAAGGCATGCTATCCTTACGACCCTTTTTACCTCGCCAGAACCCAATAATGAGCTCTTTCCTGTTCACGTCAGAATCGGTCTCCGAAGGCCATCCGGACAAAGTCGCCGACCAGATTTCCGATGCAATACTGGACGCTATTCTAGCGCAGGACAAAACCTCCCGAGTCGCGGCCGAGACGCTGGTCAAGGACAATCTGGTGGTGCTCGCCGGCGAAATCACCACCGGCGCCCGGGTCAACTACAGCGAAGTCGCGCGGAGGACGATCAAACGCATCGGCTACACCGATCCGGCGATCGGTTTCGACACGCACACCTGCACCGTGATCGTGGCCTATGGCGAGCAGTCCAAGGACATCGCTCAGGGGGTGGATGTAGGCAAGGGCCTGGACATGGATCAGGGCGCGGGCGACCAGGGCCTGATGTTCGGTTACGCCTGCGACGAAACTCCGCAACTGATGCCGCTGCCGATCTACCTTGCGCACCGGCTGGTCGAGCGCCAGTCGGAGATTCGGCGTGACGGGCGTCTGCCATGGCTGCGGCCCGACGCCAAGTCCCAGGTCACCATCCGTTACAGCGATGGCAAGCCTGATGCAATCGACACCGTGGTGCTGTCCACGCAGCACGCCCCCGGTTTTACGCATAAGCAGATCGAAGAGGCGGTGGTCGAGCAGATTATCAAGCCGATCCTGCCCAAACAGCTCGTCAAGGGGCAGATCAAATACCTCGTCAACCCGACCGGCAGCTTCGAGATCGGCGGCCCCAAGGGCGACTGCGGCCTGACCGGGCGCAAAATCATCGTCGATACTTATGGCGGATCGGCTCCGCACGGCGGCGGCGCTTTCTCCGGCAAGGATCCGTCCAAGGTCGACCGT
>Ga0315281_10007810_pt1 | contig 14991 bp, 15 predicted proteins | sample YL17G07_0_MG_FD_204540 | JGI IMG/M metagenome (GOLD analysis project Ga0315281, IMG submission 204540) | Sediment microbial communities from Yellowstone Lake, YNP, Wyoming, USA - YL17G07_0 | ecosystem: Environmental > Aquatic > Freshwater > Lake > Sediment | place: USA: Wyoming | collected...
GCGCTTGGGGTTGTCCTTTCTCCTATCAGATAATCAAATGCCTCACCGCGCCCGTGGGCAGTAAGTCCCTCCCATGAAACAATACCGGCTTGTGCACATTTTGCAAGGTGTTCGCGGGTCACAAGAGAACGATAGCGGGGATGGTCCTTTGGTATCATACGACGTCCTCAAGAACATGGGCTCCGGCATCAGCGACATAAAATTCATACACGGGACTGAATGGCAGAAGTACATCTCGTGCTTTCCTGCCGTATGCAAAAACACCATTGCCCAGCATCGTCATACCTGAGGGCACGCCGGCAGTATCACAAAGCCGGGTAATCTCGTCTGCTTCACGGGTAATAAGTCCGCTCTGTTCGGCAAAACAACGCGAGAGGTGGAAAAAATCCATCCCGTCAGCCGGTGTTGTTTTGGGAAATGCAGATGACACGCGTTCCATCTGTTCAGAAGAACCCAACACGGACGGGGTATGGATAGGTCCGAAACTCACGGCATACAATGGTCCAGGCATATCAAATCTCCGTTCAATGAATCCATGAATCCCCGGCCCATGTCTGGTGACCCTGCCCCCTCCCTGGCAGGCCGCTACATCACCAAGTCCGGTGCGGTGTTCAAGCTCAGCCCTGTGGGCACACTGAGCAATTTCTTCCGGATCCATGCCCAGGTTATACAGCCGGTTCACCGCAGTGAGAGTTGCAAGCAATGCCGCGGCAGAGAGCCCGAAGCCCGCACCGATGGGCAGGAGGCATTCAGTGGTAATTGATGCGGTCACATCAAGTTGTTCCATGACATCCATCAGGAGAGGCGAACCGGTGTTTGTCCCAAGAGGCGTTCTCGTCCCGCCCCTTTGGTGTATGATGACTGTAGTTGTTTCGGCAGGTTCAGCCGTTGCCGTAACTCCTTCACTGATAACCACCCCGGCACCGATACTTCCCGTTGTCGCGATGGTATCTCCTTCTATTCGCCTGAAATAACCGGAAATATGACCGGGACAGAACGCGATGACAGCCGTCGGTTTCATGGGTTTGTGCAGTGTGGTATACAACGATTGGGTGTTTTTACAGATTAAAGAATCCCGGCAGGGAATCTGGTTCCTGAGGGGTGTGTTGCATCAAAGGGGAATGAGGATGCCTAAGTGGCGAGGATAGACCCCAGCTGAGCACCGTCACAAAAAAGGGCTTCCCAATAAAATGGCTTTGTAGAAACCCTGAGTTCTCCGAAGTAAATAACTGACGGTGCCGTTGCGTTCACGGTTGGTGACCTGTATTTCTCCTCGTTAAAATTTTCTTGCCAACCACCAACGCATCAGAACCTAACGTACTATCGATAAACAATGTATCAGAAAAAAAAGAAAAAAATCCGGGCCGCCGGGATGGCAATCTACTTTTTCTTTGCAACGAAATAATATCCGATTCCCGCTGCAACGATCGTGATAAGTGCACCGAACAATATCGCCCAGTTCACGCTTCCAGCCTCGGTGGGAAATGTTGGAGTCTGTGCCGGTAAAACTATTCCTGCCGGAATTTGAGCGGTTGTCGTCGAGCTTCCGGTTACGGATGGCGTCGGTATCGCATCAATAAAAAGACCATAAGTACCGCAGTGGGTAATCGTGGCAATGACGGCAAAGTCTAAGGGATCAACCCTCGTTGGAACGCTTATCCATGACAAGTTTACCTTGTCATAGAACCGTACTCTCAGAGACCCCCCGGAACTATCTGCCTTTTCAAGAAGGGAACTCCACTGGTCAGTTGCCAGGTGAAACTTCAGTGAAGCAGGTTTTGAAAATGTCGCACCATCTGGCAGGCATTGGACCGAAAAGCCCGAAAATGAATATGCCGCACCATCGGGAACAGGAGGGACTTCCCCGGGCCCCAGCACTTTAACCGAAATCCCGTTTATTGGTTCTCCCGGTGCACCATGGATTATCGTGCCCAGTGGAACGGTTAAACTTGCAGTAAATCCGGCCTCTCCTCCCGTAGTGATGATATAGGTCTTGAGGATCTGGCCTTCTTCAGAGACCAGCATGGGGATTCCGGACCTGATGATCTCCCCGGGTGCGGTACCACCCCCGTCACCAATACTGTTTGTTTCGGGACCAACCGGCGTCGTTGGTAATGTCTGGCACACGTAGTCAGTACTTACAAACGTGTTTCCGTCCTGATCGCTTGACACCACCCGCCAGTGGTACAGGGTCCCGGGTGCAAGTCCTCCAAGGGTAACAGTGTGGTTTGTTTCCATGAACGGATTTGTCCGGGTCGAACCGTAGCCGGTCGTGAGACCGTACTCGACAGTGCTATTGGTATTTCCGTTTGTTTTCCAGGTAATTGTCACAAGGGTCTGACCAACAGTTGTGGCAGCAATATCAAATCCCGTGAGGGAGATCTTAGCCGTTATCAGCGCCGCACCCGTGCTTCCGGCAGATGCGGGGCTGAGAAGGAGACCTAACGGTAAAAGGAGACAGGAGAAGAGAACAATAAAAAAGAAACGTTTTTTTTCCCTTGTCATTTCCGTTGCCTGAATATATATCCGGAAATAATGGTGGCAACAATAAGCGCCGTAACGTTCAACAATGCAGGCAGAGGCGTTTTAGTCGGTGGAACCGTAGTTTCTGACGATGTGATCAGTATCGCCCAGACACTCAGGTGGTTTGTTGTTGCGGTGAGCTTCATGTCCTGGGTAGTAAGTTGAGTAGGCAGTATCACCCACATGCCCTGAACGGTATCCCAGTAGGATAGTTTCAATTGTGATGCATCCCCACCTGCCAACGCAAGGTCATCTGCCGAATAGGTAACCTGTACCGTGGCATCTTTGCTGAGGAGTCCTGACAACCCGGTGATTTCGAAACATGTGGCGCCGAGACTCGCTCCTTCGGGTGCCGCAGGGAGATTATCACGTGAATACGGTTTCAACGCAACTTCAACGTCGCCAAAGACCGCTCCCTGCGGGAATACGACTGAATACCGCCCGTCAGGCGATGAAAGAGTGCTCGGACTGCCAGGCGAAAGTGTTACGCTGGACTCGGTCAGCGGGGGGGCGTACGATTCCTTTATCCCGAACGTGGCCGTCTTTTCGTCAAGCACCTGTCCGCTTTCAAGGATGACCTGTGAGCTGACCAGGTAGGTGCCAGGTGGAAGATCTTCGACATTAGGCCTGACGGTAAACTCCACCTCATTTCCCGGGATAATCGCGTATACTGACGGTAGTGTCGAGTTCTGTGCTATTATATTCCCGATTGAATCCGTCAGGGTAACATCATTCACCGTATGATAATAGTGGTAATCCCCGGTATTTTCAAAGGAGGTGATAATTGAAATCGGCTGTCCAATGGTCACCTCGCCCACGTCCAGACGGGTGATACTGCCCGCTTCTGTCGGTGAGGAACCGGATATGGTAACCAGTACCGGAACATTTACAGCAGTCGTAAATGATTTTCCCTCTCCGGGAAGGGCATGGATGTAGATAATAGCATATCTCCCGCCGGCGCCAACATTCCCGGGGAGCGAGATCGTTGCCGTAACTTCTTTTTTGTCTCCGGGTTCAAGATGGATCGTGTCTGTATCAAGAGAAATGAATGTCCGGGCCGAATAGGGGCTTCGATCGTTGTCCGGACTAAGGGCTGTATAGACCTGGTTACTGGTCTGGCCAAATCCAAGTACTTCCACCATAACATCAGCCGGGTCTTCATCCGCTCCTATGCCTATGGTCATTTTCTGGGTATCTGTTCCCCCGGGCGGGATACTTTTCATGTATTTTGCTCCGGATACGCTGATTGCAGATACTGGTGCAGAACCCACCAGCATCAGGATAAGCAATGCCGGGAGTGCAATGGTCGTTATGAAGGATCTTTGAAAAATGACGTTCATATCAAACTCCTGACTGAAGACCTGATAAAGAAACCTGGAACTATTTTTTAAAAGGGATATGATCTTTTGGTTTTCCCGCAGTCTGGTGATCATACGGCTGCACCGGTGAATGTTACGACAATCCTGTATACATGGTTCGGGATGGTCAGGCGCTGGTCAGTGTAGGTGACTAGCTGTGCGAAGGTAAGGGGAATCTCAAGGGAAGTTACTGTTGCAGTACCGGTTTCAATTATCTGGTCGGCGGAACTTAATGTTGCAGAAGATCCGCTGGAACCTAGGACGGTCGTACCCGTTACTGTCATATTGGCTCCTAAAACTGCAGGGGTTGTGACGTACGCAGATGTTCCATCCCACTCCACCATCCGACCGGCATAGGTATCGGGTTTCGCATTGTCCGAGGCATCTTTCACGGAAACGGTCCATGTGGTAGCATCGGTTGTTACATTGAGGCGAACGGAGGTATTTTCGTTGGTACTACCCGGGGTCAGTGTCATATCAGGAATGTCCCCCGAAACAGAGATGTCGATAGTCGCTGCAGATACCGGTCCGGAGCACACCAGTACTACAAGCAGCACTACCGGGATCGCAAGAATTATCATACGGGATCTTTGAAAACAGCCGCTCATTGTTTGCCCCTGTGGAAGACTCGATAAGGGAAAATAAAAAGGTTGTTGTGTCGTATCGCCACCGTGACAATTATGCTACTGATCCGGTGAAGGTAACAACGATCCGGTAAACATTTGGATCGGGCAGGGTCGGGTCTGTATATGCAACGGCCTGCCCGATGGTAATATCCATCGATTGCGCATTGACTGCATCAAGCCCTGTTTCAATTGTGTTGTCAGTTTGACTTAAAGTTACAAGTGATCCGGTCGAACTAGAGACGGTTGCACCCTCTACCGTCATATTGGCTCCTAAAACTTCAGGGCTCGTGACATATGCAGACGTACCGTCCCACTCCACCATACGACCAGCCCATGACACGGGTTTCCCATTGTCCGAGTTATCTTTCACCGCAACAGTCCACCCGACTTTATTCGATGACACGGTCAGATCAACAGAAGTCGCATTTGTATTAGATCCTACCGCAAGCGTCCAGTCACTGATACTCCCCGTTACCGTAATATCGATTGCCGCACCCGGATTACCCGTGATCGTAGAAGTCCCTGTTTCAGCTGCCACCACGGGAACAACCATCACGGCTGACATAACGACCACGAGACTGATAATAACCAGTAGGTTTTTTTTCATTTCCTTCCCCTTCATGCATCAATAAATGATTACCACTCTGTGGTTATATGGTATAAAAGTATCCTGATTATAGATTGATATTACTATTAATAGTTTTTTCATGAAGAGTCATCTGCGGTTTATATGCAGATTCTTTCGAAGTGAAAAATCTGCTAAAATCTTAGATGAATCAGGACCGCATCAACTCACTGGAAAACGCGAAGACCCTGTAATCTCCTGAACCCATCACCATCCGGATCTATCTAGGCCGGATTTTTCCCGGGTTTGAGGTGAAGGAGACTCTCTGAAATCTGAATTTTACGTTTTTTTTTAACATGATTAAGGGAAGTCCATGCGGAAAAATCCTTGCGGAATAATTTTCTTTTTGGTTTTTACGCCAGTGCAATGCCTGGATTTTTCAAAGGGAAAAACCGGGGACGGATCCGGTCCAGACCTGATCTCCGCGCCAGCGGATACCAGCGGATAACAAATATCGGCTCTGTAGAAACGCATATGAGTCACGGACTCAGGCAAACATGATGAATAACCGTAGGTCTTTCATGGTAAATCCTCGATGAGAATAAGTGACGAGAATGTTGAGATCATTCTCGAAAGATTATAGAGGATCACTTTAATTTTGATCTCCTTAATTGTCGGGGATTTTTTTTGAAAGTTGCCGATCCGCCGCGGGGGCGCTCTGTCGGGGGCGGCGGCGTTCATCCTTCATGGAGAGAGGTATGATTCCTCATCATATTCAAAAATAGTATTCTCATTGTTCGGTGCAAACACCTTGTTCGATTCTAGTGAGTCGACCTTCTTATGAAACAGGTCACCTGCATTCTCATTCCGGCAAAGACTCGTGCGTGATAACCTGATTCCAGATGGCAGCCGCGATCTCATCTTTTGAATCTTTGAGCGGATGGTTCCCGTCCCGCGTGAGCAGCTCATACTCGCCCCGGGCACTCCCCATGGTCTCTGGTTCATTCGTCAGCACCATTGCGGCGCCCTGTGCAACCATCATCTTTGCCATTTTCCCGGATGAATCCCCAAGTTTGAATGCGATAGTAAAAGGATGGTACGTCTCCATCACTTCGACAAGCAATTTCGGGAGAGGCTCAAGCACAAGATGTACCGGGCTGCCGCTCGGGATCTTCCCCTTCACTCTTTCCGGGGCGAAATCAGAAATCGCCGCTGCACTGATGTAGATGTCCACTCCCTTCTCTGAAAAACAGCGGTGCACGGCACGCCGCATATCATCAGCAGTTTCTGCAAAAACATTGTCAACGCAGGGGAAGGTATCCCGGTGGACTACGGTTACATCAGCGCCGAGACGGAATGCCTGGAGCGCGAGTGCCCGCCCCATCTGCCCGCTTGACCGTGTTGTCAGGATGCGGATATCGTCAACCGGTTCCTGGCAGGGTCCGCTGGTGATGAGCACTTTTCTGCCGGTCAGTGCTTTACCCATGACAGCACGCTCGCAATGCAGAATAATCTCTTCACTGTCTGCAATCTTGGCCTTCCCTTCGTCAAGCCTGGGATCAACGATCTCCACATCCCAGGTCTTCAGTTTTGCCAGGTTTTCGATCACCGCCGGGTGACGGAACATACTGTGGTGCATTGCCGGTACGAGAATGACCGGCTTCCTGCTGCCGATAGCTGTCGTTGCGAACGTGGTAACCGGGGTATCGTCAATGCCAACGGCTATTTTACTGATCGTGTTTGCTGTGCATGGTGCAATCAACAGAAGATCGGCACTTCCGTCATCTCCGCACCAGGTGATATGCTCGACACGCCCTGATAACCGTGTGATGGTTTCCCGCCCGCTGGCGTACGTCAGTGAATCAGGGTGCAGTATACCCGATGCTGCCTGGCTCATCACCGGCTGCACCACTGCCCCGCGCCGGCGGAGAGCATGGATCAGTTTCACTACTTCAACGGCGGCAATGCTTCCGGTGACACAGACTACGATCTGTTTTCCGGCAAGTGTCTGCATCAGTGTCATGCAATCGTTACATCCTGCACCACATGCCATACATGCGGGCGGTATTTCTTCACGTTATGTACGTGAATGGTTGCAGAAAAACCTGCCCTCTCCGTCTCCTTCCTTATCTTATCTTCAACAGCCCCGATACTGTGGAGATGAATAACACTCCCCTCGCGTACGTGGGAGAGTACTGACGGAAGTACAGACAGAGCATCGAAGTGACCCATGACGATACGGTCATATATTCCTGTCAGGAGATCCCGGCAGTCTCCGGGAGAGGTATCGACCCGCCCTGAAAGGTCGTTTTCCCGGATATTCCGTTCCAGGTACTCATAAGCGATCGGATTGATCTCCATCGCATGAACAGAGGCACCACTGCCAGCCATCGGGATGGTAAAGTAGCCTATACCGGCGAACATGTCAGCAACCCGTTCAGCTGCAGGACTGAGCCGGACCAGCTGCGCCATTCTCATCTTCTCGGTCCTGTTACCCTGCGCAAACATCACTTTCGCCGGATCGAGAATATACGTGTAGCCGTTCTCGCGGTGGTGGACCTCACCGGCATCACCCCAGAGGATTTCGGTCTCGGGAGTTCTTGTTACATCACGGAGTGATTCGATCCAGAGTACCCCGCGGGGATGACGGAAACTCACTATCTCCTCAACGTCAGCCAGGGCAGGCTTTTTACCATGGATGACTGCAACATCACCCAGCATAAAAAATCCTTTTCCCCTGTACCGCATTCTTCGCGGGAGCTCGCGCTCGCAGGGTTTATCATCTCTGACGGGAACCCACGCAATGTTTCCGTCAGCGTACGAACTCCTCGTATGGTCAATCCAGTCTTCGCTGGCGATATCCCTGAGATTTTCTTTCGGAACTGCTTTTACCCGCATCAGTTACCCGACCACGACGAGATTTTCATTGTCACGAAGGACCAGCACGTGTTGCCCGGCCTTAACGTCAAGCCACGCTACCTTCCTGAGCTCTTTTGTCTGGCAGGTTTCCGGATCGAGGACCCCCATGATATGGCTGTCAGCGAACGCCACTAATGCCGATACGGCATCCCGGAGATTCCCGACGAGACGTTCAATATCTTCCTCGCGCACCGATGTCGGGACTCCCCCCGCAAGATCAAGGGCTTTGATATGGCTGGATTCGATACGTGTCACTTCGAGATATCGCCCATGGCTGAATACCACGTCCTGTTTCTGGAACCTGGGGAGGCGGACCGAATACGTGATACGGTAGAGCTGCCGCCCGTTCTTCTCTCCGACCAGTTTTGGGTGGGTGGTGAACCTTCCGCCAAGCTGGGCGATTATTCCCTGCGAGATAAGCGTTCCGATATGCTGGGATCCGACCGTTATGTCCAGGCCCTCGCGTGTTTCATTCGTGTCGGCGATAAATGAGAGCCGTTCCCCTCCTGCCTGCAAAGAGTCTTCTACCTGCTGCGCAATTCCTGCCGACATCTGGAGTTCAAAGGTGCTGGGGAGTCTCCCCTCTGCACGGACCTGGACTATCCCTTCGTAGTAACTCCCGCTGATCCGGTTACAGCGGTCGCACTGCTCCTTATGCCAGATGATTTCAACGCTGCAGGTGGCTTCAAGGGGTGTATTGTGCAGCAGTCCTTTGAGGGCGATGGTTGCTGTCGAACGATTGGGGGTATTGTCCTCTACGGTTACCACCATCGAGGGTTTCCTGACATCGGGATGGAAGTGAACTGCAGTCTTTGCAAGCTCGGGTGCCAGATCTACCCGATCCAGTTCGGTATCTGTCCAGGTATTCACCTGCTTAACCGCACCGCAGCTCGGGCAATGGATGCTCTTTACGCGGCGGTCACAGACAAACCACGGAGTGTTGCCGATCCTGCATTCGGTGCAGAGACCTTCCTGCCCGGTGGCTTTCCCGCATTTTGGACAAAAAAAATCCCGGATACTCATAGCGAGTAGACCTGGGCATGGGGGATTTCCCCTATCATGATGCAGCCTGACCGGGTGATGAGGCCCATGTCAATCGCAATGCTCACCGCACGTTTGCCCATCAGGTTGATAGTGTCAGCCTTTTTCATTGCAGCTCTCACCTCATCTTCAGCGGCAGGAACGTTGCCATAGAACGCTTCAGAGATCCGGACAGAAAGCTCCCCATGGCTGATAGTGGTGTTCAGCAGTTCGCGATCGCACACAGCCACGATATCACCAGCCCCGGGTGAACAGTGAACCTTCAGAAACATTGAATATCTATTGGCGGGCGGGAATAAAAAAGGTGAGTTGGGACAGTTTCACAGCGTAATCGCCACACCGTATACCTTCCCGACAGTCTCGGCATGAATCCTGAAGCAGTCCTCTTCAGTGATCAGGCCCTGCCTGAGCAGCTGATTCGTATAACGGGGTACTGATTTCGGGCCGGTAACCGCTCCCGGGCGTGCATTCTCATCCATAAAATCGCTTTCCATGGTAAACGCCCGTCGCTCGCGTGCCAGCTGAGGTATAGATTCATGTTTTGCGATAAGGGATGGATGAAGGGGAGTGTCCGGGGAACCATAGTGTTTCACTACACATTCTACAGGGACACCCGCATTCCGTGCCATCTCTGCAATATCTGAACAGGGGCCGCTTTCAGCATGGACCTGCAGTGCGCACCTGCATCCGGCTGCACATTCCAGGGCATGCCCAAGGACATCGTTGGATGCAGCCCAGACTTCCGGGCTCACTTCATAGTGCGGTCTCCCGCTTTTGAGAGCGACTGCCCTTCCTTCCTGTATATATCCTGCCGCACAGTCTATCCCTGCTTTCATAACCTCAGCAGCCTCAGGTAACGACATACGTTCAGAAAGACGGTTTATCTCGGCAGGATGAACCCCGAGAACCGGAAATACGACCACACCGATTGCTTCGATCATCCTTGCAACAGAGATCGTCTCTTCAAAAACGGCTGCATAGTCTGCTCCGCACCTGGGATGGACCGAAAGCGACCAGGACGGTTTTGAGACAAGAAATATATGGGTTCCCCCGGCCCGCAAAAAATCTTTTGCAGCCTCTATCCCCCGCCCGTTGAGTGGATCGATATGGATATGATCGTCAGTGACGGGAAATTGAGGGGATTTCATGGCACTCCATAATCTGCATAAGCGGGTATCCGTCCTTTGGAGCAAGACGTGCCCGGCAATAGGCAAACCCGACACGGGTCACAATGTCTACATCGAACATGAGCCCGGACAACTCACTGTACCCGAACCTGTTTGCTGTCATCAGGTTACGATCAAGCCTGACCGTGATCTCTTCTACGCATGGCTGAAGGATCACTGCCTGTTCGATTGCGCTCTCAACACTTGCAGCAGATCTCCGGGAGATGGGGGTGCCGACCCACTGGTGATAAAGCGCCCCGAGTTTTATCCCGGCTTCAAAGACTGCCTGATCACGGTTACGTGTCATTATCCCTCCTTCTCAGATCAACTGCAGGATGCCCAGTTTGGGTTCCATTGCCTCCCCTGATCGGACGAGCATCTCGATTCCTGCTTCAACCTTATCCCGCGGAAACCCTTTTGACACCACGACGTCAACGACCTGATCTTTCGAAGCCCGCCGTCCTTCACCGCCAATATCACGAATCGCATCTTTGATCACCCGCACAATATCCCGCTTCTCCTTGGATATGCCGGTTGCTATCTTGTCAATATCAAAACTACCGGTCCTCGCATCGTAGGCGATCTGGCGCAGGCATGCGTCGACAATATGGATCACCCGTTCGGCATCATGCTGTTCGATAGTGTCCGAAAGACGTATTCGCGCGCTCGCCTCTGCAAGCCTGACAAGCGCCTCAAGCTGGCGGGCTGTCACGGGCACCGGCTTATTGGGTTCGGCAATTCCCCTGAGCTTGAGGTAATAGCTGACAAGTGCCTCTTTAGCTTCAATGGAAAGTATGGGAAAGCAGGATCGCTTGGAATATGCCACATACTTGCGGAAAAAGGCGGGATCAATATCCGGCATGACCGGTTTCAGCTGCTGCTGGATATATTCGTCAGTAACGCCAGGGATCGGTGTCTTTCTGTGCTGGGCGATCAGTTCACCAATGCCATGAGATTTGAGGATGTGTTCAGCGATGGCAAGATCACGTTTCTGTTCGGGCTGATCAGCCATGATGAATATCAGGTCAAACCGGGACAAGAGAGAAGCCGGCATATTGATCTGGTCGGAGATATCGCCATACATATCAAATCTCCCGTATTTCGGGTTTGCTGCCCCGAGGAGAGCACAGCGGGATTTGAGAGTGGCCGTTATGCCGGCTTTGGCGACACTGATGGATTGCTGCTCCATCGCTTCATGCAGGGCTGAACGGTCCTCTTTCTGCATCTTGTCCATCTCGTCTACCGCGGCCACTCCCATATCAGCCAGTACGAGGGCTCCTGCCTCAAGGGTCCACCGCCCCTCACCAAATTCATCCTTCACCGCGGTTGCGGTTAAACCGGCAGAGGTGGAAGACTGCCCGCTGGTGTAGATCGCCCGGGGTGAGAGTTTCACGACATACCGGAGCAGCTGGCTTTTTGCAATCCCCGGGTCGCCGATGAGCAGCACATGGATATCGCCCCGGAGGTGGGTGCCATCGGGCATCTCCTTGGCGATCCCCCCGAAGAGCTGGAGGGCGATTGCTTCCTTGACATCCTCGCTGCCGTAGATGGTAGGGGCAATCGAATGGGTGATCTTCCGGTAGATCAGGGGATCGCTGCTGAGGGTTTTGATTTCATCCTCATCTTTGTCATTGATATTCACTTCCTCGAACTCTTTTTCAGCGATTTCAATGGAGTTGCATTCCAGGAAAATATCAAAGACTGTGCTCTTCTCGCCTTTTACGATCCTCTGCATAGAACGGAGGATCCCGTTGATGATCACGCGGTCTCCGGGTGCAACCCTGCCGGAGAGGTCATCGGTTACATCCACATCAAGGGTCTGTGGTTGTTCGCCACCCCGGAGTCCCTCGGGCGACTCCTGTATTCTGAGCTTTTGTGAGTCTACAAACTTTGAGCGTTTGGGTAACAGTTCGAGTTTTTTGAATGTACACCCATCGGTTGCACACCCGTCCGGTTCGATGAATTTCCCGTATTTCTGTTTTTTTACGGTGAAGTGCCCGGCCGGGCAGCGGAAGGCTGCTTCGACAATGCGTGGCCGGACTTCTGTTGTCTTGCGCAGGATACCTTCAACGGAAACAAACGAGTTGATGTCATCGGATCTGATACTGCGGATGCCCACCTTTTTCGGGAGGTTGGTGAACCTGATATTGATGCCATGGGGCTCTTTTCCGTCCTTGATCCTTATCAGCTGGCTTTTCTTGATCGCTTCCCACACGTCCTCGAGGACTTTCCCGGGATTTTCAAGAAGCTCATCGGCAAGAGCAATACCCGTTTTACCGAACCGCTCGACATCCCGGTAATCGATGGTGAGGGAACGTTTGTGGGGATATTCACGGGATATCTCGGCGATCTCTTTTTTATACTTGCTTTTTAGTAACCTGCTCCAGTCTTCGGTCTTGTCGGTAGTCTGCAGGTCCGCGTTTGTATCCATAGAGTTACCTACCTGCATTTCTGTGAAGAGAGGACAAACCGGGCAATCAGCGCTTCCATCTGGATATCGCTGTTCGCCCCCTCGGAAAGCCGGAAATCTGTTTCTCCCAGATGGTCGATCAACTCCACTTTTAATCCCCGGATCATATCCATTTTGACAATGGCACGATAACACTGGTTGATCAGTTCATTGGGAGCGATCCCGCGTTCATGAAGGAGCATGGCAAGGAGAGATTCAGCACTGTCGAAGTCTCCTCCAAGAGAGAGTTTCAGGAGCTCTTCGATCTCATCCGGCCGGGCAGTGGATGTTATCGCGTATACCATCTTCTCGTCTATTTCAGGACAGATAATTGCGGCACCCTGGAGTGCATTGATAGCCTTGCGCATGTCTCCTTGGGCGATATAGACAATCGCATCCATTGCACCATCCGTTACCCTGAGCCCTTCGCGGCTGGCGATCCTGCACATTTCTTCCTTCACCGCCCCAGCCCCGAGGGGTTTAAACCGGTATATTGCACACCTGCTCTGGATCGGGTCGATGATCTTGGAAGAATAATTGCAGGAAAGAATAAACCGGCATGTCTGCGCATAACTCTCCATTGTGCGGCGCAAGGCTGCCTGTGCATCCGTGGTCAGTGCATCGGCTTCGTCAAGAAACAGGATTTTGAATCGTGCCTCACCAAGGGGTGTCGTCCGGGCAAATTGCTTGATCTGGTTGCGTACGACATCGATCCCGCGTTCATCTGACGCATTGAGTTCACGGAAATTCATCTGCCAGGAATCCTTAAAAAATTCACGCGCAAGGGTCACTGCAGCGGTAGTCTTGCCCACCCCCGCACTGCCCGTGAAGAGTAGGTGAGGCAGGTTGCCGCTTTTTACATACGACGACAATCGCTCCACAATTTCATCCTGCCCGACGATATCGGCAAGTTTTGATGGGCGGTATTTCTCAATCCAGATGGTGTGGTTCTCTTCCATGGGCATCCTCTCTTCCCGCTGGTCTCTTTACCCGGGATCAGATAGTATAGGCGGTCTCCCCGGGAGGACCCCGTCGAACAGGCACGATCACGCACTCTTTTTAATGAATGTCATAATGTTTATCATAAGGGTTTTGAAATTACTTTCCATGCAAGGAAAATATGTTGTACTCGCTCTTATTATCATGTTAATAGGTGCTGCACCCGTGGGGGGCAGTACTGCAAAAATCGCCGCAGGCGCTCCGGTTTACCTCGGAGAGAACAATCTGGATATATCTGCTGCATTAAACGGGTGCCATACTATCGGCTGGTGGCAGGAAGGCGCAAATACCAGCGCGCCGCCCCAGAAGAACATGACAATCTATGAAATAAATACCGTGTCGGATAAAATATATCATTTTAATATCACTCCGGACTTTTTTACCGATACCAGGTCATGGTATTGCATGGATAAGAAACCACGGGAAGTGGTTTTTGAAGTTTTTGAACCGCAGCTCGATATCAAAATCTGGGATCTGGATCATAACCTGGACGTGAGCGGGAAATCCATCCCGGTTTCTACAAATATTACCTACCGGGTAGATACAAACCTATATCCGGCGCTTCTGCCATTAAATCGTCCCAATATCAATCCATCAGATTCATTTTTTACCGTCACACTTCTCAATCCCCTTGGGCGGGTAGTCAGCACTATCTATACGGGAAATGCCGGAAATTCAAAAACCCAGATCCTGTCTTTCGAAAAACAGCCCTTCATCACCGCATCCCCTTATTACTGGAAGAACGGGAAAGACTGGGACCATACTGCCCGGAGTTCTTTTGGTGAAACCCTCTATTCTTTGGGGACGTATACATTCACCATACATCAGGATCTCAATTCTATTCAGGAAACATTTACCGCAAGCAGAGTCCGGAATCTCACAGGAACGACGACGAAGTCAGTCTCGGTAACCTTCATCAAGGATACATCTCCCGCGGTTACACCACAGGAGTCGCAACCGGGTGTAACAACAAAGCCCGCAAATACCCCCTCCTCATCGCAAACCGGGGCGATTACTGCGATTCCGACTTCATCTCCATTACCGGTAAAGACCACTTATACCCCCCTGCCGTTATGGATTGGGCTGGCCGGTATTATCATAGCAGGATTGATCGTACTGGATAAAAACCGGTAAAAATTTTCCTTTCATGTTTTTATACGATGCACCTTCAATTACTGAGAAATGGAAAGAGACACATGAATTTTGGAAGATTTTTTATGGTTATTCTCATCAGTTTCTATCTGGTCCTGCCGGTAATAGCCGCCGATACCCCGGATCAGGTTAACTCTGCCGGTGTTCTCTATTCAAAAAGCGTCGACCTGGCAAATGCCGGGAAATATTCAGA
>Ga0315281_10007813_pt1 | contig 14988 bp, 11 predicted proteins | sample YL17G07_0_MG_FD_204540 | JGI IMG/M metagenome (GOLD analysis project Ga0315281, IMG submission 204540) | Sediment microbial communities from Yellowstone Lake, YNP, Wyoming, USA - YL17G07_0 | ecosystem: Environmental > Aquatic > Freshwater > Lake > Sediment | place: USA: Wyoming | collected...
CCCGATCGGCCTCCGGCAGTGCCGAGAGGAGGTGGCCGGAGCCCGCCGGGTAGAGGTAGGTGTCGAAGGTCAGCTCCACGTCCCGCCGGGCCTCCTCGAGGATCGGTTCGGTGACGTCGTCGAGGATGTCGTGGGAGATCGACACCGGCAGGCCGGCCCGACGCCCGATCTCGATCGCCTCGCGCCAGGCAGCCGCGCGGCCGAGCCGTCCGTAGCGCACGTGGGCGGCGAACAGGCCACCCCGGGCCGCGGCAAGGCTGGCCAGCTCGACCAGCTCGTCGGTGGTGGCGGCCGTGCTCGGCTCGTAGTCCAGGCCCACGTTGAGCCCGACCGCCCCCGCGTCCAGCCATTCGTTCGTCAGGCGACGCATCGTCGCCATCTCCGCGGGGGTCGCGGGTCGATCGGCCCAGCCCATCGCCGCAAACCGGACCGCCATGTGCGGCACCTGGGGCACGAGATTCACCGGCGTGCGTCCGACGAACGCATCGAGGTATTCGGTCGGGCTCGCCCAGCCGCGACGCAGCCAGCGCTCTGCGTAGACGTAGCGGTAGGCGCGCCAGAACGCGTCCGCCTGCCCCTCGTCCAGGGGCGCGATGCCCCAGCCGTCGGGCGCGGTGAGATGGGTGGTCACGCCCTGGAGGAGCGACGCAAAGCGATCGTCGCCTTCGAGGAGCGCGCCCTCGGAGTGCGGGTGGGCGTCGATGAAGCCGGGGCAGACGACCCTTCCGGCCGCCTCGATGATCCGGGCGGCGGTCGCTCCGGCCAGGGCGCCGATCGCCACGATCCGATCGCCCGCGACCCCGACATCGGCCGGGAACGGCGGCGTCTCTCCCCCGCCGTCGACGACGAGTCCGCCCCTGATCAGCAGGTCGAACGACACCGTCACCGACCCGGACTCACAGGAGTCGCCGCGGGATCGAGCGGGTCCAGCGCCGGGTCGCGTGCTGGGCGCCGTTGACGGTGATCCGCAGGTCGATGGTCACGTGGAACTGGTCGGCGGTCGACTGGATGACCGTGTCGCAGCGACCCTCGATGACCTGGTTGGCCCGGATCACCCGGTTGACGTGCCAGCCGTGGGCGCTGGCGTCGGCCGGCCGGGCCGGATCCACGGTGCAGATCGATGCAAACTGGCGCTCGATCGTCGTCCGCTCGTCGACCCGGAAGGCGACGTCGACCTGCACGGTGGCGGTGGTCCGACCGGTCAGCACGTCCCGGGTCACCTGCCAGGTGGGCGGTCGAACCGCCGCCGCGTGGGGCGAGGGCACGACGGGCGAGGCTCGAAAGACCGGCGGCTGGGCGCTGCCGGAGCGCGGCACGACCGGGAGCACGAGGCGCGAACGGCCGTCCCCGAGGTGCACCAGGCTGCGCGCTGCTTCGGGCGTCGGCCAGACGTTCGGGAAGTCGGCGTTGGCCAGGTCAAGGCGGATCCGGTGGCCGGCCGAGAAGATCCAGCCGGTGCAGTCGATCTCGATCCGCAGGGTCACGGGCTCGCCGGGTGGCGCGGGCGAAGGTTCCGTGAGCGAATCCCGGCGGGTGATGTTGAGCATCCCCTTGCCGACCAGGTGCGAGCTGCCGTCCGGCGCCACGTCGCACAGGCTGGCGGCGAAACCAAGGACCGTCGCGTCGGTCGAGACGGTCAGCTCGGCCACCGGCCAGCCGAGAATGGCGAGGTCCTCGGGGAGCGGGTCGCTCGTGTAGACCAGCGAGAGGGCCTCGTCGGGACGCTGGTCGCCCGGCAGGCCGAACTGGATCCCGCCCGACCAGAGGCCGCCCGTCACGCCGACGGCCGGGTGGTAGACGAGGTGGTCCGTCGCGGCGGAGTGCGCGGCGGAGTGCGCGGCCGCGGCCCCGCCGGGCCCGGCGACGGCCGCCGAGTCCGCGGCGTCCGCAAGCCGACCCGCCCCGGCAAGGTACAGGACGCGCTCGGTGGCCCCGGGCGCTGGCCACGCCGTTTCGGCGCGCCACTCGCCGGCCGAGTCGAGCCGATCCACGACCGGCGGTTCGGAGCCCTGCATCCAGACGACCACCGGCGGCTCGTCCATGACGCCGTTCTCCGCGCCCCGGCACCAATGGTCCAGCCAGCGCACGACCTCGTCGAGATGGTCGATCCGCGGGCCGGGTATCGCCGCGTCCGGGTAGGCGTGATTCCACGGCCCGACGAGCACCTTCGCGGGCACGCCCCGCGAACGCAGGTTCCGAAAGAGCCGCAGCGGCGGGTTCGGATAGCCATCGCGCCAGCCGCCGATCAGGAAGACCGGGCAGCGGATGCCGGATCCGTCGCCCACCGAGCCGTTGCGCCAGTACGGCCCGTCCACCTGTTGTTCGAGCCACTTGAGCAGGTACGGCTCGTTCTCGGCGACGTGGCGTTCCCAGACCTCCGCCCAGTCCCCCACCACCCATTCGGGGTCGGGCGGCATCGCGTTCCAGGCGATCATCCGCGTCCCGTACCAGCCGATGTCGTAGTACATGCGGAGGAGCCCCCCGCGGTAGTGGCAGTCATCGGTGTAGCGGTCGTCGGTGAAGTCGACCGGGATGATGCTGGTCAGGTGGGCGGGCGCGTGCGAGGCGACCTGGAGGGCGGTGAAGCCGCCGTACGAGATGCCCATCAGGTTCACGTGGCCGTCGCACCAGGGCTGGGCGGCCAGCCATTCGACCGCCTCGGCGCCGTCGAGCTGCTCCTGGAGGGTGTACTCGTCGACGTTCACGCCCTCCGACGCGCCGGTCCCCCGGATGTCGACCCGAACCACCGGGTAGCCGCGTCGGGGCAGCTCCGTGTACATCCGCACCATGGCCGGGTTCAGCTCGTCCTTGCGGTAGGGGATGTAGTCCATCACGACCGGCAGCGGCCGATCGACGCTCAGATCGTCGCGGCCATCGTCCGGCAGGTAGACGTCGGCCGCGAGGCGGACCCCGTCAGGCATCGGAATCATCACGTTCTTGACGAGCTTCACACCGGGAGCCGGGCGGCGGACGCGCGATCTCGCGGGTGCCAGGCCCGCGTCCTTCGGTTGAGCCACCTGCCGCCGCCCTCCTGGAGGCCGTCCGAACGCTCGGCCGGACCCGGCGAGTGTGCCAGAATCACGCCGGCGCCCGGAGGCGACCACGACGTCCGACGGAGGAGAAGCTCATGGCCCTGCCCAGCCCCGAGGTCCAGGCGTACTTCCTGGAGCACGGCCGCAATGCGATCGTCGCCACCAACCGGCGCAACGCCGGACCGAACATGAGCCCGTTCTGGTACCTCTGGGACGGGGAGTACTTCCTGATCAGCACGTCCGACGGGGTGGCCAAGGTCAGGACGCTGCGGCGCGACCCGCACATGAGCATCTGCATCGACGATCCCACGAGCAACCTCGGCCTCTACGTCACGGTCTACGGCACCGGCGAGGTCCTGGGTCCGGGCGAGCCTGCCGTCGAGCCATCGATCCGGCTGATCCGCAAGTACCGCTACACGGACGAGGCGTCCTGGCTCCACTGGAAGGAAATCAACGCGGCAAACGACCGGGTGATCATCCGGATGCGGCCGGAGCAGTGGCTCTGGCGGGACCTGTGATCGCGGCCTCGAACAGGCAGAGGAGAGATACGTGACCGAGTTCGTGCTTCGCGGCGGCCGCGTCATCGACCCGGCGACCGGGATCGACGGGCGGCTCGACGTCCATGTCCGTGACGGCCTGGTCGAGGCCGTGCTGCCGCCCGGCGCGCCGAGCGCGGCGCGTAGCGAGGAGGTGGGCGACGCGCTGGTGACCCCGGGGTTCGTCGACCTTCACGGCCACTGGAACGAGGCCAGTCCCTGGGGCATCGATCCGCTCATCAACCTGCGGAGCGGGGTCACCACGCCGTGCGACGCTGGAACCTCGGGCTACGAGACGTTCCGGGCCTTCCGCCAGCGCCTGGCGACCTCACCGGTCAGGGTGCTCGCCTTCCTGCACATCGGCTCGCTCGGCTGCGCCTCGATGAACGCCGGTGAGCTCGAGGACTTCCGCTACGTGCGCGTGCCGGACACGATCGAGACGATCGAGCGCAACCGCGACCTCATCGTGGGAGTCAAGGCACGCCTCGGCAGCCAACCCTGCGGCGACAACATCATGCCGGCCCTCGAGGCCGCCCTCGAGGCGACGGCGGCGACCTCGACGCCGCTCATGATCCACGTCTCGGGCGGGGCCGACCTCCGGCGCATCCTGCCCCGCCTGCGAACCGGCGACATCGTCACGCATACGTTCATTGCCGACGACGGCGGGCTGATCTTCGGCGGTGGGCCGACGATCCTCCCCGAGGTCGTCGCGGCGAAGGAGCGGGGCGTCATCTTCGACGTCGGGCACGGCTGCGGCAGCTTCGACTGGTCGATCTATGGCCGGGCCACGGAGCAGGGCTTCCGGCTCGACACCATCAGCACGGACCTCCACCGCCTGTGCGTCGAGGGGCCGGTCTTCGACATGCTGACGACGATGTCCAAGTTCCTCCACGCCGGGATGCCGATCCCCGAGATCGTGGCGGCATCCAGCTGGCGACCCGCGATGGCGATCCGGCGCCAGGACCGGATCGGCTCGCTCCAGCCGGGCCGCCGGGCCGACATCGCCGTCTTCCGCGTCCAGGCCGGCAGCTACGACTACGTCGACGCCTTCGGCCATGTCGAACGCGCGTCCCGCCAGTTCGTCCCCGTGCTGACCGTGAACGGCGGCGAGATCGTGCGTCCGGAGGAGATCAGCATCGAACTGCGGCCGTACACGGTCTCGGATGCCGAGATCGGCTGCGGGGCTCCGCTGATGAGCGCGGCCGGCTGAGCCGGGCGCCCGGACGGCGCCGCACCCGCTGCCCGCGCGCCGTCCGCTGCCCGCGCGCCCCCTGCGGTGCGCCTCGCCTGCGGTCAGGCCGTGCCCAGCAACTCCTCGAGCCGCGCGATGACCACGTCGACCTCGTCGTCGCGAATGTGCTGGACGTTGAGCGCCACGCGTCCCTCGTCGATGTAGTCCTCGCCGGCCCAGATGCGCGGCTCCTGCCCTCGCAGCTTCGCGATCAGGTCGGCGGCGGCCTCGGCCGGCTCGGAACCCGAGACCGTGATCGCCACGATCGAGACGGTGTGGTCGATCAGGACCTCGGCTTCCGCGCCGCCGCTCCGGTTGACCGCCGCGGCGATCCGATCCGCGATGGTCCGCCAGCGCGCCACCTCGGGGGCGTGGTCCCTCTCGACGTAGCGGCGCAGGGCCACCACGAAGCCGACGATCTCCTCGCGCCCGACCTTGACGATGCGGCCGATGGGCTGCTGCGGCGGATCCGGCAGTAGCCGGGCGCTGTCTCCGCCCTGTGGCCCGGGCCACGACGCCGGGCGGACGTACATGTCCTGCTGCTGGGCGGTCGCCGACAGGATCAGGTCGCGCCGGCCGGCCAGCATGCCCGAGGCCGCCGGGGCACCGATCGCCTTCCCTCCGCTGTAGGCCACGAGGTCAGCTCCCTCGGCAATGAACCGGCGCAGGTTCTCGACCGGCGGCAGCATCTCGGCGGCGTCGACGATCACCGGCAGCCCGTGGGCGTGCGCGATCTCGGCCACCTCGGAGAGCGGCAGCACGCCGAGCGTCCTTGCGGCCGGGTAGAAGACCGCCGCCGTTCGCTCGCTGATCGCGGACTCCAGCTGCCACCGCCTGGTCCCCGGGTTCGCAGGCCCGAGGTAGCCGATTTCGACGAACTTCGCCCCGGCAGCGCGGATCGCGTGGTCGTACGGGTTGCGGTGAGCGCGGTGGACCACGATCTCGTTGGGAATCCCGGTCGTGTCGGGCAGGCGATCCATGACCGCCGGGTCGAATCGAGCGAGGCAGGCGGCCGAGGCCAGGAAGAGGCAGGCGGCCGCACCGGACGCGACACAGCCGGCCTCTGCTCCGGTCGCCTCCGCGATCGCCCGACCCGCCCAGGCCTGCAACTCCACGAGCGGTACGAAGCTGCGGGACGCCGCGGCCATCGCCTCGACGACCTCGGGTGCAAGCGACGTGCCGCCCAGCCGGCTCACGGAACCGGCGACGTTGATGACCGGCCGGATGCCGAGCTCCTCCAGGAACCGGCGATCCGCGGTGCCCGGGGCGGTCGGTCGGGCCGGCGCGGCGGCCCGCTCAGTCATCACGGGATCTCATGGGCACGAGCACGCGTCCTCCAGGCAACCGTCCGCTGGAACCGCCCGATGGTACACGTCGGGGCGGGCGCTTCGGGCGGTGTGGGGCGTGCGGCGGCCGGGACTCAGACCGCGAACCGGCGGACGGCCGCCTCGTCGACCTCGATGCCGAGCCCCGGGCCGGTCGGCAGTTCGAAGACGCCGTCGTGGAACGGTAGCGGCTCGACCAGCAGCTCCGAGATGAAGCGATTCTCGGTGGTGTCGTGCTCGAGGAGCGGCGCGTCGATGTCGGGCATCAGGGTCGGATCGGGCAGCAGCGCCGCGATCTGCAGCGAGGCGGCCTCGGTGATCGAGCCGTTCCACGAGTGTGGCATCGTCTGGATCCCGGACAGCCGTGCCAGGTCGGCCACGAAGAGGAGATCCGTGATCCCTCCGCACAGCGAGACGTCGGGCTGGACGATGTCGACCGCCCGGCGCTCGAAGAGCTCCCGGAACGCGTCGCGGGTCTGGAGCATCTCGCCCCCGGCAACGGCGATATCGAGTTCGGCTGCCAGCACCTCGTAGGCGTGGTAGCCGGCCTGGGGCAGCGGCTCCTCGTACCAGGCGAGCCCCATCTCCTGGAGCGCCCGGCCCACGCGCAGCGCCGTCGGCAGCGTGTACGAGCCCCAGGCGTCGACCATGAGCTTGACATGCGAAGGCAGCGCCGCCCGCACCTGCGCCACCAGCGGCAGCTCGTGGGCCGGGTCATACCGCCCGATCCGCATCTTGATCGCCCGGAAGCCCTGCTCGGCCAGGCCGAGCGCCTCGTCGAGCCAGCGATCGGCAGGATCCACGCCCTCGAGGTAGCAAAGCCCCGAGGCGTAGGCCACGACCTGCCGGCGAAGCGCACCGCCATAGAGCTGGTGGACCGGCACCCCGAGCGCCTTGCCCCACAGGTCGTGCAGCGCGATGTCCACGGCGCCGGTGGCGAGCCCGCTCTCGAACGGAGCGAGCCAGCGAGTCCGCCAGCCGCGCTGCACCCAGAGCGGGTCGCGCCCGATCAGCAGCGGCGCGTACGTCTCGTCGATCGTGGCCCGCACGCCCGCCAGGGGGGCCGTCTCGCCCCAGCCGACGAGGCCTTCGTCCGTCCCGATCCGGACCAGGAGCGTGGACCGCGCGGTGTTGAGCACGCTGGCCGGTCCCGTGGCGCGAGAGAGGGCATGGCGCAGGTGGAACGTCTCGACCGTGGTGATCTTCATTCCAGCGGCCTCCCGGACGATCGTCGACGGGACACCGTGCGGGTGGCGCCCTCCCGACTGAGTATGCCGCAGTAGCGGAGGGCGTGGTCTGCCCTGATACTGTGCGACGGCCGCTCGTCCACCGCGGGCACGGATCCTGAGGTACCCGCGGGGCGGCATCACCTGGAGGCGCATCGTGAGCATCCGCGTCGGGCTGATCGGGTCGGGCTTCATGGGCCGCACGTGGACCGAGGTGGCGGCCAACCACGTCGCCGAGACCGAGGTGGTCGCGGTGTCGGGTGGCCGCCGCGCTGAGGAGCTGGCGAAAGACTACGGGGCGGCGTTCGAGGCCTCCCCCGAGGCGCTCGTGCGGCGCGCGGACATCGACCTGGTGATCGTGACGACGCCCCAGCCGAACCACCGGGACCACGTCGTCCTGGCCGCAGACGCGGGCAGGCACGTCCTCGTCGAAAAGCCGTTCTCGATGACGGTCGCCGAGGCGGACGAGATGGTCGGGGCCGCGAAGCGGACCGGCGTCACGCTGGCCGTCTGCTCACAGCACCGCTTCCGGGCCTCGCCGGTCTTCGCCCAGCAGCTCATCGGTGACGGCGCCATCGGTGCCATCCGCATGGTGCGCGCACAGGGCGTGACCCCCTGGACCGAGGGTGTCCCCGAGGAGAACGAGCCGTACGCGGACATGGGCTTCCACGTCTGCGACCTGCTCCGCGGGATCGTGGGGAGCCGGGCGACGCTCGCCTTCGGCCGGCAGGCCTCCTACAAGGCCGAACTCCCCCGCCGCCAGAGCACCATGGCCGTCTACCAGTTCGAGAACGGCGTCATGGCCGACGTCTGGGTGACCTACGAGATCCCCGAGCCGGGGGTCGGCTCGATGATGCAGTACCTCATCACCGGCGAGACGGGCATGATCCGCCTCGATTCGTACGGCAAGGTCGAACTGGGCAAGGGGGACGGCTGGACGGTCGCCTTCGAGCAGCCGGCCTTCGACCCCAACAACGTGAACGACCCGATCCGCCTGCGCGCCTATGCCGACGAGCTGCGGGACATGGTCGGCGCCATCCGCGAGCGGCGCGAACCGCTGGTGAGCGGCGGCTGGGCCCGTGACACGATGGAGCTGCTGGAGGCTGTCCGGATCTCCGGCGAGACCGGTCAGGCAGTGGGGCTGCCGCTCCGTCCCTAGCGGGCGAACCAGCGGCAGGCGAACCGGGCCGGGCGGTCCTCGAACCGCCGGGTGTACGGGTCGAGGACGCGCGTGACCGCCTCGCCGTCGGTCCGGAGATGGACCCAGGCCACGTCCCAGCCAAACGAGCGGTACTCCAGCGGCACGGCCGGCGCGACCCGGACAAGGGGGTGCGTCAGCGCATCGTAGAGCCGTGAGCCAGTGTGGAAGAAGCCCGACCCGAGCAGCGAGAAGACCTCGTGCGACGGGCCGTCGCCGAGGTCCGCGCACAGTTCCCGGATCCCGACCTTGATCTCCCGACCGGCGATCTGGGCTTCCTCGATGGCGTCGACGGAGCCGCGGATCGCCCGGCCGTCGGCATCGTGGGCCAGCAGCTCGGTCCACTCGTCGCGCACGAAGTAGCGGTACACCTCCATGTCATAGACGAAGTTCCGGGAAGGGCCGAGCGTCCCCTGGTCGTAGACCGTCTCAGGGCGCATCTTCGGCATCTCAGGGGGCGAGGCGATCTCTGCCCGGACACCCGGCCTGACAGCGGGCTCCATGTCGTCCAGGAGCAGGTTGGCGCAGGCCTGCCGACCGTCGGACTGGTAGAGGAAGTACGACATCTTGGGCTGACTGCCGTTGAATCCGAATGGCGGGAAGAGCGGCTGGCGGAGCGTGGTGATCCCCGCAGAGTGCCGCCCATCGAGCAGGATCGTCTCGCGGAAGTCGATCACCTCGCGGACGAGCCCGTCATGTGACGGATCGCCGTCGCCGCCCGGGACGATGTGCTCCTCGAACCTGAACTCCGTGTAGACCCGCAGGTCGGCCGCGCGCGCGATCGCCGCGGCGAGCCCCTCGGGGCTGCCGGTCGCCACCGACCGGTCCGATCGCAACTCGAGTGCGTTGACCCACTCATGGCTCATGCCTGCGCCCCGTCCTGTGCTCTGCGGTGGCCGCCCGGTCACGAAGCGCCGGGCGGTGGGACTTCGCCAATTCAACCTGTCCGACAATCGATTGACACGCGGACACGGTGGCTACACTATCGCAGCGCGCCGCGCCCCAGCGCTGGCGTTCCGCATTGGAGGAGGCTTGGATGCGACGTCAATTGCTCACGCTCGCCGCGGTGGTCGGACTGATCGCCTCGGCCTGTTCTGCTGCCGCGACGCCGGCTCCCCCGGGAGCGACCCCCGCTGCCCCGTCGGCGGCGCCCAGCGCAGCGCCCGCAACACCGGCCGCTCCGGCCCGACCGAGCGTCCTGCGGGTCGCCCGGATCTCGGACTTCCTGCCCAGCATCCACCCGGTCGAGCTCGGCACGGGCAACCAGGAGCTGATGGCGGACCTGGTCTTCAACCGGCTCGTCGATGTTGACAAGGACGAAGTGACGCTCCTCCCGAGTCTCGCCGAGTCGTGGACCGCGTCGCCCGACGCGACCGTCTACACCTTCAAGCTGTTCGACAAGGCCGTCTGGAGCGATGGCATCCCGGCTACGGTCGACGACGTCATCTTCACGATCGCCTGGTCGGCCCAGAACCCCGACGCGTTCAAGCAGCTCGGCATCGGCAGCTGGCTGAAGGTCAAGGGCGCCGACAAGGTCAAGGGGACGACCAACATCCCCGAGGGCCTCAAGAAGATCGACGATCACAACATCGAGATCACGCTCGGCTCGCCGGACGCGACCTTCCTCCGCCGCATCGCCGGCGCGGTCTACTACATCCTGCCGCAGCACGTCCTCAAGGACCTGACGGCGGCCCAGGCCGAGACCTGCGACTTCTGCCTCGGCGTCGCCGGCAAGACCCCCGGCACCGGTCCGTACGACTTCACCAAGTCGATCTCCGCGACGGGCGCCACGCTCACCGCGAAGAAGGGCTACTGGAAGGGCACCGACAGCAAGATCGAGACCATCGACTACAAGATCCAGGAGTCCAGCGTCTCGGTCGCCCAGCTGGCGGCCGGGGAACTCGACCTCGTCATCCGCGTTCCGCCCGCCGAAGGCCCGGGTCTCGCCAACGTGCCCGGCCTCAAGCAGCTGAACGTCCCGGGCGTCGGGATCTTCGCCATCGACTTCAACAACAAGAACACGGACAAGGCGCTGCGCCAGGCGATCGCCTACGCCATCAACCGACCCGAGATGATCGCCAAGGTCCTCGGCGGCCGGGCGACGCTCAACTACACCATCCCGCCCGGGTTCAAGGTCTACGACGACGTCAACAAGTACGAGTTCAACATCGACAAGGCCAAGGAGCTGCTCAAGCAGTCCAAGTGGGACCTGAGCAAGCCGTTCCGGCTCTCCTACCTTGCCGAGGACCCGAACTTCACCGTCACCGCCCCGGCCCTCCAGCAGTACATGCAGGATCTCGGCCTCAAGGTCGAGCTCACCGCCCTGCCGACCGCGCCGTACAGCGACCTGATCCAGAAGACCAACGACTGGGAAGGCGCACTCTCCTTCGGCGGCAGCGAGGGCGTGGGCTGGTACCAGTCGCAGCAGTACTACTCCTGCCCTGGTCTCGGCACCGCCCAGCTGAAGCTGTCTGATGCCGAGTGCATCTACGACGCCCAGTTCGACGCCGCGAGCGCGGTGACCGGCGATGCGCAGGACGCGCTCCTGCACAAGCTGGCCCTGTCGCTCAACGACAACCTGCCCGAGATCTACCTCTGGCAGCCCAACTACCTGCACGTGTACAGCGATCGGCTGGGCGGTGGCTTCGCCATCTACCCGAACGAGCGCGAGTCGTTCAAGAAGATCCTCGACTGGACCTACGCGCCGTAGTCCACCCGGACGACCGCGTACCCAATTCGTAGCGTTGTGATGCAGGCGCCCACCGGTCGCCTCCTTTCCGCGGGTCAGGAGGTCGCTTGATGGGCGCCTACATCATTCGTCGGATTCTGATCTCGATCCCGGTGCTGCTCGGAATCACGCTCATCGGATTCGTCGCGCTCCGGGCAGCTCCGGGCGATCCGCTGCTGGCCTCGGTCAACCAGGAGGTCCTCGGGAACCTCCTCTCGCACCCCGAGGTCCTCGAGGCCGAGCGTCACCGGCTTGGTTTCGACCAGCCGATCTTCCCGAACCAGTACGTGACCTGGCTGGGGAACGTGCTTCGCGGGGATCTGGGGTACTCCATCACCTCGCACCGGCCGATCATCCAGGAGATCGGCACGCGGATCCCCCAGACCCTGTTCCTGATGCTGACGGCGCTCAGCCTGGCGATCGCCGTCGGGATCCCGGTCGGCGTGCTGACGGCCGTGCGGCAGTACTCGAAGATGGATTACGGCCTGAACGCCCTGGCGATCTTCCTCGCCTCGACGCCGGTCTTCGTCCTCGGCCTGATCGCCATCTACGTCTTCGCGGTCAACCTCCACTGGCTTCCGACCAGCCAGTTGCACACCTCCGGCCGCGACGACATCCCTGACGCGCTCGTCCACCTCATCCTGCCGGCCAGCGTCCTGGCGATCGTCAACGCTGCGCCGCTGGTCCGCTACTCGCGAGCCAGCATGCTGGACGTCCTCAGCAGCGAGTACGTCACCACGGCGCGCTCCAAGGGCCTCTCGAGTCGGGTCGTCATCCTGCGCCACGCGCTCCGCAACGGCCTGATCCCGATCATCACGCTGGTCGCGCTGCTGATCCCCGAGGCCGTCGCTGGCGCCGTCATCACCGAGCAGATCTTCGCCTGGAACGGCATGGGCCAGCTGGCGGTGAAGGCGGCGAGCGCCCGGGACCCGTCACTCATGATGGGCATCATCCTGATCGTCGGCACCGCCGTCTTGTTCGCCAACCTCCTGGCCGACATCGGCTATGCCGTGGCCGACCCCCGCGTCCGCTACGACCGCGCCCGATGATGCCGCCAGCGCGCACGCCCGACCCGGACCACGCGGAGGCCCAACCGGCCGCCGATCCGTGGGCGGCGGCCATCGGCGAGCAGGTGGTCATCGAGCACGTGACGCCCACGCAGGCGGCCGTCCGGAGGTTCCTGCGGCATCGCCTGGCGATCGTCGGCGTCTTCGTCGTCGGCATCGTCGTCCTGATGGCAGCCTCGGCGCCGCTCCTGACGCCCTGGGAGCCAAACAAGATCGATTTCATCATCGGTTCGCGCCACGCGCCCGACGCCACCCACCTGCTGGGGACGGACGTCTCTGGCCGCGACATATGGGCGCGCCTCCTCTACGGCGGGCGCACCTCCACGATCGTCGGGTTCGGTGCCGTCGCGCTCTACCTGGTCATCGGCACGCTGCTGGGTCTCGCGGCCGGGTTCTACGGGCGGTTCGTGGACCAGGCGATCATGCGGTTCACCGACACGATCATGGCCATCCCCCCGCTGCTCCTGATCATCGTGTTCGTCTCGGTCGTTGGCCCGAGCATCGGATCGGTGATCGTGGTCATCGGCCTGCTGGGGTGGCCCGTGACGTGCCGCCTGGTACGCGGCCAGCTCCTCGTCCTGCGCGAGTCGGAGTTCATCACGGCGGCCCGCGTGGTGGGCGTGCCCGACCGCGTCATCCTGTTCCGCCACATGCTGCCGAACATCTTCGGGCCGCTCACGGTGGTCGCCACCTTCGGCATCGCGACCGCCGTGCTCCTCGAGTCCAGCCTCAGCTTCCTCGGCCTCGGGGTCCGGCCGCCCGAGGCGAGCTGGGGTAACCTCATCACCGAGGCCGTCAGCCCGGTGGTCCTCAACCAGCTGCCATGGCAATGGATGCCGGCGGCCGTGGCCATCACGGCCATGGTCCTGGGCGTGAACTTCATCGGCGACGGCCTGCGCGATGCGCTCGATCCAAAGACGGTGAGACGGGGCTGACGGGCGACCGGAGCAACAGTCCACGGGCATGGGCCGACGGCGGCAGGCGGTGAGCGGGTTGGTTCGAGGGGAGGGTCGGATGCGTCCTCTGCGAGTGGCGGTAGCGACAATGACGCTGGCCGTGGTTGCCGGCTGCGGAGGCACTGCGCCGGCTCCAGCGGGCACTCCCGTCGCCTCCGGGGCAGCCGGGCCATCCATCACGGGCAGCCTCGCCCCCGGCAAGGCCACGGTATCCGCCAACGGGACCACGACCCATGTTGAGGGACTCGGCAATGCCACGTCGGCGAAGTTTGACCTTCCGGCCGGGGACGTGGCGATGGCCGTCTCGACCTGCTCTTCGAACGGGGTCATTCCGTTCGTCTGGGTCTACGACGCCGGCAGCAACATGGTGGGCATCGTCACCGAGCAGACCTACCTGCTGCCCCACCTCAAGGGCGGCGCGTACTACCTGACCGTCGCCGCCAACCCCGATTGCGGCTGGGCGGTCGAGATGGCCGCCAAGCCCTGAGCACCCCCACGGGCCTGACCCGCGGGTCGGCTACACGTGGACGGCGCCCGCGCCTCCGCCGGCATCGCTGCCCGTTGGGGAGGTGTCCGTCGGGAGCAGCGTCCCGGGCTTGATGACCTCGGCCAGTTCCTTCGGATAGTGGCAGGCCACGGTGTGGTCGGCTGCCGTGCCGGTGTCCGGCGCATGGGCGAGCGTCGGCTCCGTCGAGGCGCAGTTCTCGGGATTGCCGAGGCGCTCCCGAAGCCAGCAGCGCGTGTGGAAGCGACACCCCTTGGGTGGATTCGCCGGGCTGGGGATGTCACCCTGGAGCACGATCCGCCGCCGACGCCGCTCGAGACGTGCGTCCGGCACGGGCACGGCGGAGAGAAGCGCCGTGGTGTAGGGATGCAGGGGGCGGCGGTACAGCTCCTCTGAGGTAGCGACCTCGACGATCTTGCCGAGGTACATCACCGCGACCCGGTCCGCGATATGGCGCACGACGGCGAGGTCGTGGGCGATAAACAGGTAGGTCAGGCCGAATTCGCCCTGGAGCCGCTCGAGCAGGTTGATCACCTGGGCCTGGATCGACACGTCGAGGGCCGAGATCGGCTCGTCGCAGACGATGAGGTCCGGCTCGACGGCAAGTGCCCGTGCGATCCCGATCCGCTGACGCTGGCCGCCCGAGAACTCGTGCGGGTAGCGCTGGACGAAGGCCGGGTCCAGGCCGACCAGCCGCAGGAGCTCCTCGACGCGCTCGCGCCGGGCCTTGCCCTCGAAGAGATTGTGCGTGGCCAGCGGCTCGGCCAGGATGGATCCGACCGTCTGGCGCGGATCGAGGCTGGAGTACGGATCCTGGAAGACCATCTGGAACGTCCGCCGTCGTCGGCGGAGCTCCGAGCCGTTCAGCCCGAGGAGGCTTTCGCCGTTGAGCGTGATCTCCCCGGCCGTGGGCTGGTTGATCCGGACGATGGCCCGGCCGGTCGTGGTCTTGCCGGAGCCGGATTCGCCCACCAGCCCGAGCGTCTCGCCGCGGTTGATCTGGAGATCCACGCCGTCCACGGCGTAGACCCAGCCGACCCGCCTGCGCAGGACGCCTCCGGTGATCGGAAACCAGACCTTGAGACCCTTGACGTCCAGCAGCGGAGCGTCGCTGGCGCCGGCCGACGCCGAGCCTCCCGCCCCGTGGCCCGCCATCGTCTTTGCGTCGCTCCCGGCCGTTCCGG
>Ga0315281_10007814_pt1 | contig 14987 bp, 11 predicted proteins | sample YL17G07_0_MG_FD_204540 | JGI IMG/M metagenome (GOLD analysis project Ga0315281, IMG submission 204540) | Sediment microbial communities from Yellowstone Lake, YNP, Wyoming, USA - YL17G07_0 | ecosystem: Environmental > Aquatic > Freshwater > Lake > Sediment | place: USA: Wyoming | collected...
CAGGGAGCTGAGCCGGCGCGTGGCGGAGCTGGAGGCCCTGCTGGATGTCGTGCCGATCGGCATCGCCATCGCGGGTGACCCGGCGGGCACGCAGATCCGCGGCAACCGCGCCTTCAACGAGATGCTTCGCGCGGCGGCCGGCGCGAACACGTCGAAGACCGCGCCTGCCGGTGAGGCACCCACCTGGTTCCGCGTGTTCAGAGACGGGAGCGAGGTGCCGGACGATAAGCTGCCCATGCAGCTGGCGGCCGCGACGGGCCAGCCCGTCCTGGGGCAGCAGATCGACATCGTGTTCGATGATGGCAGCACGACGTCGCTGCTCGGCCAGGCCGTGCCGCTCCTCGACGAGGACGGCGCGACGCGCGGCGCGATCGGCACCTTCACGGACATCACCGAGATCAAGGAGGCGGAGGAGGCGCTTCGCGCGGCGAACCGGGCGAAGGACGAGTTCCTCGGCCTGGTATCGCACGAGCTGAAGACGCCGATGACGATCATCCTCGGCAACGCGCTGCTGCTCTCGCGGGCAGTCAACGAGGACGACCGGTCAGCGATGGCGGCCGACATCCGGCAGGAGGCCGAACGGCTGCACCAGATCATCGAGAACATGCTGGCGCTGGCCCGCGTCGACGCCGGTTCCACCATCGAGCCGGAGCCGGTGTCCATCAGGCGCACCGCCGAGCGCGTCGTCGCGTCGCATCGCGCCCGGCATCCCTGGCGGCAGATCACGGTCACCTACGAGGACGGGCTGCCGGCGGCGCTCGCCGTGCCGACGTACGTCGAGCAGGTGCTCGTCAACTTTCTCAACAACGCCGAGAAGTACAGCGCGAACGACACGCCGATCGATGTGCTTGCGCGCACCCAGAGCGGCGACATACACGTGGCGGTGCTGGACCGCGGGGCGGGGGTGGCGGCCGACGAGGCTGAGGCGGTCTTCTCGCCGTTCTACCGTTCCTCGCGCACCGCCGACACTGCATCCGGCTTCGGCATCGGGCTGGCCGTGTGCAAGCGCCTGGTCGAAGCGCAGGACGGCCGCATCTGGCTGCTCCCGCGCCCGGGCGGCGGGTCGGAGTTCGGTTTCTCCCTGCCCGTCGCCGAAGAGACGTAGCGCGGTTCCCATCACGCCGCGGTGGTCTCGTCCTCGCCTGCTACGAGATCGGGCGCGAACTGGCGCAGCGTCTCCACCTGGAAGTCGAAGTCCAGCCAGTCCGCCGGCGCGCCAGTCTGCTGGAGGTTGGTGTACGTGCCATTCAAGACGTCGTGGTCGAGGCCAAGCGCTTCGAGCCGTTCCATCTCCGTCGCGGCCTCCTGCTCGGACCAGAGGCCGCAGGCGACCCTGTTCCAGATGATGCCGCCCATGTACGACGACTGCGTCCGGATCCTCTCGTCCACGTCGCTCTGCGCCGTCGCCTCGTTCAGCAGCGTAACGCGGACCGGGGAGCGGCTCACCACCGCGCTGGCGACGCTGCCGAGCAGGAGTTGATCCAGGCCGCGCCGGCCGCGCGTGCCCATGATGATCACGTCGACGTCGTACTCAATGGCGACCTTGACGATCTCCGTCGCCGGGTCACCCCTGCGGGCGATGCTGTGCACATCGATCCCCTGCGCGCGGAGCTGCGCCTCCTGCGCGCCCAAATAGGACTCGGCGGAACGCACCGCATGCGGCGCCAGCGATCGGACCACCGGGATGACATGCAGCAGGTAGATCGTGGCGCCGGTCAGCTTGGCGAGCCGTACCACGTGCAGCAGGATGATCCGGTCGCGGGATGACTCGTCGAGCGGGGTGAGAGCTTTGAGCGTGGGCATGGGTACCCCTCCTTGCGGAGGAGTATCGGCGGCGCCCCGAGCCGGGTTGGGTGGTAGACCGGTCCGGTGGGCGGCGTTCACCGCGCGCCCGCGTCAGTCGAGCGCGTTCAGCACGAGGCCGGTCGGCAGCTTCGGGTGGAAGTACGTCGACTTCTGCGGCATCCGCCCCGACGCGTCGGCAACCGCCAGCACCTGGTCCACCGGCGTCGCGTTGAGCAGAAACGCGACGCGCGCATCGTGCGAAGCGACGGCCGCTTCCGCCTGGCGCGGGTCCTGCGTGTAGGCGACGGCGCCGCCCGCGGCGAGCACCGCATCATCGATGCCGAAGACCGGCGCCAGGATGCCGAGCTGGAGCACGCTGACGTCGAGCCGCTTCCACGCCGCCGGCTGCCCCGCCGGCATCATCGCCTCGATGCCCGGACGGTCCGCCAGCGTCAGCACGTGCATCGCGCCCGCGGCGAGGCCGATCGCGCCAAAGCGCGTGTCTCCCGGCTGCGTTGCCGCGAGGGCCGCGAGCAGCGCGGGCAGTCCGCCGGCGGAGACGTCTTCGGTGCGGAAGTGCCGCCCGATCTGCGCCAGCGCGTCGGCCGGCAGCCGCGGCGGATTGAGCAGCCGGTGCGTCGGCAGCACCAGCAGGCCCCGGTCGTCCGCGGCCGTCAGCGCCATCAGGACGAAGTTCTCCGGCTCGTCGCCGGTCCAGGCCGTCGCGCGGGCGCGGCACTCGTTGCGATACGTCAGCGCCGTCTCGTAGCGGTGGTGGCCGTCGGCGATGTAGACATCGCAGGCGGCGAGGTGCGCGGCAAAGGCTCGCACCTGCGCGTCGTCGCGCACGGCGGAGAGGATGTGGCGTTGGCCGTCGGCTTCGACGTCGTACAGCGCCTCGCCCGACATCGGCGGCAGCGATGGCGCCGCATCATCGCGCGGGCGGAAGAGGCTGTAGACGGGGCTGACCTGCGTGCGCGTGGCGCGCAGCAGGTCCAGCCGGTCGGCCTTCGGGCCCGAGAGCGTGTGCTCGTGCGGCTTGATGACGCCGGCGTCCCACGGTTCGAGCCGGACTGCTGCGAAATACGCCATGCGGGCATGCCGTTCGCCCTCCCACTCGAACTCCTGGCGGTAGGCGTAGACCGCCGGCGCCGCATCCCGCATCAGCACGCCGGCCGCGCGCCACGCGTCGAGATCGTGCGCCGCCCGGGTGTAGCGGCTGTCGCCCGCCGTGTCGGTCACGCGCTGCTCGCCGTATTCGATGCGCACGATGTTGTGGGCGCTGCGCTCGTACAGCACCGCCTGGTGCTCGGGCGAGATCACGTCATACGGCGGGGCGATCGTGAGGGCGGGGTCGGCGAGCGCGGCGTTGTAACGCAGGGCGCGGAAGGGGCGGACATCGGCCATGCGCGAGTATAGCGGGCAGGGGGCAGGGGGCAGGGGACAGGGTGTAGGGGACAGCGGGCCGGAGCATGCGAGGCGGCCGGCTTCGGTCTCGCGGGGATGCACTATCGACGTGAGATCGATCGTCGCCGCAGCGCGCCCATCCGCCACCCGCGACAATCGCGAGCGCGGCGGCCGCCGCGGTGCCGGCAAGCACGTACGCTGTGCGGTCGAAGACTCGCCGTCGAAGACTCGCCGTGGCGAGTGGTCAGCAGAGTCAGCAGAGGACCGCGATGGCAGCGGCTGGGCTTCAATCCCCGCTGCGACGTCGCCAGCCCCCTACCGAGGGAACTGCACCGCCACGGGCACGAGGCTGTAGCTGCCCGCCGGGCTGTTGTCGCCGAGCTGGCCGTTGCTGTTCGAGCCCCAACACGAGACGCCGCCTTTCTTCAGTGCGCAGTTCTCGCTGATCGTATCGACGCCGCTCTCAAGCCCAGGCAGCGCATCCGTCACGCTACCGCCACGCCAACACCAGACCCCGCCGTCCTTCAAGCCGCAGACGCGGAAGTAACCGGAGCTGATGGCGCTGACGCCGCTCTCGAGGGCGGACACGAGCACGGGCTGGGTCGTAGAGCCATTCTTCTGATCCCAGCCCCAGCACCGGACACCGCCGTCCTGCAACGCGCAGCTCCCGCTGATCGCACGGACGCCGCGCTCCAGCCCCGACACGGGCGCGAGCCGGACGTTGGCGTACGAATCTGGTCCGCCGTCAGGTGGAGCACACCAGACGCCGCCGTCCTTCAATGCGCAGAGCGCCCCCGTGCTGCTAATCGCACTGACGCCGCTCTCAAACCCCGGCACCTCATACGCCACGTCTCCGGGATTGCCGGCCACACACCAAACACCGCCGTCCTTCAGAGCGCAGGGGTAGCTGATCGGGCCGACGCCGCCCACCACCTCCGACGCCTTCACCGGTACGAGGCTGTGATGCGCTGCAACGGCTCCGCCTTCGTAGTTGAGACCCCAGCACCAGAGGCCGTCATCCTTCTGCGCGCAGGGGCCCTCGCTGATCGCGCTGACGCCGCTCGCCAGCCCCGACACCGCCACGGGCACGGGGCTATCCGACGTGCCGTTGTTGCCGAGCTGGCCGACGTCGTTGGCACCCCAGCACGAGACGCCGCCTTTCTTCAGCGCGCAGGTGCCCTCGATGGCGCTGACGCCGCTCGCCAGCCCCGACACCGCCACCGGCACGTCGCTCCAACCCGGCCTGGGGTTGCCGAGCTGGCCAAATTCGTTGCCGCCCCAGCACCAGACGGCGCCGTCCTTCAGCGCGCAGGAGTGGTTCTGGCCCGCACTGATCGCACTGACGCCGCTGCCCAGCCCCGCCACCGCGACCGGCACGTGGCTCCCCGTCGCGTGGCCAGTCTCGTCGTAGGGACTGCCCCAGCACCAGGCGCCGCCGTCCTTCACAGCGCAGACGTTGTTTGATTGAGGGGAGGCGCTGATCGCGCTGACGCCTGTCGCCAGGCCCGACACCGGCACCGGCACGCGGCCACAGGAAAAGGAGTTCAGACCGCACCCATCCGTCCTGTTGTTGTTGCCGAGCTGGCCTGCGCTGTCGTCGCCCCAGCACCAGGCGCCACCCTCTTTCAGGGCGCAGCTGTAGCCGCCCCCGACGCTGATCGCGCTGACGCCAGCCTCCAGCCCGGACACCGGGACCGGCACCGGGCTGTCCGTCCCGTTGTTCCCGAGCTGGCCCGCGAAATTGCTGCCCCAGCACCAGGCGCCGCCGTCTTTCAGGGCGCAGCTGTGATCACCGCCTGCGCTGATGGCGCTGACGCCGCTCCCGAGCCCCGACACCGCCCGCGCCACGGTGCCTCCCTCGTTCCAACACGATACGCCGCCCTCCTTTAGCGCGCAGGTCCCGCTGATGGCGGTGACCCCGCTGGTCAGCCCGGATAGCGGCACGAGTACCAGGCTGTCACCCCTGTTGTCCAGGCACCAGACGCCCCCGTCTTTCAACGCGCAACTGTCGAAGCCCATGCCAACGCTGATCGCGCTGACACCGCTGCCCAGTCCCGGTACTACCATCGGCACCAGGCCGCGTGGCGTGGATAAGCCGCCCCAGCACCAGGCGGCGCCGTCCTTCACCGCGCAGCTCTCGCGCCACCCGGCGCTGATCGCGCTGATCGCGCCCGCCCCCGCCGGCGCGGCGGGCGCCACGCCCGGCGCACGGGGCGCCGCGTTGGCGGCATCGCTCTGCTCGACGCTGCGGCCAGTCGTGGTCACCGTGCTGGACGACGTGGACATCACGCCCCACGCCAGCAGCGCGACACCGGCTGCCGTTGCCGTCAGTACCGCGCCGGCCGCTGCCTTCGGTAGCCAGGCTAACGGCAGCTTGCGCCAGAGCATCACGGGAGCCAGCACGGCGAGCCGGCCGCTGCGTCCGGCGCTCAGATGGAGCGCGACCGCATCGTGCCGGTTCTCGGCGCCGAGCCGCCTGAGGATCTCGGACACGTGGTACTTGACGCCGTCGAGGCTGAGCTCCAGCTGCCGGGCGATCTCTTCGTTGCTGAGCCCGGACGAGAGGAGGCTGATCACTTCTTGTTCGCGCGGCGTCAGCCCGCGGGTCAGACGGCTCTTCCTCTCGGATGTTTCCTGGTCGCGTGTTTGATGGAGCGCGACCGCATCGCGCCGGTTCTCGGCGCCGAGACGCTTGAGGATTTCGGACACGTGGTACTTGACGCCGTCGAGGCTGAGATCGAGCTGCCGCGCGATCTCTTCGTTGGTGAGCCCCGACGAGATGAGGCTGATGACTTCTTGTTCGCGGTGCGTGAGCGCGCGGGCGTGCTGGCGTTTCATCTTTCGTTCGCTCCTGGTCACCTGTCCATGACCTCGCCAGTCTAGGACGCGACGAAAGCATTGTCCCTACCCTTTACCTACACTTTCACTTCCTCTCAAATCTTTCGACGCCCTGCTAGTGCCGTTCCAACTTGATGTCGCGAGGAACGCGCAGGCGACTGTCACCCTGAGCGAAGCGAAGGGTCTCGCCCGGCCGGAGCGTGAGATGCTTCGCTACGCTCAGCATGACAAGCTACTGCCTGTGCTCAGCGACGCGTCCCGTTGCATACTCATCCACTTGGAGAGGCAGTAGACTGGAATCGATGTCCTATTACTGCGCCTTCTGCGAGATCGTCGCGCACACGGCACCGGCGCGCATCGAATACGAAGACGATGATGTCATGGTCTTCCACAACCGGCTCGACTGGGCGGATGTGATGCTGCTTGCCGTGCCGAAGCAGCACCTCTACCAGGGCGAGCTCTGGACCTCCGACGTCATGGCGAAGGTGTCGCGCGCCGCCGTGCGCCTCGGCCGCCAGCTCTGCCCGAACGGGTTCCGGCTGCTCAGCAATTTCGGGCCGCACGCGATGCAGAGCCAGCCCCACGCCCACGTCCACGTCGTCGACGGCAAGTACCTGCACCGCTACCCGCAGGCGCCAGCCGGCGTCCACTACGAGGACGACGACGTCGTGGTCTTCCACAACAAGGTGGACCGCGAGCCCGTCACCCTGCTGGCGACGCCTCGCGCCCCCCTGTCGCAGGACGAGCTGTGGAGTTCGGACGCGATGCCGAAGCTATCGCGCGTGGCGGCAGAGCTGGGTGCCCGCTACTGCGAGAACGGCTTTCGCCTGATGAGCGACGTCGGCATCGGCCCCGCCGCCTCCGCGGACGGCGAGGGCCACGTCCACATCATCGGCGGCACCTACCTGGGCGAGTACGCGTAGCCGCAGACGGCGCGCGGCTGCGGCGCCAGCCTACCTCACCGTGAGATTCAACTCGTGGCCGTCGCGACCGCTTCCAAGATCATTGAGCGCGGTCTCGGCGAGAGGCTTCCCGTCCAGGCGAAACGATAACGTCCCGCCTTGCGCGCAGCCGGCCACGGCTTGGGGCCCCGCCACCACCAACGTGTAGTATCCCTCGATGTCGTCCCCATGTCGGAGTGACGTGACGGCACAACGGACATCACCGACAAACGCTTGAATCACGGTCCCGCCGGGAAGCCCGCGACCGTCGCGATCGAACAGGTGCCCCTTGAACTCCGTCACCGGCCTGCTGGCGCCCTCGCGCGCAGCGGACGAGAAGCTTGCGTCGAACGTGGCTGTGGCGCACGCCGGCCAGGGCGTGGTCTGGCTACTGAACATGAACCCGCCGTTCACGTACACCCAGAGCATGAGTTCGGCTCCGGGTGCCCCGCATCCGCGCACCTCCGCGTCGGCGGCAACCTCGATCTCTTACCGGCCCTGCGTGATGGCAGGAATCGTGATCTGGCAGGCCGCCGCGAGGCGGTCGCGGACGACGCGCACCCCCAGGAATCGCGCCTCGATCGGTGCGCCATCCAGCGTCAAGCTGCCGTGCAGCGTCACGCGCGCGCCGGTATCAGGTACCTTAATCGGGTCGGTAGTGACCGTGTTCGCCGCCGCTGGCGCCGGCTGGCCATCCCGCCCTCGCTCATTACAAGCAACGGCAGCAAGCGCCACGACCGCAGCGCTGACGCCAAGCGCCATGGCGCGCCACGTCGCCGCATTGCATCTCGCTGTGCACAGAGCGTCCATCGTCTTCTGATACACCGCCGGCGGATGAGCGGTTCCACCGAGGGCGTTCCCACGCGCCACCGGCGGCAAGGCCACTGCGTCCGCGGGCAGCGACTGGACGGAGTTGGCGGCTCCTACAGCTCTATGCCCAGCTGCGCCAGCGCCTGCCGCTGCACGCCATTGAGCTCGCGGATGCCGGCCGCGCCCGTGTCGATCAACCGGTCCATCATCGAGCGCTCGAAGGCGGGCCCCTCCGCCGTGCCCTGCACCTCGACGAAAGCGCCGGCCTCGGTCATCACCAGGTTGAAGTCGACCTCCGCGGATGAGTCTTCGACGTAGTCCAGGTCCAGCAGCGCCTCGCCCTCGACGACGCCGACGCTGACCGCGCCGACCAGCCCCGACAGCGGCAGCGCCCCGACGGCGCCGTCCTTCACGAGCCGCTGCAGCGCCTGCGCCAGCGCCACGCAAGCGCCCGTGATCGACGCCGTCCGCGTGCCGCCGTCGGCCTTGATGACGTCGCAGTCGACGATGAAGTTGCGCTCGCCCAGCAGGTCCAGCTTCGTCACGCTGCGCAGCGAGCGGCCGATCAGCCGCTGGATCTCCTGCGAGCGCCCGCTCTGCTTGCCCCGCGCCGCCTCGCGCTCGGTGCGCGTGTTGGTCGAGCGCGGCAGCATGCCGTACTCCGCCGTCACCCAGCCGCCCCCCGTGCCGCGCAGGAACTGCGGCACGCGCTCCTCCATGCTGACGGCGCAGAGCACCCACGTGTTGCCGAACTTCACCATCGCCGAGCCCTCGGCGTGCTCCAGGTAGTTCGGCTCGATGCTGATCGGGCGGAGCTGGTCGTGCGTGCGACCGTCGTGTCGTGGCATGGAAGTCTCTCCGGGCCTCACCGCCGGCCCGCCCCCGAAGAGGGGACGCGGCTCGGGAGGCGATTGCTGCTTGCTCAGTGGACAGAAGTGAGACTAGCGGCTGCGTCCGCCTGCGGGAAGCGACGGTGCCGGTGTGCATTCGATGTTCCTTAACCGGACACATTATGCGTTTCGCGCCAATCCTCGTACCCGCGCTCCCCTTCCCTCCCCGGTAGGGGCCGGGGGATAGGTTCACCGGCCCGTCGCCACCCAGATGCGTCGGCCGTCCGTCTCGAAGCGGATCGCGCCGTCCTCCGCTGTGTTGTACGTCGTGCCGTAGCCGTCGAGCCGCGCCACGACGTCCGCGTCCGGATGCCCGAACTGGTTGTTCTTCCCGGACGAGATCGCCGCCAGCGCCGGCCGCACCGCGTCGAGCCACTCGCGCGTGCTCGAGGTCTTGCTGCCGTGATGCGCGACCTTCAGCACGTCGGCGCGCAGGTCGATGCCGTCGGCCAGCAGCGCGCGCTCGGCCTTCGCCTCGATGTCGCCCGTCAGCAGGAAGCTCACCTCACCCCACGTGATCTTCACCACCGCGCTGCTGTTGTTCACCTGCGGGTCCGTCGCCTCGGCCTCGTCCGGCCCCAGCACCTCCATCATCACGCCGTCACCGAGATCGAACCGCATGCCCTGCCGCGCCGTCTCGACCGCGACGCCCTCGCCGCGCACCGCCGCCGTCCACGCGCGGTACGTCGCCGACTGCTCCGCGCCGGGGCCCGCCAGCACCCGCCGCACGTCGTAGCGCGCGAGCACGTCGAGCAGCCCCAGCGCGTGGTCGGCCTGGGGATGCGTCAGCACCAGCAGCTCGATCGAGCGGTCGGTCCACGGCAGCTCGTCGCCCAGGCCGCGGAGGGCGGCGCGCCCCGGGCCGCCATCGACCAGGATGTCCTGGCCCGCCGGCGTGCGGATCAGGATCGCGTCGCCCTCGCCGACGTCGAGCACCGTGACATGCAGCCGCGGCGGTGGCGACGGCCAGAAGATCCAGCCCGCCGTCCCCACGAGCACCGCCGCCGGCACCAGCACCGCGGCCACCGCCGATGCGCGGCGTAGCTGCATCGGCCGCGACTCCGCGACGCGCGGGAACGCCGGCCGCCCGACGAGTCGCAGGAACGCCAGCCCCAGCGCGACGATGCAGGCGTACGTCGCCGCCGCCCACGCCTCGGAGTAGCCGCCGACGCTGACGGCGGCGTGCGGCAGCCCCGCGAACCAGCGCGCGACCTCGATCCAGTACGCCAGCGCGTAGTACGCTGGCGCGGCGAACACGAGACGCCCCTGCGGCAGCAGTCCGCCCAGCCCGGCCAGCAGCGACGACGCGAGGATCAGCGGGAACGCCGGCACGACCAGCATGTTCGCCGGGATCGCCACCAGCGACAGCCTGCCGAAGTTCAGCGCCAGCAGCGGCGACGTCGAGACGATCGCCGCCAGCGTCACCGCCAGCGGTTCGCCGATCCGCTCGTCCAGCCAGCGCGGCACCTCATCGACGCGCAGCGCGGCGCCCGCGAGTTCGATCAGCCAGGCGCGGAACGGCGACGCGAGGTAGAGGATCCCCGCGGTGGCGGCGAAGCTGAGCTGGAACGAGACGTCGCGCACAGTCTGCGGGTCCAGCCCGATCATCAGCGCCGCTGCGAGGAGGAGCGACGTGATGGCGCTGCCCGGGCGCCCCGACACCATCCCGATAACCGTGACGATGCCCATGATCATCGCGCGCAGCACGGGCGGCGACGCGCCGATCAGCAGCGTGTAGGCGACGACCGCCGCGATCGAGAGCGCCAGCCCGCGCCGCCGCCCGACGGCGAACGAAAAGAACATCGTCGCGAACGCCGAGACGAGGACGACGTTCTCCCCGGAGACGACGACGAGGTGCGACGTGTTCGTCGCGTTCAGATCCGCCTGCACGTCCTGCGGCAGCGCCGACCGCTGCCCCAGCAGCACGCCCTGCGCCAGCGACGCCTGCGTCTCCGGCAGCGCCAGCGCCAGCGCGCGCGAGAGGCGCCGCCGCACGTGCAGGACCGTTGCGTGCACGAGGCTGTCATCCTCATGCCCGATCGTCCGCGCCAGCGGATGGTCCATCGTACTGCCGATGTGCTTGCGGGCGAGATAGTCGGCGTAGTCGAAGCCCTCGATCGCGCGCGGCGACTCGAGTTTCCCTTCGATCTCCAGCACGTCGCCGGACACGTAGCGCGGCAGCAGCCCCGTGCGCACCAGCACGCCGCCCGATGCGTCGCGCCACTCCCCGCCCGATTCCACCTGCCGCACGCTGATCGCGAAGCGCTGCGATGTGTCGCCGATGTCCGGATCGTCGCGCAGGACGCCGCGGATGCGCATCGCGACGCCGTCGTTGTACTGTGCCGCGCCGTTGGCGGCGATCTGCGGGCGCGTGCGGTCGTACCGCACCACCGCCAGCGCGAACAGCGCCGGCAGCGCGATCGCGTAGATCAGCGTGCGCCGGTCGCGCCTCCACAGCGCCCCAGCGCAGGCGAGTGCCCCCAACGCCAGCGCGATCGGCCACGCGCCCATGCCGAGCATCGCCGCCGCCGCCGCGCCAGCGATCCACGCCGCCGCCAGGTGCGCCAGCAGCATCGGCTCGAATGGGTGAGATCGGGCGCGCATCGTAGAGGCGATAGTACTACGCCCGCGCGCCTCCGGACGATAGCCGTTGACAAGACGATAGCGAAATCCTCCGCGTAGGGGCGGGGCTCGCCCCGCCCGCCGTCCCTCACATGGCGCCGACGCCGCCGATCACCGACGAACGGGCATGCAGGCGCGGCCCCGGGGCGGGCGCCCCAACGGGACGCCCCTACACCGATCGCATCGCGTCCGCACCACCGCCCGGCGTAGGGGCGGGGCTCGCCCCGTCCGCCCCCGCCCCCGCACGATCGCGGTTGGCCCGCATGCGGGCGCGGCCCCGGGGCGGGCGCCCCAAGGGGACGCCCCTACACCGATCCGCCCTCCGACTTCCGACTTCCCGCCCGCCCACCCCGCGCCTCTGGCTCGCCGCGCAGCCGTGGCGTAGGATTGGAGTCGCTCACACAGATTCAGGAGACACAACATGCCGGCATCCGCCATCATCGACCACGCGCGCAAGCAGGGGCGGTCGCTGCTAACCGAGATCGAGGCCAAGCAGGTGCTCGAAGAGGCCGGCGTCCCCGTGTCGCCCGCGCGGCTCGCCCGCACGCGCGACGAGGCGATGCAGATGGCCGCCACGCTGGGCTACCCCATCGTGCTCAAGATCGTCTCGCCGCAGATCACCCACAAGTCCGACGTCGGCGGCGTCGCGCTGAACCTGGCGTCCAGCGACGAAGTCGGCGCCGCCTTCGACCGCGTCGTCGCCTCCGCGAAGCAGCACGAGCCGAACGCCACGATCGATGGCGTGGCGGTGCAGCGGATGGAGAAGCAGGGCGTCGAGGTGATCATCGGCATGACGAAGGACCCGCAGTTCGGGCCCGTGCTGATGTTCGGGCTCGGCGGCGTGCTCGTCGAGGTACTGAAGGACGTGGCCTTCCGCGTCGTGCCGCTGGACGCCCGCGACGCGCGCCAGATGGTGCACGAGATCAAGGGCTACCCGCTGCTCGAAGGTTATCGCGGCCAGGATCCCGCCGACGTCGCGAAGCTGGAGCAGCTGCTGCTGAAGGTATCGGCGTTCGTCGAGGCGCATCCCGAGGTGGCCGAGCTGGACCTGAACCCTGTGTTCGCCTACAAGGACGGCGCCATCGCGGTCGACGCGCGAATCGTGCTGGACTAGCGTGACGACCACGGCGGTCAGCATGTCGCAGCACGGGTAGGCGGCCGCTGGCCGAGACAAAGGACAGAGACGAGGCGAAGTGATAGGCAGCCCGGACCAAGACGCGTTCATCTCGAAGAGCGTGCTCGGCATCCTTACGACGTTGCGCCGTGACGGCAGCCCGGCATCGTCAATGGTCACGTTCGCGCGTCTGGGCGATGAGCTGTTCTTGAGCACGACGCGCGATCGCTTGAAGGGAAAGCACCTGATCCGCGATCCGCATCTGGCGCTCACGGGCATCAATCCCGACTCGAGTCTGAATTTCGTGACGGTCGAGGGCGTCGCGGACATCGAAGAAGCGGATCAAGGCCGCTACAACCGGGCGATCGCCGCGGCGAACGCGGCGCACGGACTGCCGTGGGTTGGCGAGTCCGTAGTCGCGCTGCTGGGCGCCCCCGGGCGGTTCATCGTGCGCATCAGGCCGCGTCGTGTGTACGGCGAGACCAGAAATAGCCGCGGATGACTACCCACGATCTCCACCGCCTCCTCGCGCCGAAGACCGTCGTCGTCGTCGGATCGAAGCGGGCCGACGCCTACATGTGGCTGCGGAACTACAGCACGTTCACCAGCGGCCCCGTCTACTCTGTGCAGATCGACCCCAACGAGATCCCGGGCATCGAGGCGATGGGCGTGAAGAACTTCACCTCGCTGCTCGACGTGCCCGGCGACGTCGATTACGTGATGTGCGCCGTGCCACGCCCGGTCGCCCCACGCGTCATCGCCGACTGCGCGAAGAAGGGCGTCGGCGGCGTCGCGCTGTTCACGTCGGGCTTCGCGGAGACGGGCGAAGAGGAGGGTATCCGCCTGCAGGAGCAGATCCTGCAGATCGCCCGCGACGGCAACCTGACGCTCATCGGCCCCAACTGCATGGGCCTCTACAACCGTAAGCTCGGCATCCGCCAGAGCGCCGACCAGGGGCACGGCGAGGCAGGCGACGTCGGCTTCATCTCCCAGAGCGGCACCCACGCCATCAACTTCGGCCTCGTCGGCGAGGTGCACGGCGTGCGCGTCAGCACGTCGATCAGCATCGGCAACGCCATCATCCTCGACGTGCCGGACTACATCGACTACCTCGCCGACGACCCCGACACGAAGGTCATCGCGATGTACATCGAGGGCGTCAAGGACGGCCCGCGCTTCATCCGCTCGCTCAAGCGCGCCGCATCGATGAAGCCGGTCGTCGTCTGGAAGGGCGGCGTCACCGACGCAGGCGCCCGCGCCACGGCCTCGCACACCGGCTCGCTCGCCAGCTCCACCGCCGTGTTCAGTGCCATCGTGCGCCAGTGCGGCGCCATCCCGGCCGACAGCCTCGAAGACACGCTCGACGTCGTCAAGGCGCTGCTGTACGCGAAGCCCGCCACCGGCCGCGGCATGGGGCTGATGGCGATGACCGGCGGCCAGTCGGTCGTCATCACGGACGCCTTCGTCAACGCCGGCCTCAACGTGCCGCGCCTGTCCGAGGCGTCGTACGCGCAGCTCGGCTCGTTCTTCAACATCATCGGCGGCAGCTACCAGAACCCGCTCGATATGGGCGGCACCATCGGCTTCGGCGGCTCGGCCGAGACGCTGCGCAAGCTCTTCGACATCCTTGACGCCGACCCGAACGTCGACGGCATCGCGATGGAGATGGCGTCCGGATTCCTCGCGCGGATGTGGCACGCGAACCCCGCCAGCCTCGATGGCCTGCTCGACACGCTGGCCGCCCACAAAGAGCGCTCGGCGAAGCCGTTCGTGGCGATCCTGCAGCCCCAGCACGTCGAGGACGTAGTGGCAGAGGCCCGCAAGCGCATCCAGGAGCGCGAGCTGGCGGTGTTCGCCTCGTTCGAGCGCGGCGCCCGCGCCCTGAAGCGTGCGATCGACTACCACCGCTTCCGCGCCGGCATGGATTAGCGCCCGCCCGTTACAGCCACAGCGGGAACCTCGATCACCAGTGCGCGGCGGCGAGGAATGAAGTGCCTTGGCAAGATTCGATCTAGCATCGTGTGCGCTTGTCGTGGTCAGCCTCGCGTCCGCTTCGATCGGCGCCTGCGCCAGCCACGAGCCTCCGGGGGTAACCACTGAACCAGGGTCCAAACAGGCTGCCTCAGCGACCGTACAGGGGAAGAACCTGGACTTCGCGACGCTTAGTCAGATTACGGAGTCTCTCGTTGCCCCCGCGCTCCAGAAGTAGATTGACTTCTGGGGCGTCATGCCTGCCTCCGCCATTGCGCGGCATTGCCCGCGCTGCCGACTATCACCTATAGTTAGGTTCCAATCGAAACGGCAGTTGACATTCGGCTCGTGAAGAGGGGCCCCGGTATAGCAAGAGATCTCCGCATCAACGAACGGATTCGCGTCAGGGAAGTCCTCATCATCGACGATGAGGGCCAGAAGCTGGGCGTGATCCCCATCCAGCAGGCAAACGATATGGCCCGCGAGCGGAACCTCGACCTCGTCGAGGTGGCTCCGAACGCGAATCCGCCGGTCTGCCGCATCCTTGACTACGGCAAGTTCAAGTACGAACAGGCCAAGAAGGAGCGGGAGGCGCACAAGCACCAGAAG
>Ga0315281_10007815_pt1 | contig 14986 bp, 14 predicted proteins | sample YL17G07_0_MG_FD_204540 | JGI IMG/M metagenome (GOLD analysis project Ga0315281, IMG submission 204540) | Sediment microbial communities from Yellowstone Lake, YNP, Wyoming, USA - YL17G07_0 | ecosystem: Environmental > Aquatic > Freshwater > Lake > Sediment | place: USA: Wyoming | collected...
CCCCGGAACCGCTGGGGGCCAGCGTGTTCCTGCAGATTCTGGATCCGGAGGCATTCGGCGGCGGCGACGCCTTCCGCCGCCAGATGGGATGGGTGGCGCAAGCCTGCCTGGACAATCCGCCGCGCCAGGGATTCGACCGCGTGCGCCTGCCCGGGCAGATGGGCCTGTTGCGCCGGGAACGGCAGTTGCGCGACGGCGTCGAGCTGGAACCGTCTATCCTGCCGGCGCTGGCTCCGTGGGCGGAAAAATTCCGCCTCGCTTTGCCCGTAGCCTTGTAAGCCCGGAGTCGCATGGCATCGCCGCCAGGGCGCGCGGCCCGGATCAGCCGCGCCGCCGAAGCGTTCGCGCTGCACCGGAGAGCCGCATGAATACTGGCGTTTCAGCCGCTTGCGGCAGGCCGCAGTCGGGCCAGCGGAGAAAAGGCAAGTCCATCGCACATGGTTCACGACTCCGACAGATCCAACTCGGCATGGAACTCCGATTCGACCCGCTTCAGCGTGAACCCGATCTTGCGCGCAACGTGCTGCATGGCGACGTTGTCGGCGAGGATGGTAGCGACGATGCGTTTGAGTTTTTCGTCACGCCCGATCTGCACCAGGCGGCGCAACAGCTCGACGCCGAAACCGTGCCCCTGATAAGCGTCGCTGACGAGAATGGCGAACTCGGCCTCCGCCGTCTGGTGCAATTTGCTCAAACGCCCTATGGCGAGAATGGCGCGCTCGCCCGTGTTCGGGTCTTTGCGCTCCACCACCAGCGCCATCTCGCGGTCGTAATCGATAAAGCACAGGCGCGTCAGGCGTTCGTGCGCGACGCGCCGGTTGTACTGGATGTAGTGGAAGTAGCGCATGTACACGCTTTGCTCCGACAGGGTCGCGTGGAACTGCACCATCAGCGGCTCGTCTTCCGGGCGGATGGGGCGAATGGTGACAGGCATGCCGGACTTCGACGTCCATTCCAGCGCATATTGCGCCGGGTAAGGGCGAATGGCGAGCCTGGGCAATCGGTCTTCGCCGACGTCCGGCCGGTGCAAGACGATGCGCGCATCGAGCGCAATCAGTCCCGCGGCGCCCGGCTCTGCGCCGTCCGCCTGGAGCGCGCTTGGGGAGGGGGCCGCGAGCAGCGGGTTGATGTCGATCTCCGCGATCCAGCGCTGCTCGACGACCAACTGGCTGAACCGCACCAGCAGCCGCGCCAGCGCGGCGAGGTCGACGCTCGCGCGGCCGCGCACGCCTTGCAGCGCCTTATGGATCGTCGTTTGCTCCATCATGCGCCGCGCCAGCGTGGTGTTCAGCGGCGGCAGCGCAAGCGCGCGGTCGCGGAACACTTCGACCAGCTGCCCGCCTGCGCCGAACAGCAGCACCGGACCGAATTGCGCGTCGATGCTGCTGCCGACTATCAGTTCGTAGCCATCGAGTTTGATCATCGGCTGCACGGTTACGCCGAGAAAGTGCTTGCCGCCGCCCTCGGGCTCCTCGGGCGATTTGCGCACCGCCTTTGCCGCGGATTCGATCGCGCGGTAAGCGCGTCGCACCGCATCGGCGTCGGCGAGATTCAGCTGCACGCCGCCGACGTCGGTTTTGTGCGTGATCGTCTGCGAATGCAGCTTGAGCACGACGGGATAGCCGATGGCGGCCGCGCAGTTCACCGCTTCGTCTTCGCTGCCGGCGATGCGCGTGGTCACCGTCGGGATGCCGTAGGCGGCGAGCACCTGCTTCGACTCGAATTCGGTCAGCAAGCTGCGGCCCGCTTTGCGCGCGTCCAGGATGACCTGCCCTGCCCGCACCCGGTCCGGCGCCGCTTCCATCGCGGCCTCCACCAGCGCGGGCGTTTCGTACAGGCCGCGCAGGTTATAGGCGTAGCGATTCATCAGGGTGAACATGCGCGCGGCGGTGTCGGGATAGCCGAAGGTCGGTATGTTCGCCTGGTTGAGCATCGCCTCGCCGGCAGCGACATCTTTGCCGCCCATCCAGCTCGCGAGCACCGGTTTGCCCCGGGTCGCGGCGAACGCCGTCAAACGCCTGGCCGTCTCGGTCGGATCGGTCATCGCCTGCGGCGTGAGGACCACCAGCAGGCCGTCGCTGTTCGGATCCTTTGCGGCGATCTCGAGTGCCTGCGCGTAGCGTTCCGGATCGGCATCGCCGAGGATGTCGATCGGGTTGCCGTGGCTCCAGTGCGGCGGCAGCACCTTGTCCAGCGCCTGCACGGTCGGCGTGGACAGCTCGGCCAGTTCGCCGCCGAGGGCGATCAGGGTGTCGGTGGCGAGCACTCCCGGTCCGCCGGCGTTGGTGACGATGGTAAGGCGCGGACCGGACGGGCGCGGCTGCTTCGCCAGCGCCTCGGCCATGTGGAACAAATCGGAGATCGAGTTGACGCGCAACACGCCGCAGCGGCGGAACACCGCGTCGAGCACGTCGTCGCTGCCGGCGAGCGCGCCGGTATGCGAGGCAGCGGCCTTGGCCGCCGCCGCGGTGCGCCCCGCCTTGATCACGATGATCGGCTTGGTCAGCGCGACCTCGCGCGCGGCGGAAATGAAAGAGCGCGCATCGCCGATGGACTCCATGTAGATCATGATGCTGTGCGTGTGCGGATCGTCACCGAGAAAGTTGATCAAGTCGCCCCAGCCAACGTCGAGCATCGAGCCGACGGAGACGCAGGCGCTGAAGCCGACGTTCTCGCGGAAACTCCAGTCGAGCACGGCAGTAAGCAGCGCGCCGCTCTGGCTGATGAAGCCGACCGTGCCGGGGCGCGCCATCGCGCTCGCAAAGGTTGCGTTCAGATGCGTCACGGGGCGCATCACGCCCAGGCAGTTCGGACCGATCAGACGCAACTTGCCGCGCGCCGTGTCGGCGATCTGCCGTTCCAGTTCGACGCCGGCGGCACCCGCCTCCTTGAACCCGGCCGAGATGATGATCGCGCTTTTCACTCCGGCTGCGACACACTCGCTGACGACGCCCGGCACCGTGGCCGCGGGGGTGACGATGACCGCCAGATCGATAGGCTCGGGCACGCGGGCTACGTTCGGATAGGCCTTGATGCCCAGCACCTGCTTGTGCCGCTTGTTGACCGGATAGACCGTGCCGCCAAACGGGTTGCTGATCAGATTCCACAGCACAGTCCGCCCGACTCTGCCCTCTTTTTCGGTCGCGCCGATCACGGCGACGCTGTTTGGCGCGAAGATGGCGCGCAGCGCGTCGCGCTCGAAGTGCAGCACGTCCAGCGTGCGGTCGGCGCCATTGGCCGGTTTGGGTTTCATTCTGTCTTCCTTTTGTATCGTTCAGCCGATATGTTCAGATCATCGGCCTTTGTCTCAAAACGACATGAAATCCAACATTAGCACGAGGCCGGGCCAGAGTAGAATTCATCTTTTCCGATGTCTCTCTTTTGAATTCATGAAGATCAAATGACTACCCGCACCTGTCTAGCCATCCTCTCCGGCCGCGCGCCGGCGGACCATCCGGTCACTCTCAAGGGCTGGGTCCGCACCCGCCGCGACTCCAAGGCGGGGATTTCCTTCATCCATGTTTCCGACGGCTCGTGCTTTCATCCGGTGCAGGTGGTGGCGCCCAATACGCTGCCCAACTATACCGATGAAGTCACGCGCCTCACCGCGGGCTGCGCACTGGAGGCCACCGGCACCATCGTACCCTCCCCGGCCAAGGGCCAGCCATTCGAGATGCAGGCGAGCGCGATCAAGGTGGTGGGCTGGATAGAGGATCCCGATACCTATCCGATCCAGCCCAAGCCCCACACCATGGAATACCTGCGCGAAGTGGCGCACCTGCGGCCGCGCACCAACGTCATCGGCGCGACGACGCGCGTGCGCCACACCGTCGCTCAGGCCATCCACCGCTTTTTCCACGAGCACGGCTTCCTCTGGGTGAACACGCCCATCATCACGGCCTCCGACGCCGAGGGCGCGGGCGAACTGTTCCGCGTGTCCACGCTCGACCTGGCGAACCTGCCGCGCACACCCGAGGGCAAAGTCGATTACGCGCAGGATTTCTTCGGCCGCGAAGCCTTCCTCACCGTGTCGGGGCAGCTCAACGTCGAGACCTACTGCCTCGCGCTGTCCAAAGTTTACACCTTCGGGCCCACGTTCCGCGCCGAGAACTCCAACACCAGCCGCCACCTGGCGGAGTTCTGGATGGTCGAGCCCGAGATCGCTTTCGCCGATTTGTCCGACAACGCGACCCTCGCCGAGGCCTTGCTCAAATACGTGCTCGGGGCGGTGCTCACGGAGCGCGGCGACGACATGGCGTTCTTCAACGAGCGCGTCGAGAAAGGCGTCATCGCCAAACTGCAGGGCATCGTCGACAAGGAATTCGTGCGCATGGACTACACCGAGGCGATCGGCATTCTGGAGAAAGCGAAGGAAAAATTCGAGTTCCCGGTGAAATGGGGCATGGACCTGCAGTCGGAGCACGAGCGCTACCTCGCCGAGAAGCACGTCGGCGGTCCCGTGGTGCTGATGAACTACCCGAAGGAGATCAAGGCGTTTTACATGCGCCTCAACGACAACGGCAGGACCGTTGCCGCGATGGACGTGCTCGCGCCCGGCATCGGCGAAATCATCGGCGGCAGCCAGCGCGAAGAGCGCTTGGCGGTGCTCGATGCGCGCATGGACGAGGCCGGGCTCGACAAGAGTCACTACGGCTGGTATCGCGACCTGCGCCGCTACGGCAGCGTGCCCCATGCCGGATTCGGGCTCGGCTTCGAGCGCACCGTGTCCTACATCACCGGGCTGGCCAACGTGCGCGACGTGATTCCGTTCCCGCGCACACCGGGAAGCGCGAGGTACTGAGGTCACTACAAAGGGATCGCCGCGGCCGGCGCCGGTAAGCATGGCGGGGTCAACGCGCGCATCGCAGCAGGAAATCACCAGGGCGCGCGGCTGCTGGCCCTGGCGAAGCTGCGAGAAAAGACCGCGCTGCTCGCGGAAGTACTTGGTCTGGAAGCGCTCAAAGCCGGCAATGAACTTGGCGATGTCTTTCATTGACGCTGCTCCTGGCGCCCGCGGTGGCGCACAGAATTCCCTTGTTGCGGTGCATTTGCTTGCCGGGCCATGAATTTGCGCCGCACTGCACTGTTTACCTTCAGATGCCGCGTTGCTTGAGTGCCGCGATGCGCTCATCGAGGGGCGGATGGGTCATGAACAGGCGCTTGAGGCCGAGCCCCTGCCCGCCGGAGATGCCGAAGGCGGCCATTTTTTCAGGCAGATGCGGCTGCTCCTGCGCGAGTTTCAGCTTCTGCAACGCGGCGATCATCGACTCGCGCCCTGCGAGCTTGGCGCCGCCCCGGTCGGCGCGGAACTCCCGCCGGCGGGAGAACCACATGACGATGATCGAGGCCAGCACGCCCAGCACCAGTTCGGCGATGATGTAAGTGACCAAGAACGCCGGACCGTGCGCGCGCTCGCTTTTGAAAACGATCCGGTCGACGGCGTGCCCGATCACGCGCGACAGGAAGATGACGAAGGTGTTGACCACGCCCTGGATCAGGGCGAGGGTCACCATGTCGCCGTTGGCAACGTGGGAAATCTCGTGACCCAGCACGGCTTCCGCTTCGTTCCGGCTCATGTGCTGAAGCAGGCCGCTGGACACGGCCACCAGGGCTTTGTTCCTGCTCATGCCGGTGGCGAAAGCGTTGATGTCGGGAGAATCGAAGATCGCCACCTGCGGCATGCCGATGCCTGCGGCCTGGGCCTGGCGCCGCACCGTTTCGACCAGCCAGAACTCGGTGGATGTGGCGGGAGATTCGATCACCCGGGCGCCGGTCATGCGTTTGGCCGTCCACTTCGAAATCGCAAGCGAAATGAATGATCCGCCCATACCCATGACGGCGGCGAAAATCAGCAGCGACCCCAGGTTCAGTCCCTGCTGGGCCAGGTAGGGTTCGACCCCCAGCAGCCGCAGAGTAAGCGAGAGCACCAAGACGATGGCAAGATTGGTGGCGAGAAACAGGACGATGCGTTTCATATTTGGTTCCTGGCGATTAAGGGATGGGCGTGGGCAATAACGGTTAACGCGTTTCGGTCGTCGCAGCAGCTTCAAGTTCCTTGCGCAACCTGATCGGCTGGCGTTTGCGCAGGCGCAGGTTGATCATTTCCACGGCCACCGAGAAAGCCATGGCGAAATAGAGGTAACCCTTCGGAACATGCGTTCCGAAACCTTCGCCGACGAGCGCGACACCCACCAGGATGAGGAAGGACAGGGCCAGCATCTTGATGGTCGGATGTTCATCGACGAAGTCGCCGATGGGTTTGGCGGCGAACATCATGACGCCCACGGCGATGACGATGGCGAGCACCATCACCGGAACCTGATCGACCATGCCGACCGCGGTGATCACGGAATCGAGCGAGAACACGATGTCGATAATGGCGATCTGGGCAAGGGTGCTGAGGAAACCCGCATGTTTGGACGGTTCGAACTCATACTCGCCCCCGCCTTCCAGGGCGTTGTGAATCTCCATCACCGCCTTGGCCAGCAGGAACAGTCCGCCGCCGATCAGGATCAGGTCACGGCCGGAGACGCCGTGGCCGAAGACCGAGAACAGCGGACCGGTCAGGCGCATCATCCAGGCCAGAGACAGCAGCAGGGCGATGCGGCTGAACATGGCGAGGCCGAGGCCGATCCTGCGCGCCCGGTCGCGCTGCTCCGGCGGCAAACGGCCCACAAGGATGGAAATGAAAATGATGTTGTCCACCCCGAGCACGATTTCCAGAGAGGTCAGGGTAAGGAGGGCGATCCATGCCTCCGGCGAAGTTAACCATTCCATGGGCATTCCTTCTAATCCGTTTCAATAACGCGGTCAGGGGCAGCGTCCCGGCGTGCTACGCGGCGCGCGACGGTGCGTCCGGCGCGGTTCGCGGCGCGATCGATGGCGGCGTAGAGGTCGGACTCGGTATCGTCGATCATCACATCGACGCTGTTTTTCAGCCGTACGCGGAGGCGGCAGCGCTTTTCGATTCCGCCGCGCGGACCATTGATGTCGGAAACATGCACCGCCACATGGCGGACATGCGCGTTGGCGCGCGCCAGGGCAAAGCGCAGGCGCCGCTCGATGTGGTCCCGGATGGCGTCGGTGAGCGCGAACCCCTGGGTCCGAATGTCAATCTGCATGAGGCGTATTTCCTGCAACGTCATTCACCATCGATAGAATGGGCATGGTAAGCTTAAAAAAGCGCCGTGTTAATTCGAATATAATCTATCGATAGTTCGAAAATCACGATCCTTTCGGAATCCGCCACCATGCTGAACTACAAACACCTGCGCTACTTCCGGGCGGTCGCCAAGGCCGGCGGTGTCGGCCATGCCAGCGAACGCCTGCACCTGACGCCACAGACCATCAGCGGACAGTTGAGCGCCTTCGAGGATGCGCTGGGCCACAAACTGTTCGCGCGCGTGGGCCGCCGTCTTGAACTTACCGAGGCGGGGCGCCTGGTGCTGAGCTACGCCGACGAGATCTTCACGGTCGGCGAGGAACTGGAGGACGTGCTGCGCCATCCGACCGGCAACCTGCCCCTGCAATTCACGGTAGGCGTCGCCGACTCGGTGCCGAAATCGATTGCATATCGCCTGATCGAACCGGCGATGCGCCTGCCCGAGCCGCTGCGCATCGTCTGCCGCGAGGGCCAACTCGCCAGCCTCATGGCTGACTTGGCCACCCATAGGCTCGACCTTGTGATCGCTGACGGACCCATGCCCGCCGGCATAAGCGTACGGAGCTTCAACCATCTGCTTGGCGAGTGCGGCATTACCTTTTTCGCTGCGGCGGCGCTGGCGCGCAAACACAAGGCGAAATTCCCGCGCTGCCTGGAGGGTGCGCCGTTGCTGCTGCCGGGCGAAGCGGCGGCGGTACGGCCCGGCCTGATGCAGTGGCTCGAAAGCATCCCGATTCGCCCGCGGATAGTCGGCGAATTCGACGATGGCGCACTGATGAAGGCGTTCGGCCAGGCGGGGATCGGCATCTTCGCAGCCCCCTCGGCGATCGCCGCGGAGGTGCGGCGGCAGTATGGCGTGGTGGCCATCGGCCGTACTGAAGTCGTGCGCGAGCGCTTTTACGCCATATCGGTGGAGCGCCGCCTGACGCACCCGGCGGTGGTCGCGATCAGTTCCACCGCCCGCACGGAGCTGTTTGGAAAGCGCCGTAGCAACTGAGCCGGTCTGCCGGGGAGTCTTGCGCAAAGGATCAAAGATCGGGGAAGTTTGACCCGGAAATAATCACGGAACTTGGATGCAAAAAACGAAGGCGGCACCAAGCCGCCTGAAGTCTCCTCCTCCTCGTTGTAATCGAACTCATGGTTCCGCAGCGCACGAATCCGGAAACCCGTTTACTCTATGTCGCCTATGGGGGTCGAGTGCGTTCTCATAGTCCTTGAAAGGCGAAAATGGCCACACAGGTAGCCAGGAACAGGTCGAGCGGACTCATCGTTTCGTCTCGGACCGAGTAGCGCAGCTCAGCCATGACTCGCGCGCTTGTCTTTTCTCGCTCGCGAGAGATCACTCCACAACCCCACGACCGCGACCACAAAGGGCAAGATCAAGAGGAACAGGAAGACGCGGTCAAGGGACTGGAACCACTGTACCCACGACTGATAATCAAACATTTCGATGGCTGCTTTCGGTAGCGTCCGGAAGCAGAAAATGGCAACCATCGTGGGTGGCAGCGCTGCAAGAAAGAGACCCAACGGATTGATTGACTGCTCATCGAAGGAATTCTTTAGGATCGCAAAACCTGCCGGATTCGGCGCATTGGCAATGACAGTGAGTCCACCGCCAGCGACGGCACCGGCGACCAAAGCATACTTGAACTCGTCAGATACGCCCTCAACCAAAGATCCCAGATACGTAAGAGCGGCGTTATCGGTGATGGCCGTGAGGGCTGCGGCTCCGTAAAACAGTGTCGCCTCGCTGAGGCTCGACAATACAGCCTGCAGCCACCATTGCTGTTGCCCGCCAAGAACCACCAGACCGGCTAGAAAAAAGGCGACCATAAGTCCCTCTCGCAGCATCAGGCCGTCGTGATGCCTTTTGTACGCCTCGGCCAGCCCGAGAAACAACAGAAACAGGCCTATGAACATCTCCGGGTGGTGATTGGTCGCGACCACTCCGGCCAAAACCGCAAGATTGACCAGGACGAACGTAGCGGGTGCCCGCGCCCCCGTTCCTTGTACGTCTGCTCTGGCTTTTTTCGTCAGCTCGTTCTTGAAAAGAAGGGTCAGGACCAAGGCGTTTGTCAAAACGGCGACAATCGCCTTCCAGCCGAACATGGAGAACACGGTGCCCGTGTCCCATCCCCATTTTGCGGCGACCATGAGTATCGGGGGCGCGGCAAAATTGGTGAGCGTGCCGCCTATGGAAACATTCACGAAGAGCACGCCCAGGGTCAGGTATTTCAGCCTGTTCGAGGCTTGCCGGGAAAAGATGACGTCGCGGAGCATCAGCGCCGCCAAGGTCATCGCTGCCGGTTCGGTGACAATCGACCCAAGCAGCGGAACAACAGACAGGGCAAGAAAATAGTACGCCACTGAGGCCGGAAGCGGAACAACAATGGCCAACCTTCTTACCACGTCGGACACCAACTGCAGGATCGGCCTGCTCGCTGAAATCACCATAATGACGAAGACGAACATGGGTTCGACGAAACGGCTTTTATCGAGATAGTCGGACGCCGCTCCCCAGCCCAAGGCCGCAGCCATGAAAATCAGCAGCACAAAGGACCAGAATCCAAAGACTGTTTCCACTTCGCCGAGCAGATGCCACAAGCCTGCGTGGCCGGGCCGAGTATGCGCGAGATGCTCGAAGTACTTGGTCGAAAAGGTATGCAAAACGGCCAAGCCGAACAGCGTGGCCCCCGTCAATTCGATCCAGGTGACAGCGATAATCGATTGCATGGAGCTGCCTCTTTAGAAGAAAGCTAGGAGCACCGATAATAGATCCCGATGCGCGCCGTGAAAATTCGCATTTTGACGTAAGCAAATTCACTTACTTGCCATCGCGAGCTTCTGGTCCCATCATTAGTGGTCCTCGATCGAACGATGCCGATTGCATTCATGCTGGCTGATTTCCCGATGTTCGGACCACGCCGTTCGCTCGCCGCGCATATCAGAGATGCGCTGATGTTTGCCGCATGCTATGTCGCGCTCGACTGGGCCAGCTACATCTACCCGCTGGGCCCGTTTAACATCACGCCCTGGAATCCTCCGCCAGCACTCAGCATCGTCTGGATGATGCTCGGGGGATTGGGTTACGCACCCATCATTTTCGGTACCATCTTCATCGCCGACATCATCATCCGTCAGGCGCCGGGTGGACTGCTCTTCACGGCACTGACCTCGCTGGTGCTCGCGGGTGGCTATACCGCGATTGCCGGAACGCTCAGGTATTTCCTCAAATCCGACTCCAGGCTAAGCGATACGCGGCATTTATGGATTTTCGTCGCTGTTACGACGATCGGAACCGCGATCATCGGGGCGCTCTACGTAGGGGTTCTGTGGGCGAATGGCTTTCTTGTCGGTGAGTTGTTCAGCACCGCGGTGTTTCGGTTTTGGTTGGGCGACGCGGTAGGGGTGCTGATTACAGCGCCCCTGCTCCTGCTCGCCGCGGACAACGCCGCGCGCGAGCGTTTGCGCAATTCCTGGCGCAAACCGGAAACCGCCTTCCAGTTCGCGGTGATGGTCGCGACGGTGTTTTTTGTGTTTAAAGGTGCCGGCGGCGACCCGTCGAAATATTTCTATCTCTTGTTCCTCCCGCTGATTTGGATCGCTTTGCGGGGTGGATTCATCGGCGCCGCGGTGGCCTCCGGTGTGGTTCAGGTTGGCGTGGTGCTGGGTGCCCACGGCGGGCCTATGCACTCGCTGGCGCTGGTGGAATTGCAGGCGCTGGTGGCCGCGCTGTCGCTTACCGGATTGTTTCTCGGCGTCATGGTCGACGAGCGCGAGCGGGCAACCGAGGGTCTTAAGGCATCGCTGCGGCTCGCGGCCGCCGGCGAGATGGCGGGCGCCATCGCCCACGAAATCAATCAACCGCTCGCCGCATTGAGTAACTACGGCAGGGCCTGCCAGCTCTTTCTTGAGCGAGGCGAAGGCAAGGTTCCTTATTCCGAGCTCAATGCGACGATTGAAAAGATGCTGGGAGAGTCAAAGCGCGCGGCGGAGGTCGTAGGACGCCTGCGGGATTTCTTTCGCAGCGGGACCACGCGGTTGGAACATGTGACGGTCGAGAGCCTGCTGGAAACGGCGCAACGAATCGGCAAGAAACTCGACCCGTCCGGCGAGGTAGATTTCCGCGTCGAGACAGATGCGAGCGCATCGGTACTGCTGGCAGATCGACTGCAAATAGAATTGGTCCTGCGCAATCTGATTGCAAATGCGTTTGAGGCGATAGCGAATCTGCCGCCAGGGAAAAAAAGTGTCACCGTCTCGGCTCGCCAGATAGAGGGCGGCCGGATTCAGTTCCGGATTACGGATACCGGACCGGGGCTCTCGCCTTCGGCGCGCAAACTATTGTTTGAACCTTTTTCAACCACCAAGCCCATGGGAATGGGATTGGGCCTGGCCATAAGCCAGGCGATCGCCGAGGCGCACGGCGGATCCCTCAGCGCCGCGCTGACCAAACAGGGCGAATTTCACCTGGTGCTGCCAGGTTTGGCTGCCGATGAATAGTCCGGCTTATGACGGCCTAACCGTCTACATCGTCGAGGACGATGCCGCTATGCGCGACTCGCTGTCCCTGATGCTGGGGCTCCTGGGCTTTCGCACGGTATCGTTCGAAAGCGCCGAGGCGTTCCTCGAAACCTATCGAGACGAGTGGGCCGGCTGCGTCGTGGCGGACCTCAGACTTCCGGGAATGAGCGGGCTTGAACTGCAAGCAGATCTTCGCGCGAGGGGTAAGCAATTGCCGTTCGTGATCATCACCGGACATGGGGACGTAAGATCGGCCCGCGCCGCATTCCAATCGGAGGCCGTTGATTTTATCGAAAAGCCCTTTGACGAAGCGGAGTTGCGGCTGGCGATCGAAAAGGGGTTCGACAGGGAGTCGCGACGAATCCAGCGTGCGGAAACAGGCAACGATCAGGCGTTGAAATTGGCGAAGCTGACTCAGCGCGAGCGTGAAGTCCTGGAACTAGTCGGGAAAGGACTGCACGCGAAGGAAATCGCAAGGTCTCTCGACATCAGCGCGCGCACGGTCGAGGTGCACAAGGCCCGCCTGATGACAAAGCTCGAAGCGCGTAATGTTTCCGAACTGGTCCGGTGTGCACTCGCCGCGGAAAAGGGTTAGCTCAAGGGGACACGCGGCCTCGACCCAATCCGCAACCCATTGCTCGGATCCGTCGCGACCAAAGTCATTCATTTCGCGAAAACGCCGGTCACGCTGGTAAAGTAGACGCGGTAGCGATAGCAGTCTATTGTTGAAGCTTGGTTCATTGTCCATTGGTTTGTCTCGCCCCGGAGCCCTAATGAAGTCAATGATTGTGTCAGTAGTCTTATTTGCATTGTGCAACAGCCCGGCACTTGGTCAATCGTCGCAGGGCCGCTCGGTTGGACAACTCCTGTATCTGCCGATCTATTCGCACGTCTGGCATGGTGAGGTGGATCGCGGCGGTCAGCCAACGAAGACGCTGGTTTCGATTTCCGTGAGCATTCGGAACACGGACCCCGCGAAATCCATTCGCATAAGTTCCGCGCAGTATTACGACACCAACGGCAAGAGGCTCAAAGAGTACGTAACCCCACCGAAGATAATTGGCCCCATGGGGACCTACGAGATATTTGTTCCGCGAAGTGACGACACGGGCGGTTCCGGTGCGAATTTCTTGATTTCCTGGAAATCGGACGCACCCGTGAGCCCACCGATCGTGGAGGGCTTTCACGCGAATATTCCCTTGGGGAGAGCAATCGCATTTACCACCTGGGCGAGGCCGATACCTGTTGACTGAACGTGTTTTTCAATCGCCGTCGCTCTTCTAGTCCGTAGTGCGCTGAGCCTGCAGCTGCAGCGGTGTACGACATTGCTGCAGTTTGGTTGCAGCGGGGCATGTACCTGCAATCGGAGCACGAGCGCTACCTCGCCGAGAAGCACGTCGGCGGCAGCCAGCGCGAAGAGCGCCTCTCGGTGCTCGATGCGCGCATGGACGAGGCCGGGCTCGACAAGGGTCACTACGGCTGGTATCGCGATCTGCGCCGCTACGGCAGCGTGCCGCATGCCGGCTTCGGGCTCGGCTTCGAGCGCACCGTGTCCTACATCACCGGGCTTGCCAACGTGCGCGACGTGATTCCGTTTCCGCGCACGCCGGGGAGCGCGAGGTACTGACAACGATGCGTGCGGTCAGCGCAATTGCAGCGCATGCCGGATTCGATTGCCTGCCTGTGCGCGCTGAACCCAGAGTTACTCGGTGCTTCCGCCGCCCCCGGGGCGATAGGGCGGCGGCTTGAGCAGCATGGCGGTCACGCTATCCGGCAGCGCCCCCGCCTCCGCACCCTTTCTGGGCATGCCCTCGACAAAAGGAAGCAACTGCAGCTTTGCCACCAAGAACACGCGCCTTAGCTCGGCAACCGGGTGACGATGCTCGTCTACGCGAAGGTCCAGCCATGCATAGTCCTCCGTGTGGTAAACCTTGAGAGCAGCGGACTGCTTGCCGCGCTTGTCACCGCCGGCGGCCTGGCCGGCTTCGAGCGCGAGCAACAATCTCTCGCCGAGATCCAAGTACACGCTCGCGCGAAAGACCTTTGCCATCTCTGTGATAGTGGACTCGCCCACCAGCATATTGCCCTGAACGGCGCAATGCTCCTCTACGATGTCGCCAAACCAAGGCGTGCAGGACTTGCCCGACCAGGCCGCTGCCGCGCCTTTCGCATCGACTACGCCGATCTGCCGAAGGTCCTTCGAGGCATCGCGCGAGAGAACCGCATCCAGCGCATCCGGGCCGGATTTGCCCTGCTGGATCAGATCCAGTGCTTCGATGGCCAGATAGGGATTGACCCACGATTGCGTCGACACGGCGCCCACACCGGGTCGAACATAGGGACACAGGGCGCCCACTGCCGGTACAGCGGAACTTACGGCGACGCCCAGCATACCGGTGCGCGGGCAGTGGCCCACGATGGAAAAGGTATTGAGTGCGATCATACCGTTAGATGTTTGGTAATGCGCCCTTCGGCATCGGCATCGCCGACTTTGCCCTGGTCGATGATCTCGCCCAATTTGAGCACGGCGTAGCGATCCGCCACGGCCAGTGCGAATTTGACGTGCTGCTCCACGATCACTATCGAGGTACTGGACCGCTCCCGCTCTTCGCGCAACACTGCGGCCAGCCTGTCGATCACCGAGGGCTGCAATCCTTCAGTAATCTCGTCGATCAACATCAAACGCGGCCGGCTGATCAATGCGCGCGCGACCAGTAGCATCTTTTGCTCCCCGCCCGAGAGCGTGCCGGCGCGCTGCTTGCGGCGTTGCAGGATGAACGGGAAGAACACGCCGATCCGTTGCAATCCTTCCTGCATGAGCCGGTCATCGCGCAAGGCGAGTCTCAGGTTCTCTTCGACGGTGAGATCTTGGAATAACGCTTGATCCTGCGGTGTATAGGCGATGGCTTTACGTGCAATGCGGTACGGCGGCCGACCAGCAATCTTTTCGCCGAACAGCGTGATCGTCCCGCCGCGAAGGGGCAGGAAGCCCATCACGGTCTTGAGCAGCGTGCTCTTGCCCATGCCATTCTTGCCCAGCAGCGCGAATATTTCGCCGGCCTGCACCTGCAGATTCACGTCGCGCACTACGATAGATTCGCCATAGCCGCTGCGCACCGCGGTGAGTTGCAGCGCCGCGTTCATGCGGGTGCTCCTTGCGTATGCACACCACCAGAATAGATAGTGCGTACCAGCTCCGATTCCACCACTTCGGCCACCGTGCCGTCCAGCACGATGCGTCCCTGGTGCAGGACGATCACTCGCGAGCTGATTTCTCGCACGAAGTCCAAATCATGCTCC
>Ga0315281_10007816_pt1 | contig 14986 bp, 8 predicted proteins | sample YL17G07_0_MG_FD_204540 | JGI IMG/M metagenome (GOLD analysis project Ga0315281, IMG submission 204540) | Sediment microbial communities from Yellowstone Lake, YNP, Wyoming, USA - YL17G07_0 | ecosystem: Environmental > Aquatic > Freshwater > Lake > Sediment | place: USA: Wyoming | collected...
GCGATCCTGGTGCGCGTGGTGTTGTCGATGACATGCAGCGGGGTATCGCCCTGGGTGATGACAACGCCGATACCGCGCACGGCATCGGCGGCGAGCGCGACGATTTCCTCGGTGAGGTCGATGCGCTCGGCATAAAGCGCGGGCGGCGCGACACCCAGGTTGGCGAAGCGCAGTTCCCTTTTGAGAGCGATCAGGGCGAGGTTCCTGGCGGAGTCGACCGCGATGCGCGTGGGTTTGTCGGAAAGCGCGAGGCTATCGAAAGATTGATTGGCCAGGCGGATGCGGGTGAGTTCGTTCGACTTCTCCGCCACGGCGGCGGCTTCGTGGGTGGCGTTGTTGATCGCAATATCGCGCAGGCGCTTGCTGAGAACCAGATTGCCCAGCAGGAAGTTCTGCGCCGGGTCGAGCTTGAGCAGCGCCTTGTCCTTGGGCTGGGTGACGTAGAGCTGGCGCGTGGCCGCATCGTAGAAAAGCGCGGCAGCTTCGGTGGGGAGCAGGTAGCGGCCGTCGCTCTTGCGGCTGGCAAGGTCGATCTGGTTGACGGAAAGATCGTCCTTGGTGGTGACGTAGGCTTTGTTGCCGATATTGTCGGTCGCGCCCCGGTCCGGATCGGTATCCAGATCGATCTGGCCCGACACCACACCGGTTTCGATGTTGACGAGGCTTACCCCATCGCGTTTCTTTTGCACGACGATGGCGAGATTGGCTGTATCCCAATAGCCAATGGAGCGGATTTCGTCGGCCAGAGCGACGCTCGATATGGTGTTCCAGGTTGTGGCGTCTAGCGTCAATAACTGGCCGTCATGCGCGCCGATGATGACGCGCGTACCGGCCGCGTTGATGAAAAGTTTCTCGGGTTTGATCGCCAAGGTTTGCTGACGAAGCACTGCGCCGGTCGCGGGGTTGAGCGACACGATGCGTTTGCCGGATGCATCCGCGACCACCAGCTCGGACCCGTTCGGATGCAACGCCAGCGCCGCCGCCCCGCCCACGTTCCAGTTCGCAACGAGCGCGCGCGTGGCGGCATCGAATACCGAAACGGTGTTGCGCTCATCCTGAATGACATAGAGCCGCGTTGCATTGGCATTGAGGGCCAGCGATAGCGGTTTCTTGTCGAGGAGGATCGTGGCGGTGACGACACCCGAATCGGGGTCGATCAGCTTGACGGTGTTCGCGTCCTCGGTGCCGACGGCCAGGATGCGCGCCTGCGCGGCGAGCGCCATTTCGTTGGGCTTTTCTCCTAGCGGGAGCGAGGATATGCCGGGGCTGGGCAAAGCCTGCCAGGCGGCGTGGGCGGTGAGAGCGAGCAGACACAGAACCGGGAAAAGAAAAACCCGGAACCATGGGTGTGACAGCGTACGCATGTGCATCCTCAAACTCCCGGCATATTTGTCATTCCCGCCCCCGATAAAAACATTCGAGGGCAGGCTCCAGCAGGAACCCGCGTTTTTAACGAAATCCAATATTTGTCATTCCCGCCCCCGAGCGGGAATCCATGTTTACAAAAAAAAATGGTTCCCCGATTTCTCGGGGACGACATCCAAGCCCCTGCCCTCGAATGCTTGAATCTGGGGCGGGGACGACACCTTTTTCTATCAATCAGTCCATCGAGGGTTAGCGAAGCGTAATCCGCTGGTACCGCGTAACCACCATCCGGCGCAATACGCTTTGCTATTGCGCCCTACCAAGTCTAAAAATTGTGTCATTCCCGCCCCCGAGCGGGAATCCATGTTTACAACAACAAATGGTTCCCCGATTTCTCGGGGACGACACATTTTCTTATCAGCGCGGGGACGACACTATTTCCTATCAGCGGGGGAAAAACTTTTCCCGATCAATCAGCCACCCCGCGCCAGCAACGCCGCCGGCACTTCGTACTCCTTGCCGGAAACGGTGATCAGCGTCACTGAAGTCGAAGGCTTGCCCGGCGCGGCCGCCAGACGAATTTTTTCGACCTGCTCGCCTTGCGCGAATTGCGACATGGCGTTGCCCACGCTGGCGGTGACGGTGTAGGTGAGTGTTGCCGAAAGCGTGCTGGCGCCTTGGGGCAAGGCGATGCTGGCGCTTGCGGTGGCCAGCGCCGTACTGCCGACGAGTGCGTCGCTCACGGACGATGTTGTCGCACCATACGCGGGCGTCATCGTAACCTTGATGCTGTTGCCGACCGGCACGCCGGTCGTTTCGAAGGTGATCGCCACAGGATTGGTTTGTGTCGCTGGCAGTGCGATATCGGCCACCCCGGTCGGACTGGCTGGCACCACCGCTCCGGCGACAGTCTTGATTTTGAGCGAGGGAAGGCCGGCGATGAAAACGGCGCCGGGTGCGGCAAAAACGTGTGTGGGCGTGCTGGCCGCCGTGCGTGAAAATATTTCGGCTTCGAGACGGATGCGGCCATTTCCGCCTACGCCACCCGCAACGGGGCAGGGAAGCGCTACGGTGTAATTGCACCCTGTGTTTGTACTCGCGCCTGCCGCCCCTCCCAGAGCGGAAATCGATCCATTGCCGCTGATGGTTGTGGCGACAATACGCACCGCGCCGCCACTCCCGCCACCGCCGGTCGCGCCGTTGCCTTGTCCGGCCGAAGCGCCGGAAGCGCCGCCATTAGCAAGAACTGATCCCGTAATACTCACTGTACCGCTGGCGGCAAGCAGCAAGGCGCCAGCTCCGCCGCCCCCTCCAGATCCTGCAAAGGATGCCCCGCCTGCTGCGCCCCCTCCCCCGGATCCCCCCACCAGCGGCAGCAAAGCGGAGGAACCATAGACGCCACCCCCCAATCCAGGATACGGACTGGTGGCTACCCAAGAGGACGCGCCGATAACCCCAAAGCCTGCGCCGCCACCGCCAACGGTATAGCCCGAATAGACGTCACCCGGCTGGCCCGCACCGGGGCCAAGACCAGTTCCGCCAATAATGTTGCTGGTCCCAGGCTTACCACCGCGACCGCCGTCATAGCCGCCCGGACCACCAGTTCCTGGCAGACCATCATCGCCGATGTTGCCGTCACCAGCCGCTCCTACATTCTTGCTCACGTTGCCGGACACATTCAAGGTGCCGGCGATGGTGGCGTCGCCCGATACCAGAAGAACCACCGGGGTATTCGTCGCATTCTTCCCAAAAGTGACCGTCACGCCAACGGGGATGTTGACCGTGGTGTAGTTCAAAATCCCCGAAGGAGGAAGCGTAACTATGGTGTTGACGGTGGGGCTTAGCGCACCGTCTGCGCCGGTGCTTCCGCTGCTGAACAGCGCGTGGGCGGATGCGGTGATGGTCAGCAGCACGGCTGCCGCCAGGCATTGGACGTAGGATTTGTTCATGGAGCGCTCCTTATCAAAAAACAAGTTCTGGGTGGCAATGGGTGGCATTTCATCCCTCCTGCTAGAGTGCGTAAATCGTGAAAGTATTGGCCGGGGCGGCGACCGCCGTGCTTTGGCCGCCCGGCGTGGTAATGCGTATCACGCGGCTTCCCAAAACCGCGGCGCTGTCGATGTGCATCTTCAGATCGATCTGGGTCTTGTCGGCGCTTACGACGGGCGCGCTGTCGAAGACAACGCCTTCCGGCGGCTCGATGGTGACGGCGACCAGATCGTGGAAGTTAGTCCCGCGAACGGTGAACGCGATGGTTTCGCCCTGGCGCGCGAGAATTGGCGTGAGCGAAGAAATCGCCGGGGCGCCGGGACTGATTGCAATGGTCGAATTCGCGGCCGGGGTAAACGCGATGGGTCCGGCCGATGAATTCAGCGTCACTGCGCGCGCGCCCAGTGCTGCATCAATGGCTACCGTAACCGGCACGCTGAGCGAGGTGCCGTCCGCACTTACCGTCACCGCTCCGAGCGTCACGCCTGTGGCAGGATTGACTGCAACCGTGGTGCTGGCCGGGAATGCCAGGCCCGATACCGTGAGGGTCGAACTCCCTCCTCGCACATAGCCTTGAGGATTCACACCGGTGGCGATCGAACCCACGGCAATGCCGACTTGATTGCTGCCGAGACCATAGCTTGTGGTCTGGGGTGCGGGCGTCACATCGACCGTGACGCCGACCAGCGGCGAAACGAGCGTCGCGGGAAAGCTCGTTCCCGTCGCGGCATCGCCCACTTGCAGTCCCACCAGGAGCGAGAGTACCGGGCTATAGGTCACCGTGCTTCCCGACACAAGCGTGATGGTGTTGGCCGGCGAGAATGCGCTATCGGACTCGCCTGCCGGAGTAACGATAGACACAACCCTCGCTCCCGTTGCGGCATTGGAGGCGATGGTGACGGTGACCGTGACGGTGTCGCCCGCGGCATTGACCTGCGGTATGTCCATCGATATGCCGTCGGATGGTGTAAATTTTACTTGCTGAATATTCTGGAAATTGCGTCCTCTAACGGTAAAGACGAGCGCTGGCGAACCTGCAAGCACGGTGATCGGATCGACGGACTGTATGACCGGCACGGGCGGAGTCACCAGGAACTGGGAGGATTTCGCATCGGCAAACACAAGCGCTGCGCCACCGGATGTAGCTTGAATTGCACGCACCCCCAGCGGCGCATCGGCCGCGATCGTGACCGGAACCGCGATGGTTGTCCCGTCCGGTGTTGCAGTCGCTGCGCCTACTGTCAGGCCGGTGCCGGGCGAGAGTGTCACACTTGCCGGGGTTACGAAGCCCTGACCTGTCAGAGTCAAAGTCAGACTCTGGCCTTGCGCGCCGGTAGCCGGTGATACAGCCTTGATCGCCGCACCCAGAACCACGCCGACATGGCCGGAGGTCAGGCCATAAGTTTGCGTCGTTCCGCCAACCACATCGCCTAAAACGACGCCAACCAGAGGCGCAAGTATCGGGTTGTAAATCGCCGTGAATTCATTCACCACGCTGAAGGTATTCGCCGGTGTGAATGTTGCGTCCGATTCGCCGGCCGGGGTTTGTACGGTGACGGCCCGTGGCCCCACTGACGCAACGGGCGAAATTGCGACACCCGTCGTCAACTCCGTGCCTGCGGCATTGACCGTCGGCGATGATCCCGTTGCGATTCCACCACCGGCAAACGACACGGCGGTGGCGCCGCCGAGATTGCGCCCATAAACCGCAAAGTTGTTGAGCGTGGTCCCCGGTATGCCCGAGATGGGACTGATGGCCGTGATCTCGGGCAACGGACTGACGACGAGAATGCGATCGGCATCGGCCTTTGCCACGGGTATGGCTACGCCTGCCGCGCTCAATGTCAGACGGCGTAACGTCGTGGGCGCGGTCAAAGCTACCGTAACCGGCAGCGTAACCTGTGTACCATCGGGTGAAACAGTAGCTGCCCCGAGAGTGAGTCCATCGATTGGAGTGATGGCAGCCGCGGCATTGGCAGGCAACCCTGCACCGCTCAAAACGATGTTCGTGGTTTGTCCGATCTGCACGCGATTGGGCGCGATACCGAGCAAGTAGGATCCCACGGTGACGCCAACATTTGCGCTGGCGAGTGTTCCGTTGAAGCTGCCGCCCCCGCTTTGCTGCCCAACCTGGACTCCGACCACGGGCGCATAGGTGGTGTTGATTCCCTGGAACTCGGCGGTGACGAACACCGGAATAGCCGTGGTCGCCAACGTCGGCGAAGTGAACGTGACGATGGCCTGCCCGCCGGTCTTGCCGGTGAGCTGAAGAATTTTTGCGGTCTCGCCCGCCAGGAAGGTGACCGATGCCGGCGTCACTGACGCAACACCCGGTTGATCGATGCCGATATTCACAATGTGATCGAGCGTATCGGCGCCACTCAACGTCAGCGAAAAGCTGCGCGCCACATTGTCAGGCGGCACGGCCAACGGTGCCGGTACCGCACCCAAGGCCGGCAGGCGCGGCTGAATAGTGAGGTTGGCGTCCGCTGTAGCTTGACCGTTGGACAAGGTGAGTTTTGCGGCGCCGAGCGGCACGGCATCGGTCACCGCGAGCGATAGCGTCACCTGAACCGCCGTGGCGACGACATTCGAAAGCGCCATGCCGGCGTCCGATGCGGTGACTGTGACGTTGTTGAGATGGGCGCCGGCGATGGCGATCGGTTTGGTTTCGCCGCGCCGCATGACGTTCGGAACAACCGACGTCACCTGAGGATTTTGCTGGGAGTTGGTGAGCGTGACGCTGAGAATATTGCCGGCGGGGTCGTATGCGTACTCGGTAACCTTGCCTTGGGGATCGGTGTAACGGACGAGCCGCCCGAGCGCATCGTAGCCATAGGTCTCGCGACCGGCATGCGCGGAATACGCCGTAACAAGCGTAACGGCTACCAAGGCGCAAAGTGCGCAGATGCGACAAATACGTGTCACAAAACTCTCTATGCGTAGATTTTATTGCTTTTGTTGTTGCACTCGACCGTCAACCCTGTGACGGCCTGCTCAGTGTTGCGCATTGATCCTGCGAATCGTTTGCATTTTCGTGACGACGGCGATTCGCCTCTTTTTTAAGTTACCATGATGTGAGTCAAAAAAACAAGTGTGAATATTCTGCAAAAAAATACGATGCATATATACATGTCCGCTTTTGCAACATTGACGATGACCATCCTTTTTGCCGCTTCGGGCGCAGCCTTTGCGAACGGCACTTTATGGTTCGATTACGCAAGGAAGAGCGAGGTTTCACTCTCCCCGCCACCGGTCTTCAGCGCCAGCGCACCTTCCGTTTCTCCGTCGATGCATACGGGGCCAGACATGCGCTTGCCGGATCGCTGGACGCAAGCGACGCTCGATCTCATTGTCAAATACCAGTTGAATCCGCTGCGTGCCGCGCGCGTGCTCGCCTATGTGCATGCCGCGATGGACGACGCCATGGCGCTTTCCGTGCGCAATGGTCTTCCGGAAAATGTGGCCATTGTTTCGCTGCACCGCGCGGCCTCGGCCACACTGGGTTACCTCTTCCCGCAGGAGCCGCAGGACAAACTTGAAGCGATGGGGTTCGCGGATATCGTTGCGTGGAAGGCGCGCGCCGCCATCGGCGGCCAGCAGGCGCAGAAGGCGTGGTTGATCGGCAATCAGGTGACTGCTGCAGCCATCGCGCGCGCGCGCGACGACGGCGCCGATACCACATGGAATCCCAACCATCGACCCAAGGCGGCGCCCCACGTCTGGCGCGCGACCGCGCCTTTATGGAGCTACAACCCCGCCGAACCGATGGCAGGCGCCTGGCGAACGTGGAATCTTCGCGATGGCGCCGAAACTCAACCCCCGCAACCTGTGGAATTTGACAGCAAGGATTTCTGGAAAGAGGCGGAAGAAGTCAAAGCGGTCGCGAACAATCTCACGGTAGAGCAAAAACGCATCGCCGAGGAATGGAATCTGGATCTTGGCACCGTGTCGCCGGGAGGTGTATGGAATAAAATCGCGCTCGGAATCGCTGAGGAAGAGAAGCTCAACCTGCGCGACAGGCTGCGGCTCCTTGCGACGCTGGATACGGCGGTGGCCGATGCTTTCATTGTCTGCTGGAAAGCGAAGTACACGTGGTGGACGGTCAGGCCGATTTCCGTCATCCAGGAAAAACTCGACCCCAAGTTTGTCTCTCACATCCTGACACCGGCGTTTCCATCCTACCCTTCGGGCCATGCAACCATTTCCGGCGCCGCCTCGACGGTGATTGGGCGCTTTGTACCTTCCAGAAAAACCGAAGTGGATCGGATGGCGGAAGAAGCCGCCGTCTCCAGGCTTTACGGCGGCATTCACTTTACGAGCGACAACGAGAGAGGTCTGGACCTCGGGCGCAGTATCGGTAAACTGGCGAGCGAGCGCCGCCTCCCGAAGAAATAACCGGCTATTGCGCCGAATAGGCGAATACCGGAGCACTCAAGTTTTTACCGCAGACCGCTCGCGCCACCGCAACCAAAGGGGTGTCTTTTTCGCCCGTCATTTCGTACTGCGTAGAGGATGTGCGTGTCCTCGCCACTTCTTTCCAATCGCTTAACCGGAATAGAGTGACCTCGACGGCATCGCCCGTTGAGGTTTTTGACCAGGCCAAAATACCGGGTTCCTGTACCGCCAAGCCGGCCGGCGGCAAACACGCGAGTCCCGTGTCGATGTAGAAGCGCATGTTGGTCGTTTGTTCCTTATCGCTTTTACCGGAAGAACCGCACGGCACGTTCAAGGCGACTCGCACGTTCGCGCGATAGTTGGTCAGTTCCTGCGCAACCTTGATCGAATTTCCCGCGACCTCGGTATCGATGCGTTGCACCAGTTCGCGTTCCGGGATGCGCGCCTCCAGAACAACGTGAGCGCGTTGTTGCCCGGCCCACACAATCAACGGTCGTGTTTCCGGAATGACCTGAGAACCCGCCGGGACCAGCACGGCAGTGTTTGCACAGCCGGTATCGATGGTTTGGGCATTGAGGCCCTGCCCAACACAAAACAGGAAAATGCCAAGCAGTTCTTTCCGGTACGAATTCATCTTGGGGATTTTTCCTATTGTTGGCCGTTCGACGTGCGTCGAAACAGTCGCTTTGACACGCGGGCATCTTACCCCGAAACGTTGCGAACTTGAATAACCAATATTCTACTTCCGCGCTTTCCAGTTCACGCTACGAAGCCGGGTTCCTCGATCTCGTACCTACTGTCGTCTTGCGCCAGTAGCACGTCCTCTCCCACGAGACGGTTGACTCACATCCGTATCTGTTGCGGCGAGAGCTTCGGCCTGCTATATAGTCGCCTGTTTGCCTGCAATGTGGAAACTCAGAGATCACTAAGGTTCCCTCTGAAACTGGCTTGGAATACCGCAATTTAGGCCACCTCTAATAATTCGTCATTCACGCTTTCGCGGGAATGACGGTAAAGGGATTTTTAGAGGTCCCCTTTACTGATTTGGCGACATGAAGTAACCGGCGCCCGAAATTCTTCCGCCGTCGCATGCGTGGCGCCACTTTATTTCATGAACTAGGGGAATCCCTGATTGACCGCAGGTTGCGAGATTGATATAAAGAATGTCAAGAAAGCACCAAACGAGCTTGCAGGTCGCGCTGAACTACTTCCTACCCATGGGATTTGTAGAGTGCGATAGTCACGAAGACAAGCACCAGACTTGAGGAGGAGAGTTTTGATCTGTCGGCAATGACAGGAGATACTCATGCTCAAACATTCCACGGTATTCGTCCTTGTTTCATTCCTGTTTCTGCCTGTATTCACATTCGTGGAAATATTGCTGACGCACATGTCTGCAAGCATTCGGGAAATGGGCGCCAAAACATCATTTCGTCTACCCCATGCGCCGCAAAATAAATTGAAAACTGGAATCCTGACACCCCGGCAAGTCACTTGGTTGGGGCAAGGCTCATCGCAAGCCCAACCTGTGAACCCATAGTAGTAGTTGCCACATAACCAAAAGGAGCGCGCGGTGAAACACCTCACGGATCTAACGGAGTACAAAGGAACGCTGCCTTACGCATCCGAATTATTCGGCGTCTATCAACCCCTCCTTGGCTGGAAGTCCAAGCGCATCAAGCAGCGCATAGAATATTTTGCGCAATCCCGCTTGAATGACCTGATCGGCCGATTGAATATGCGCCTGAAACCAAATCTGACATTCGCCGGCAATCGCAGCGAAGGCGCGTCATTGACGGTGGCCACGATCGATGCCGATCCGCACTTCGACGGCATTGTCGCCAGCCACATAAAGGATCAGATCAACAAGGAGAAGGAAGTCACGCCGCAGTTGTGGGATCGGCTGCTGCATCCCGATACGTTGAACGATGTCCTTAAAAAACGTGTGCTGCCGGCGTTTCAGTTGTCCACCTCGGCGGCCGAAGCCAATACACTGCGCCGCGATACGCTGGCGCGTAGCATCGGTGGCCAGAGCATGGAGGCGGGCATGTTGCGCGAGTCGCGTGTGGCCGGCATGTTGAGTCTGTTGCGCGAGAACGGACAGTACAATCTGCTCAACTCCCTGTTTCTCGCGGACCGCGCGCCCGTCAATGCGCTGTGGAGCGCCCTGGGTAGCGTGTACGATCCCTTCGCCACTATCGATCCCGCGCACGTACTTGACCGTGTCGGCCTCTCACCGGTGGGCCTGGCGCACCTCTTCCGGCAATACTTCTTCGAGTTCGACACCTTTCTCGGGTCTCCAGTCGGCCATATCTGGGTCAGCCCCGGCTCCACCGTCGAGCTCACGGAAGTACACACGCGGCGTGTGCTGGTCGAGCAGACTTTCGAGCAGTCGCTGGAAAGCATCCGCAAAAGCGAGAAATCGCTGACGCTACAGGATGAGTTGTCGGACGCCGTGAAACAGGACAACCGCACCGACACCAAGCTTGGCGTCAATGTCTCGTCGAACCAGAGCTGGGGCTGGGGCAGCGCCAACGAGTCGGCCAGCTTCGATATGGCCAATACGCAGCAGAAGGCGCGGGAACAAACGCACAAGACGATGCGCCAGCAATCGGAAAAACTCTCCGAAGAAATCAAGCAGAACTTCAAGACCACTTTCCGCACGGTGACCGAAACCACCGACACCTCCAGCAAACGCTATCTGCTCGCGAACTCCACCAACAAGCTGATCAACTATGAATTGCGGCGCAAGATGCGCCAGGTCGCCGTGCAGGTGCAGGACGTCGGCAGCTACCTGTGCTGGCAGACCTATGTGGACGATCCCGGCAAGGACCTCGGTGTGGCGCGGCTGGTGCATGTTGGCTCGCCGCCCGATCTGTCGCGCATACCGGCGCCCGAGATGATCGTGCCGCCGGCCGCGTTCGACGAAGAGGTGATGATCACCATTCCCTTCATCGATGCCGACGATGCGTCGAACGACGACACCTTCGACGACGGCGCTGAAACCAGCCTGGGTCTTTTCGACGGCACCAATCATATCGTCGCCGATATCAAGCAGGGGCCGGTGCGCTGTTCTCAAGCCAATTTCAAGCTCACCAGCGTAACGGTGGATACCATGGGCGCCGACGCGGTGATCACCGTCGACAGCGGGACCATCGCGGCCGAGGCCGGCACCTCGGGTGCATTCAACTTTGTCACCCATCTGAAGCACATCAACTTTCACTCGACGGACAGCATGTCGGTGAAGGCTATCCTGCATTGGGAGCCGCAGGTCGATCAGACCAAGATCAACACCGAAAACGAAAAACGTCTGAGCAGCTTTACTGCGAAAGAGGAAGCCGCATTCCGCAAATCGTTCCTCGACGCCGCACGCGAGCGCATCAAGTTTGCCAGCGACATCCAACCGCGCCGCGCCGATGATCTACGCGAAGAGGAACGCATCGTCGTGTACCGCGCACTGATTCATGACATGCTGGCCCCGGCGAAACATGTGCCGCAGCCCGACGCACAATCGCAGCACCTGGTCGCCGAATTGATCAGCTCGATATTCGATGTGGACAAGCTGCTTTATTTCGTCGCACCCGAATGGTGGCGTCCGCGGCTGCATCATACGCACCAGGACTTGGGCAGCATTCCAACCCAGCCCGATCCCGTGACCGGCAAGCCGATCGCCGTCCCGAACAGCGTGCCGCAGAGCGACACCGTATCCTGGGGCGAAGGGGCAACACGCGAGGACAGCTACTTCATTACCGAAGACTCCAAGCCTGCGCGGCTGGGCAGTTCGCTGGGCTGGTTGCTGCAATTGGATGGCGACGACTTGCGCAACGCCTTCCTGAATGCGCCCTGGGTCAAGGCGGTAATGCCGATTCGTCCGGGAAAGGAAAGCGCCGCTTTGAACTGGTTAAAGCATGTAGAGGGCATGAACGGCATCGACGCGACCGATATGTACGCCGGACCCGAGCCCGACTGGAACGGCAAGAAGACCGTGTTCGAAGTGCTGGGGATTCTGGCCGAACAAGTGCGCTTGAAGCATGAAGAGAGCGTGAAGACGCAAAAGTTCATCGATCCGCTCGATGACTCCAGCACCGTTTCCGCCACGCCGCTGGACCGCGTGTACGAACATGGCTTCGATCCGCTTAAAGGCGGTTTTCGAGCGAACGTCGATGGAAAGTTCGAGATTTTCGACCAATGGATCGAAGTCCTGCCGACCGATCAGGTGGTCGCGGTCGAAGTGACATACGACCCCAAGACCGGCAGGCAACTCTAGCGGCGCGCGGGCCTGCGCATGGATATCACCGTTGACTGGGGCGCCGTATCGCGCCGCGCCAGCGTCAAAGCGACACGCAGCGTGGGGCAGAGTTTTCTGCTGAAAGGCTCTGCGTCCACGATAAGCCTCGGATACGTCGCTTCCGCCCAGGTTTCGACGTGGGCGACGGCGCCGACAACACCGATTGTGCTGACTCCGGTCAAAGGCAACACAACCGCGGTGACAGCAACAATTGCCGACGTATCGACCACGACGCCATACCCGGCTACACGTTATGTCCGGCTGGATTTCGATTTGCAGGTCACTGCCGGGGGGGTGACCCGGTCCGTGCTGACGTTCAAGCAGTTGTTCAACGCCGATGCGAGCGGGGCACTGTTGGCCACGCAGTTTTCTTTTGATGGAAAGGTATTGAAGTCCAACGGCAGTGGCGTAGCCTATCTGCCCGTCCCCCTGCCGTCCGGGCTGGTAAACAGGATGGGCACCCATCCGCTGCTCGTCAACACAGTGGGGCGTATCGAGATTAACTGCGAGTTTGTCGACCTGACCGAGTTGTGGTGGGCGGTACATAAGGACAATTGGGGTTGGTATACCCATCAAAAACTCGGCAGTCGCATCGAGAATCTCTATGTCCTCGGCTGGACTGGCGGCGGTGTGCCGATGCTGTGGTTTGCCGTTGTACCGGACGCCGCGGCAGACAATCTGGGCAAGCCCGCGAGCAAGAATACAGGTGGCAATGCCGGGGACACAACCAATACCGGCGATCAGCGCGGCAATGCGCCGGCAAGCGCGATGGCCGATCGCAACGCCAATATTGTTTTCTTCAGGCCACAGCCGGGTTCGAATGCGTTCGTGTACTCGGCGGATGAGCGCGGTCTGCTCGATACCAAGCATGATGAAACCACCCTGCACATCCTGGCGCGCTACCTGATGAGCCCATTGCCAACCGTGCAATTGAAGGCGTTGGCTGGCACTGCAGGTCTGCTCGAGCCGATGCTGCTGGCCGATCAGATCGCCCTCACCTCCACATCGCCGCGCGCGCCTACCGACCCGATGCCGATGGTCACTCGCCTGTGGAACGCGTTTCGTCCGGTCGGTCTGGAAACCGCGGTCAATCGCAGCGGCCAGGCACACGTGCTGTTTCTGCCGCTCGGTTTCGATGGCAGCAAACCCTTGCCACAGGGTGGCTATGACGCCGCATTGAAACGCGGTCTGCGCGATATGCTGGGCAGTGCGATGTCGACCTTGATCGCGTGCAACGCCGTCGCACGCAAGGAGAGCGCACTGCCCGATGTTTCCACTCGCGAGATATGGCTCGCCGGCCATAGCGCCGGCAATCGCGGCATGTGGGCGAGTTTACAAGCGAACGCCGCGGATATCGACCGCGCTATCAGCTTCGACGCCACACCATCGGATGAAAATTTCGAACCCGGAATGGCAGTTGTCACCAATGCGGTTGCCATACGCAAGAAAGCCAGTAAGACGCTGGAGCTTTTTGCGATAACCACACCCAACATGACGGGCAAGCGCAGCAGCGATGCCAAAACCAACACCGTCAAGCCGTTGGGCCTCGATCAAACGCGGCTCGATCTGATGAAAAAGACCGGAGCGGTGTTGACAGTGCTGCCGCCCTACAAACAGCGTGAATCGTTCTGGCAACTGGCGCCAGCTTCTGCAATGACGCCGTTCCTGCGCAACCTGTTCTTCAACTGGACCGATAGCGAGATAGAACAGAGTGCGTTGAAGCCCGCCAACTGGAATCAGCGTAAAGACCAGGACTTCGAAGTCTGGCCTTTTCTGTTCTTTCACGAAATGGCCGTGTTCGGCGGCCGCCTGGTTCCATCCCCGATGGCGGCAATGCAACAGGGGAGCACTCCCTCCCCTCCTCCTCCGCCGCAGTTGATCACGCTGTTCGAGGATTCGCTGGGGGCGCCGGATATCGGTTCAATAAATCCCTGAGCGAGGAATCGGTTATCGAGTAATGACGCCATCTAACCCGCGGCCCGAGGTCATGCCGTGACTGCAATGACTGTGAACTACCGGCAATTTTACCTACAGCGTGCAGGGATGGAATGCCGCGGGAGGGTGGGGGAATGTGGCGTTGGCGACGGTGTTCGTGTCTTCGTCAGGGGCGGGCTGCCCTGCGCCTGCTCCGGTATGTACGCTTACGGCGGTGCCTTCAACAATCTCAGCCACCCAATCATCGACGCTAACAGCGATCTGCACCAATTCGCCTACGTCGTACACTTGGACGAATGATCCAAATGGACCACCGTTTGCCGGAACGGGAGGAACGAATGTTTTCTTCACAGCGAGAGCTACCCCATACAACTACAGCGTAACCGCGACAAATTGTGCTGGCACAAGCCCGCCCGCAACAGCAAGCGTGACGGTGAACGCGGCGGCGCCTCCGTCTACCGTTCCCCTAAACATTGGGGGAACGGTAGACCCTACGGCATCATTAACAATTTCTTCTCCACAGATTACTTCCCCATTTTTCGCGGCCGGCAATTTCTGTTTATTGAATTTGTTTCTTGGCACTTGTCCTACCCAACAAGTCCCGGCAAACTCATGGATAACTCTGACTTTCAATTTCCCATTAGCTTCAGTCAGTAATCCTGTGCAAGTGGGCGGACTTATGCTCACTGACAGCAGTTCATTTACTACGATTATCTGGAATGGCGCAGTTGGGACCAGCGTATCTGCTTCTGTGTTTACAGGAAACGGTTTATCGCTTGGGGTATACGCCACGCAATGCCTGGCACCGGGCCCTTGCTTCTAAAACCGAAATAAGCACCAAGTCCACCGGCCACCTCAAAAGGTGGCCGGTTGACTTGTATCTTGTGTGAACGGCGATTGAAATCCGCGTAAATCTGGGCGCAAAGCCGAACTATGCTAAGTCGGCCTGCCGAGAGCCGTTTTTATGGATGGTGTTGATGTAGCAAAGCGTATTGCGACCTGATGCGCTGG